>OLVR01000563.1_pt1 | contig 47176 bp, 43 predicted proteins | sample 1673261 | NCBI WGS metagenome assembly OLVR01 (sample SAMEA3178938, study PRJEB25190) | human gut metagenome | biome: human gut; feature: human-associated habitat; material: faeces | place: Austria | collected 2013 | reverse complement strand
GCGTTGCCCCTTGACCCCAGCAGTGCGCTGCCGCCCCTGCACCCCGGCACAAAGGACTGGTCTCCGCTCCGCTTCGGTCGGCGCTAAGCGGACATCCACCGGATGTCCAGAGCCCCTCTGTACTCCCGCCCGGCAAAATCGGAAACTGCCAGCATGAAGCTGTCTCATTTCCGATTCTGCCGGTTTCCAATTTCCTGCCGAAATTGGAAATCCCGTCATGCCGCCGGTGGAAGATCATCCGGCTCTATAACGGGGATCGCCGCCCGCTTTGAAAGATACTGCGGGCATTCGATCAGCTGCGCCCGGAAGCTCTGCTTGCAGCTATGGCGGCATTTCCGGCACAGTTCGTTATAAGTGACACGGTTGCGGTCATTCAGGAAGAAAGCCAGTTCTTCCTTACGTTTTTTACTCATTCTCGGCATTTGCTGTTCCCTCCGTTTTACTGTCATGTTTCGGTGTCTTTTTTGGGCGTTTTCCCCTCTGTATGCGCCTTGAAAAAGGCCGGTAATATTCCAGACAGGGGAAGATACCTTTCCCTCATTTGTCGCTTCCCGGTACGGTTTCAGTTCCCTTTGCCATCCAGTCAAAGAACGCTTTTTTACTGATCTTAATCAGCCTGCCGCTTCTAAACGCCGGAAAGCCGGGCGTGTGTACCAGCTCGTAGGCGCTCACTCTGGAAATTCCCATAATACGCCGGATGTCCGCCACATCCAGCACCAGCGGGAGATCATCGTAGCTTTTCAGTCTCTTGTTTTCACTCATTTCGTTGTTCCTCCTGTTATTAAATTTGATAAAATCTTCTGTTTTGTTTCCTTTCGCCGTTCTGCCTGACAGCCGTTATCCTCATGGCCGCATCCCTGCGGCTGCCCCATTCCTGCGGCGTATCCCATGTATTGGCACGCTCCCCGGCTCGGTATCTTCCCGATTTTCCGGCTCCCGGCGCTGCTTCCCCTCACGGTCATATCCCTGTCAGACGGTCATTCACTTGTCAAGGTACTGCATGTAACGAAATTACCATGTGTCAATCATCATATCGGCTTAGACTTGACAAATCAATACTTCTGCGGTACTCTTTATGTAACGGATTGAACTTGATTATAGAATTACCATAAACATTGAGAGGGGTGAGCCTATGGAATTTGCATTTAATCGGCATGAACCGGTCTATGACCGGATTTTATTCGTCCTGACACTGGACAGGCAAAAAATGAAAGAGCGTATTTTGATCGGCGAGGAGGCGCAAATCCGTTTCCGCCTGCAAGGGGATATGGATGCGGATTTACTCTGTGACGCCATCCGGCCTCTGGGGACATTTCTTTCCGAATTTGAACATGACCCGGACGGGGAATGGAACCGTTGGGGACTGTCCCCGCTGCGGGAAGCCCTGCACTCGAACCGCTGGAAGCAACCTGCATTGGAACAGGCAGCCGGGGAATTTCTGTCAAAAAAATATCTCACCGGCGACCCGGTGAGAATGTATGCGGCGTTCCGTATCTGGAACGAGTATCTGCGTGCCAGGGAACCAAGGGACAGACCGGCCGCCTGTGACCGCTTTATCAGCAAAGTGAACGGCTTTACGGCCACATTTATGGAAGCCCCGCCGCTGGAATTTGACTCGGATACCGGCAGACCCCAACGGCTGAATATCTCTCATCGGATATGGGGATCGGTGCCAGCCGAAGATACCCGGCTCGACCTTTGGTATCCCGACAATAAAAGAGGGGCTGAATGCGTTGCCGCTTATGTGTCCCTCTATCCTTTGATTATATATTATCTGAACCGGCTTTCCGACTGGGGCCTGTATATCCGAAAATGCAAAACCTGCGGGAAAATCTTCCTTGCCAGGAGCCAGCGCTACGAATTGTGCAGCGAGAAGTGCCGGAAAGCGCAAGCACTCGAAAACAAGCGGGACTTTGATAAACGGGCCAGAGATAACAAATATGACCTCGTTTATAAAAACGAGTGCCAGCACTGGCGCAATATCATCAATAAAGCAAAGAAAAATCCCGGCTTCCCCTCTGACCGGCTGGAAGAAATGCAGGCAGCCTTTGAAGCGTTCAAAAAGGAAGCCCTGCAAAGGAAACGGGCGATTAAGACGGAAAAAGCCAGCCCGAAAGAATTTACGGACTGGCTCGTTGAACAAACAAATATCATTTTGGATTTGGCGGAACACTGACAAGGCGGCCTACTGTCCGTTCCCGCCTACTTCTGTATCCGCCATAAGGGAAGTAGGTTTCCATGACAGAATCCGTAATACCATTCTTATAAATTTTCCGTATGTCTGTAATGGTTTCGGGCGGTGTATGCTTCAGGTATTCCAGAAGCTCCGCCCGGTTGTCCATAATCAGGCAGCGCTGGCCTGCCTGCCGTTCAACCCGGTATCTCATGGCGGTCTCCTTATACATAGATCATTTCATGCAGTATGATTTCTTCCGCCCGGTTACGGATAGAATTGACGGCCCGAACCCAGTCCACTTGGGAAGTGCGCTTTAATCCCTCGGTCACGCCCTCCACAGCCATCATCTGCGCTGTGATCGTATCCAGCCGCTCCTGTGCCTGTTCATTCAGATCGGCAAGGTAAGTCCACAGTTTACCGGACAGCGATAAGCTGTTATAATATCCGGGACGGAACTCTTTCAAATAGTTTTGGTGCATCCGCCCCCAGCGTCCAATAGGGCGTCTTTCCTCCGGCAGCGTCAGCATCGGGATATAGTAATCCCCGGCAAGCACGTAGTCAATGCCATTTGCATGGGTATATTTCGGTAATTTCTCCATTTCCGACCTCCTGTATTCGATTTTTCAGAATCCAGTTGATCGTGTCCCTGTTCATGTAAAATTCAAGGCAACTGAACTCTTCACGAACAATTATGGCATATCACGTCCCGTGATCTGGTAATTTGTACTGTAATTGCCGCTGCGTCCGGTAGATTTTCCATAGGTGTTGGTGTCAATGGTAGACTTACCAAGGTAGGACTCCGAGATCAGCTTGTGTGTGCTGGTCTCGTTGCCGCCAAGATACAGCAGTTCATCACAGTTGCCCAAGATGCTCTCCCACTGTTTTTCAAAGAGCGCCTTTAGCTGGGCAATATTCTGCAGAATGATTGTGACGCTTATATTTCTGGAGCGCATCGTCGCAAGGATCTTATCAAAATCATCCGGCAGACTGACATTTGCGAACTCGTCCATCAAAAAATGGACGGGGACGGGCAGACTTCCACCGTACTTGTGATCTGCCAGCCAGAAAAGCTGCTGGAAGATCTGCGTATACAAGATGGACACCAGGAAATTAAAGCTGGTATCGTTGTCTGGGATCAGCGCAAATAGCGCCACCTTTTTCTCACCCAGGCTTGCCAGATCCAGCTCGTCCGTCACAGTCAGTGCCGCCAAAGAAGATAAGTTGAACTTTTCCAGCCTTGCAGCAAGCGTGATTTGGATGGATTTCAGGGTTTTGGCACTGCCGGAATGGTAGTCCTTATAATACTTCACAGCGATATGATCCGGCTCCCGCATCTCCAAGCGTTCAAATAATTCATCCAGCGGCGATTGGTAGCTGTCATCGTCCTCCCGCACTTCACCGGCTCGCAGCATTTCCATGACCATGGGAAAATTTTGTTCTTCCTCCGGCGCTTCGTGATGCAAGTAAAAGATCAATGCAAGTAATAACATGGAGGCAGCCGTATCCCAAAACGGGTCGTTGGACTGGCTTCCTTTGGGCGTGGTGGACTTGAACAAATTGGTCACCAAGCGCTGCACATCGTTGTCGCTCTGCAAATACACGAACGGATTATAACAGTGGCTTTTCTCCATGTTCAGCAGATCCAGCACCCGAACCTCATAGCCTTTTTGCTCCAGTAAATAACCCGTATCACGGAGCAGTTCTCCTTTGGGGTCCAAGACAGTAAAAGAGGTATTGGCCTGCATCAGGTTGGGCTTAGCCAGGTTGAAGCTCTTACCTGCACCACTGCCGCCCACCACCACGGTGTTGAGATTGCGCCGGTGCTTTTTCCCGTCAAGCCCCATCCGAACATTTTGAGTGAACAGCTTGTTTTGCTCTGGGCGTTTGTCGCGGTATTTCCGATCCACCGTTCTGGCATCCCCCCATTTGGCCGAACCGTGTTCCTCGCCACGGCGGTAGTTGCGGCGGCTGGAGAAATAGATCCCCAGACCCAATCCATAGGCGCATAAAAAAAGGAGGACAGTTTTTACACTGTCCTCGCAAAGCTCAATATGGAAAGGATCATTCATCGCCACCGGAAATGCGGTCATGATCTCCGGCAGACCGCCATGGATGGCCGGGGCCACAAGAAGCCCCAGCCACACCACGGGAAGGATACCAAACAGGCAAAGCGCAAGCTGTGACTTTTGATTATCTTGCCTCATCCCGATTTCTTACTTTTTTGACCGGCGCATCGATTGTCTTGAGAAGCACTTCATCCACAATGTCCGTGGGGCTTTTTTCTCCGATCAGGTCGTTGCGCATTTCATTGAGGGCGTTGATGATAACGCCCCGTTCGTACCGATCCAGCATCAAGACATGCTTTTCTTCTTTTCCCATCATCAGCGCTCCTGTTCCTTGGATTTGGGCGTTTTATTCTGTTCCAGCACCCGATACATTCGCCCGGAAATATCATTGGCCGTATCCCGCATTTCAGAAAGAGCCGCACGGATACTTTGCGGCTCTGCCTCCTGGAAGCCCTCCGGCAGTCGGCTGAAATCATACCCGCTCACGTCGATTCCGTATTTTCGGCACAGCATATAAGAAACGCTGTATGCGGCAAAAGCGGCATCTTCCCGACGATATTCCGTTCTCGTCCCAGCCAGTTCCGCATGCGCCAATTCCTTGGACACGCTGCGAAAAATATCATCCGCCGTCATGCCACGACGCACAAAGATCACCCGCTGGTCATGGTCATAAAGTGCGCCCATGTTATTGGGCAGCTCGTCTACCGTCTGCATGGGCACCGGAGGCCGATGGATCAGGGCTTTCAGCAGCAACCGCTCATCCATACTGACAGCGGACTGCGCTCTCGATCTGGAATTGACCTGAGACACATCGTAGACCTTTTTCACATTGTAATAGGTCCCAATAGAGCCATCCTCCCGCGTATATTCATCGCCGGGTTCCAGAATAGAAATGCCGTGTCCCATTTCCTGACGCTTGATAAAAGCACCGGTGCTGCGCCAGCTTTCAAAATCGCGCAGCTGCGTAGCTTCCGGCTTCTGAGCCAAAATCAGCAGCGCATTGGTGGCAGTATAACGGTCAAATCGACTCTGCACATCCAGATACGTCTGAAATTTGCTTCCGTCTGCGGCTACCGCTTCGGCGGTGCTGTCTGCCAAATCGTAGATCGCCTGCCGCTGCTCCTGCTTCTTTGCCGCCCAGACTTTCTTGTCAAAGGGTCGGTCCGTCTGGGCATTCTTTTCCGCAGTGGCAGAAAAAATATCGTCAAAGTTGCTCATACTCGTTACCTCGCTTTCGATTTGCTCTTATGCTTTTTACTGGGTTTCGGCTGCTGGTGCTGAATGGGCTTTTGCGGAGACTTCTTTGCAGGAAGCTCCGGTTCCGGCTCTTTATTGGTTTCTGCCGCTTCTGACTGCCGTGAAGCCTGGATGTCCCGCAGTGCCTGACGGACGGAGGGGCGTTCCTCAGCTTTCTTAGCAGTACCCTCGGCGGTTCTGCTGGGCTTCTCGGAGGTAGGCGCGGACGGAAGGGATTTTTCCGTCTTTGCCACGGTGGGGTTTTCCGGTTCCTCCTTTTTTACCGGAGCACCCAGCATTTCATCCAGCAGCTGCTCCTCTGCGGCCCTTTCTGGTGCGGTCTGCTCCGGTTCGTCAGGGCCGGTGGTCTTTTCCTCCTTACGCTGTTCAATGTCCTGCTTGATAGATGCCGCGTCCACTGTGACAAACCTGAACCGCTCCACAATGCGGTTGATCTTGGCGGCATCCTCTGCACGAACCATAAGGTCCACCATGCCATCCGCCTCTTTTTCATGCCCACGCAGGGCGCAGTAGACGACACCATAGCGTTTGGCTTCGGTTGCAAACTGCTTCAGATGCTCTTCGCTGATGGTAAATACCTTCAGCTCCTTGCCGCTTTTCAGCATGGCGGTCAGACGCTGCCTGCCCTTGATCTTGTTTTTATCCTTATTTTTCAGAACCGTGTAAATTGCGGCGGCTACGTTTTTAGCAGCAGAACCGCTCAACCGCAAGGCCATCTCTGTCCCTTCCAGACTAAGCCTGACGATCTGTTCCGCTGCGTCGCCTGAATTGTTCATCTTTTGACTGCTCCTTTCCTTTCTTTCGCTCGTCCTCTCGGACGGTCTTTATTTTTTCCTTCATTACGCCGGAGCGTATGGCAATATCGTCACATAACTTCACCTCCCGTCGTATGGTCGCAAGCTCTTTGGAAAGTGCTGCGATCTCAGCCTTGACCTGGGATGTCCTTTCCTCATCCGATTTCACAGCCACAGTGCGCCGCTTTTTATACAGCGCCTTGCGGTCTGCGGTCAGGGTCTGCAGCTTTGTTTCCAGAGCTTCTTTATATGAAGAAAGCTGCTCGCCGGTATCGATACGATGCCTTGCAAGCAGCTTTGCCTCCTCAGATATGGCATCCAATTTCATCAAATCCTCTCGGAGAAGGAAATGTACGCGTTTGTTTTGCCTTTGCTGGCCGCTCTTTGGAAGGTAGCCCAGCAGATAACAGTAGTGCAGATACAGAGCACGAAAACCAGTAGCCCTCCGAACATTCTTAAGCTTGCCCTTGAACCTTATCTGACCAGTCCTTCTCTTGGGCTCCGGTTCTGACAGGATACGACGGCTCTGGGATAGAATCTGCTTCCGAATGCCGTCCGGAGTAAACATCTCTCCAAAGTTCCGAGCCAGACGCACGAAGCGTTCTTTCCCCGGTGGCCGGACGGAAATATCCTTTCCCACTTTGACCTCATAGCCCTTTTTGTGGAGCGTTTCAAAAAACTGCCGCTCCGTCATGGACTGCCGAATGGCTTCCTCTATATCGGCACGGACAAGGCCGCGCCAAGTGGGCCGCTGCTCCTGCTCGGCCCGCCATTCACCGTAGTGCTTTGCCTTTCCGACTTGGGGATCTTCGATCACAGACAGTCGGTATTTACGGCACAGCATATCTGATGTTTTCCGCATTTCATAATAATCTTTTTCCGTTCGGTGGTATTTAACGCCATCTAAAAAGGACACCGTATTAAGGACAAAATGGTTATGCAGATGGTTTTCATGGTCCAGATGCGTAGCAACGACTACCTGATATTTCTCGCCCCAAAGCTTCTGGGCCAGTTCGACACCGATCTGGTGTGCCAGCTCCGGAGTAGCTTCTCCAGGCGCGAAGGACTGATACCCATGGTAGGCAACCGTTCCATCCTCTTTGCCGAACCGACGCTTTACCGCCAGCATTTCCTCACGGGCAGTACCTGGATAACAGTTGATGCCGGATACAAACCTCTGCATGACTGGAGCCGTCTCATTTGCTTGCGAAGTCTTTTCGTTGTTCATGGTATACTCAATGACATCCGACAGCCCCTGCATCTGCTGCTCGGTCATTTTCTTATTATCATAAAAGGCGGGATTGTCGGTTTTTTCCGGGTTCTCCACATAGATGACCACCTTGCCAAGCCAGCCGTTTACCCGCCAGATGGATGTGACCGCCATTTCATTCCACCGCAGTATCCATAGGCTGCGGCAAAACCACGGCAGCGGTGATCTCCTTGACCGTTGCTTCCAATGTGCGAACTGCGGTGTCATACCTCTGGACATCTATGACATTCAGTACATGGGCTTTCTGGGCCACCTGATTGAGACTGTTGCCGATGTGATACAGCTCCCGCATCATGGCATAATAGTCTGCCGGCGGCGCGTCACGGGGAATACTGCCGCCAATCAGATGGCGCAGATATGCTTCTCTGGATAAGCAGCTTTTCTTCACACGCTTCTTGAGCTGTTCCGCCTCTTTCCGGTTGAGGCGCACTTTAATTTCAATGTTTCGTTTCATATGAACCTTCCTTTCTATGCTGGGGTTTCAGGGGCCGCCCCTGACAAGTGCCTTTTGTCCCCAAAAGGCGATGCTTGCTGGTATAGCACATATCGTTCTCCTGTCAGTCGAACGGTTGATACCACCCGAAATAAAATCGTGCTCCGGACAGAAAAAAGCAGCCTGTATTTCTACAAGCTGCTCTTTGATAAAAGCGATATAAAATCGTTTATTTGTTTCGCTCCTCAGCGGATTTCACTCCATCAAGGTGGAAGTGCCAATACATATCCTGCCATCCAATGAATGATGGCGTTCCAGAAATGTAATATCAAAATATTCCGACAGAAGTTTCCATGCCTCCGCTGACAAATGCGAATCCATTTCAATCGTGTACTGTGTCGTTCGTTTCATCATCTGCCTCCATTACGCCTTCTATTCGTCACAAAGAAGTACATCTGCTCTATCTTTTGCCAATTCCACCAGTTCATCTGAGAACCCAGACGCACTAAACAGAACATACCAAACCTTTCGGTTATTCCGCTCCCATGCAACAGAGCTGGTCTTCGCTTCCAGCTCCCGAAGCACACTAACTCCCACCGGTTCCTTCCAGTATTTGCACTCACCTAAAATCAGGTTTTTTCTTTCAGGGTCAAGCGCTACAACATCAATTTCTGTTCTGGCATCCCAATACCGGCCAAGTTTTGTGAAGTTGAACGGCCATGTATCATCGGCATTCAACTCCCACATTCGTTCTTTACAGACATCTTCGTAAACATAAGCGATATGGTTGGGCACAAGGCTTTTTTTGATCTTATTCATTACAACGCGGCTGTGCCCGCTTTCAATGAAGCTCATGTTTGGATACACAAAAGCAAACCAGAACCTCAGATAGTTATCCTTGATTTTATAAAGCCCTTTCTTGCTCTTTTCTGGATTATCCTCCGTAATTGGCACTTCTCGCTCCAGTATATCCAAATCAATGAGTGTTTTCAGGTACTTAGTCAGGCTGGTGGCCTTGATCTCCAAAACGGCGGAGATAGCAGATAGTTTACTGTTTCCTGCAGCAATCGCCTTGATGATGGAGAAATAGCTGCCTATTTCCGTAACTTCCTGTTGAAGCAGGAAATGGGGCTCGTCGTACAGATACCCAGAGCGGTTCAAAACACATTTCTGAATTGCACTGTAAATATCCTTGCTTTCAGAGAACAATTCAATATACTTTGGCACACCGCCAGTGACGGCGTACATCTCGATTAGCTCTCTGCGGCTCTTTCCGGGGAAAAATTCATGATAGTAGCTGAATGGGATCTGCTTTAACCGGATCTGCGCTGTCCGTCTGCCATACAAGGGGCTGCCATACGCAAGTGTCTGGGACTCCATCATGGAGATCAGTGAACCACATAGGATCACCATAACAGATCTGTCTTTCAGCACTTCCTCCCAAATCCGCTGGAAAATAGAAGGGAAAGCAGGATTGGCCTTACCCAAGTACTGAAACTCATCCAGCACGATCACTGGCTTGCTCTCAAACGGTGTATCCATGATGGACTTAAACAGCACATCCCAACTCTTAATATCTGCGCTCCGAAGCAGGTCGCTGTTAATAAACTCGGCAACCTTTTCCTTAAACTCACTGCGGTTCTGGGCTTCGGCTTCCTCACTGGCAAGGAAGAACAACGCATTCTTATCCTTGATAAACTCGGAGATCAGCGTAGTCTTACCAACTCTCCGCCGTCCATACAGGACAACTAATGCACTTCCGTCTCTTTCGTATTCACTTTGCAGCGTTTCCATTTCCTGTTCTCGGTCAACAAAGTGCTTCACTTTTATCGCCTCGCTTTCCTCGATAATATTATACTTCAAATTATAATAATTTCAAGTATAATTCAGAACCGGAGTGAAAAAATTCACCTGAACACTTGTGCTCAAATGCGCCAATATTCAAGTTGTCACCACACAATAGCCAATGCAGTGCTTGTATCTTTCCTTCCAAATCTGATTGTGTACCGATATCTTTCGTAATCAATACATATTTTCTTCCTTTCTGACATCAGTATCTTCATGGTGTCTCATCGTACACCTTCTTCGCCCGCTGTATGCGCAAGCTGTAATATAGTCTTTTGGGTATAGTATCTATCTGCAAGAAATAGCAACCCCTCATATTTTGCTCCAACCTGATGGATATAGCTTGCCAACAGCTTATACGGCTGTTCCGCATCCACGGGAGCTTTATCCATCAAATCCAGAATATCCAGAATCTGCAAATATACCTTATTTGCTTTTGTAACTGCCGTTTTAGGTGGACGAACCATAACTCCAAGTTTGTGATCCATACGGACACAGTCCGAAGCTTTGTTTGTTGCAATACATCGTTCTCTCGGCAACTGAGTGGTCAATCCTATGCGATGGAGCATTGTATAGCCTGTTTCGTATCCTGAATCTGGTAAAAGATATTTATCAGCGATCAGCCGCTCCTTGTTGATTTCCACCTCTCCAAAAGGTGTTGTGGCAGTCAGATAGTAGATACCTTTCTGATAAAATCGGAGATTCGAAATCATTCCATCATCCATAATTCGTTTAAATGCAACAGCGGTTGCAGCGGCAGCTTCCTTTGGCTGCAATCCGTATTCTTCTGCCAGCTTTTTTGTAATATTGCTGGAATAAATCGGCTGTCCTGTTTGAACCCCATTCAGCTGATCTCGGATAAATTCGGTATAGGTCATCGGAAGCACCTCCTCGTACCGATATATTATTATCGTTTTTTACAATCTAATTCCGAAGATATTATATCAGAAGATTGCCGTTTTGCCAATGGGCGTATGAACCACAGATAACAAAAACTGAGCTCAATGCTCAGCATAGACGACACTCTTCACAATCTCACTCCGATTTCTTATTACCGACTTACAATTCTCTTTTATACTATCTCTCACAGACCTTTCTTTTCACTCTCGTAATTGGGATGTTCAGTTGCATACACAAACTGTCGTTGTAGTCCTTACCGCTGGATGGCGGACAATCTCCCAACATATAGGAATCCTTCAGCAGTGCGATCAGTGTTCTCGTGGCCAGCCTGCCGGTAGCGTCCTGATCCAGCCGCAGGCAAATACGCCGGATCTCAGGGTGGTCAGACAGATACTGCTTCAAAGCCAGCGGCAAAGCAGTATCCGCAAGGCGCTCTCTGGGTTTATATACACCGGCAAGAGACAGTTGATGCTCACCGTTCCAAACCTTTCCTTCCTGCTTGCGGATGGTAGCATAGGACAGCAGATCCACAGCCCCTTCAAACAGATGTAGGGTATCACTGCCCGGTGCAGGAATACTGAATGAAAATCGCTTATCGCTGCCGGTAGCTTCACCCTTATAATCTGTGCCGCAGCCACGCAGGTTTCCATATCGCACCTTGTTGTATTTATCCAGGCCGACAAAGACAACATTGTGGTGAGGATAGCTTTCATAGAGCCGTCCGGTTTGGATGCACCATCGAATGATCTCCCTGTCTATGCCCCGCCCAGCCAGATAAGAAATGACGCGGTCCGTATTGGGATTGGTGTGAGGCAAAAGTAATACCTTAGGTGGTTCTTTCTTGGGTGCCGCGCTGGCACGGATGGGTTGCTGTACTGTTGTACGGCCCATAATGGTTTCCACAGCTTCCATAAAAGGTATTTCCTTGACCTTGATTAGATAATCCAGTGCGTTGTAGCCGCCGATTCCACGAGAGAACCAGTACCATTTCCCGTTGGAGATTTTCAAGGAATCGTGTTCACGGGTACAGTAGGTATTACCCCCGAAATGCACCAGTTCATTTGGTTCATAGTTTTGAAGGTAGGTCAGCAGATCCATTTCTCTTGCCTTTGCCACCACATCCGGTGGAATATATGGCATAATTCTTCCTCCTTTGATAGCCGCAGATTAACTGAACCTATCAGTTCCAGCTATATAAAAGGCCGGTTGGAAATTCCAACCGGCCTTGCGCATCAGCGCTCCTTCTGCTCCTTTTTCGCTTCTCTTTTCACCGCTTCTTTTGCCCGATCATCGACCGTCTGCCAGATGTCCTCCATATATCCGTTTTCTTTGCTCTCCCATTCCTTAAACACATCGGCCAAAGGGGACGGCGATTTCAGCAAAGCATTTGCCTGTGCGTTCGGCAGATCATGAAATTCCAGAGACATCAGAATATCTTCCCGTACCGTATATTCATAGGTGTGGTTCAAAATCTCCTCCGGTGCCAAGGTCAGCAGCCAGTCACGGTATTTTTCCTGCTCTGCGAACATTTTCTGATACAGTTGGGTGTTCAGCTCCTCATTAGTCATTGGGATCACTCCTTCACATAAATTTAGCCGGAAGGTTTTTGTCGTGAAAACCTTCCGGCTATGTAAAACGGCACGGTTGCCCGTGCCGCTATGATAAATTTGTTTATATCATTCGATTTCCTGTGCTTCGTGTGCTGACTTAAATCTGCGATTGTTTTCCACCAGCTCATCGAATGTGACGGGCCGGTAGCCGTTCACATCCACACCCGCATTCAGAACATTGTCCCGGCAGCGGATCAGCGGCCAAAAATCTGCCTTGGTATCTGCATGGATATGACCGTGGATCATGTAAGACCGCTTTGCGTGTTTCCATGTTAGCATTGGATAATGGCAGAGGGTCAGGGCGTGTGCACCATCCGAAATCTCCAAATAATTGTCTACACTGAGAAAGTAACGATCCATATCAACTTTGCCCATCCAAGAGCCGTCGTGGTTGCCCACGATCAGGCGTTTCTTGCCCTTGAGTCGCTTTAAGATACGCTCTGGGTCTGCGCATCGGAAAAACATATCGCCCACGATATACACGGTATCATTTCCATGCACACGCATATTCCACGCAGAAATCATGGCTTCGTTCATAGCATCCACATCGGGATAGGGTCGCTCACACATCCATACCACATTGGCATGGCCGAAATGCGTATCTGCAGTAAAATATATCATTGCCTCTCAGCCTCCTTTTCATTTTTGGTAATCATAGCGAAGATGAGAGGCATCTGCAAATGTGCGATTGCGTCCTATCAGCATGATGACCCTAAATTTATTGGTAAAGATCATCCAGCGTCAGCAGTGTAATTTCACCTCTTTCTCCGGCTTCCAGCAAAGCAGGGGTAAATCCGCCTTTTGAGAAAATGAAGTAGTGGAATACCCCATCTTTACGGAACACAGAAGCATAACTCCGAATCAACTCCAGCTCATCTATACCAATTTTCTCGTTTCGATATTTGCAGGAACCAATCAAGTATTCATTTCCCTCTACCGGTGTTCCAACAATATCGATTTGAATTTCTTTTCTGGTCCTGGAATCTGTTCCCCACCACTGACCAATTCCACTGAGTAGAATAGGTAAATCCTCTGCATACCGAAGTAAATACTCTTGGCACATCTTTTCAAAAATAAGTCCCATATAATCTGGGTAGTATTTTTTCACAGCCTGTTCATAGACAAGGGTCATGCGGCCTGCGCTGATTATAGACATATTCCTTGGGACAAAGCGATACCAAAACCGGAAAAAGTTATCATCTATCGCATAGATAGTCTTTTTGCCTGGCTTTTCTGTAATTGGCGTTTCTTTCTTCAAAATTCCCAATTCCAGCAACACTTTCAGATATTTCGTACATACACCGGATTCCAGTCCAGCTTTAGTGGCAATTTCATTCAGGCGGCTGGCTCCTCCTGCAATAGCAGATATGACAGAATTGTAGATCGCTGGTTCCCGCAATTCCTGTTTCAAGAGATTTTCCGGCTCTTCAAAAAGGTAGCTGGAGGTACTGAACAGATTCTCCAAAAGAGCCTTATCCAAATCATCCTCAACATCCAGCTTGTTGATATAGTGAGGAATGCCACCGGTCACTCCATACAAAAGAGCTTGGTCCTGCAAGGACAAACTCGGATGAAACTTTGTCATTTCCCGATAAGTTAGTGCCTGAATTTTGAATTGTGCTGTCCGGCGTCCATAAAGCGGGCTTTCGTAGCCCAACACCTGATACTCCATGAAGCTCATGGAGGAACCGCATAAAATCAAGTAAAGCTGGCTGTCCTGCCATTGGTGGTCAATAATATGCTGGAGGCGGGAGGAAAAGGACTTTTCCGCTTTTGCCAGATAGGGATACTCGTCGATTACAAAGACCAGTCTTTGCTGCTTTGCCATCGCTGTGATCTCATCCAGCGCATCTTCATAGCTTCGGTAGGTCGGTGCAACAGAACTGTCCGGATTTTTACAGGTATAAATTGCTTTGGACAGGGCCTCCAAATTCTCTTGTGAAGAGGCACTTAAAGCTGAGAAGTACACCGTAGGTTTTCCTTTGCAAAACTCATTGATCAGTGCGGTTTTTCCTACACGACGCCTGCCATAGATAACGATACATTCAAAACGACCTTTCTCATATCGCCGGTTCATTGTTTGCAATTCTTCTTCTCGACAATAAAACATGGTATTCTCCTCATTTCTGCAAATAATAGACTCATGAGTTGGTATATCATAAGTCTATTATATTCAAGTTTCAAAAAAAGTCAAGACCATCTATGTAACTACCGGCACAAAATCGTACCGGCAGGCAGGATCACCTTTCATAATCCCGCACTTTTGGTTTTTCCGGTGCCTCCTCATCCGGCGCATCGTCGATCAGAGCTTTGTCCTTCTCATCCATATTCAGTAGAATATTTAGTTTCTTGAGCCGAACCGTCTTTTCCGCCAGTTCCGCCTCCTTGGCAAATGGCGTTTCCAGCTCTGTTCTGGCGTTTTCAAGCTGGGTCTGTGTATCCGCCAACGCCTGCCTCACAGCTTCAAGTTTGTTTCCCAGACCGTCGATCACATTGTCCATACGGGTCAGGTTTCCGAACACATCTGCGCCCAAAACTGCCGTGTGGGAAAGTGTTCCCTTCATGGTCATACGATACTCGTTGCTCATCCCATCATAGGAGAGGACAAGAGAAAAGCCCCGGTACTGTCCTAAGAAAACAGCATCGGAGCCTGTCATTTTGGTGCATACATCGAGGATCGCCTTGCCAGCTGCCTCCTTGTCGGCATAAAGCTTCTCCAGGATCGTGATGCCCACAAATCCGTCATTCGGTTTGAGATGAGCTGCGGCAAGCTGTACGTCCTGCTCATATCCCGCAATACGTTCTGTGAGTCCTGAAATGGCCTCTGGGTACTTCTTCAGCACCATATCCTCCAGTGCATATTTCTGACTCAGGTAGCTGGCTTTCAGCATATTCAGCTTGCCGACTTCCATATCCAAGTTGCACTTTTCGATGATCAGGGGATTGCCGGTGGCCAGAGCCTTGATCTCCGAATAGCTCAGGGCGGTCTCATCCACGTCATCCGCGATACGCACTGGCGTTTTAGATGTCATGATTTGCGAGATAAATCGCTGCTTGTTTTCCACCAGCTGATACAAATAAGCGTCAAAAGTGCCCTCCGTTACATACCGGTAAATCTCCACCTCTGGGTTCTGGTTGCCCTGACGGACGATTCGTCCGAGGCGCTGGGCCAGATCAGATGGACGCCACGGACAATCCAAATCATGCAGGGCAATCAGCCGGTCCTGGACATTAGTGCCAGCGCCCATCTTTTGGGTGCTGCCCATCAGAATACGCACCTGGCCGGAGCGGACTTTTGCAAACAGTTCCTTTTTTCTGACCTCGGTGTTGGCATCATGAATGAAGGCGATCTCCTCCTCCGGAATGCCCGCTGCCATAAGCTTCTTTTTCAGGTCATTATAAACATCGGTAAACTGATCCGGTATCATTTCATAAACTCCCTTTGCATTTTTCTGCATCTCGATCGGTGTACTCTTGTTAGGCGTAGACAGGTCACAGAACACCAGCTGCGCACTGCGCTGTTCCTGTGTCTGCTCCCAAATGCGAATGATATTACGGGCACAGGTAGCAACCTTTCCATCTGGATCATCAGCGGCCAACGAATTGATGAGCCGCATATCCAGCGCCAGCTTTCTTCCGTCGTTGGTAATGCGGAGCATATTATCAACATGGGGATCGACACCGCCGCTACGAATGAGCTCGGCCCGTTCCGCCAGACCCCGCACCATTTCTTCCTGAAGCTCAGATGGCTGAATGACCTCTGTATGAAAGTTGGCCTGCGGCACTGGAAGTTTCAGCATATCCGCCGTTTGAATATCCGCAACCAGCTTGAAGGTGGCCATCAGCTCCGGCAGATTGTAGAACTTTGCAAATCTCGTTTTGGCGCGGTAGCCACTGCCCCCGGGTGAAAGCTCGATGGCCGTCACCGTTTCGCCGAAGTTCCCGGCCCAGTCATCAAAATGGATCAGACCCATCTCCTGCAGAGTGCTGTATTGGAGGTATCTCTGAATGGTATAAAGCTCCACCATGCTGTTGCTGATCGGTGTGCCTGTCGCAAAAATCACACCACGTCCTCCGGTGATCTCGTCCAGATACCGACATTTCATGAACAGGTCAGAGGACTTCTGTGCTTCTGTCTGCGCGATACCGCCTACATTCCGCATCTTTGTCGCCAGGAAAAGGTTCTTAAAATAATGGCTCTCATCAACGAAAATGCGATCAACACCAAGTTCTTCAAAGGTCACAATGTCATCCTTACGGCTCTGGTCATTCAGGCGGTGCAGCTTATCCTCCAGAGATTTTCGGGTACGTTCCAACTGCTTGATGGTGTACCGCTCGGCCTTTGCAGACTTGGCCTCCTCAATACCGAACATGATCTCGTCGATCTGCTGCTGCAAAATCACTCGCTGTCGTTCCGCCGACATGGGTATTTTCTCAAACTGGCTGTGGCCGATGATGACCGCATCATAATCCCCGGTGGCAATCCTGGCACAAAACTTTTTACGGTTTCTGGTTTCAAAATCTTTCTTGGTCGCTACAAGGATGTTCGCAGAAGGATAGAGCTGAAGCCATTCCGCCGCCCACTGCTCGGTGATGTGGTTGGGCACTACAATGAGGGATTTGGTGCAAAGCCCCAGTCGCTTCATCTCCATAGCAGCAGCTACCATTTCAAAGGTCTTGCCTGCACCCACTTCGTGTGCCAGCAGTGTGTTTCCGCCGTACATGATGTGGGCGATAGCATTGACCTGGTGCGGACGCAGGGTGATCTCAGGATTCATGCCAGAAAACTGGATATGGCTGCCATCATACTCACGGGGACGAACCGCATTAAAGGTTTCATTGTAAAGGCGGCACAGTAGCTCACGCCGGTCAATATCTTTCCATATCCACTCCGAGAATTTCTGTTTGAGCAACTCCTGCCGGTCCTGGGCGATTGCAGTTTCTTTCTTGTTTAGGACCGGCTTTTTGTTGCCGTTTTCGTCCTCCACATAGTCAAATACCCGCACATCCCTCTGGTTTAAGGTCTGCTCCAGAATCTGATAAGCGTTCATGCGCTTGGTTCCGTAGGTCGTGAACACCTTGATATTGCTGCGGTCCGCATTTTTATCTGTAATAGCCCACTGTCCGTTGGCTTCGGAACGCAGAACGTGAATGCGACTTCTGGCATAGACGCTGGTGCCAAAGGTCTCCTCCATAAACTGCTGGTACACATCGATGGGGACCCAGTTTGCGCCAATACGAACGCCGATCTCAGCAGCAGTCAGATCAACCGGCTGCACCGCCTCCAGTGCTTCAATATTCTTGACGATCAGTGATTTCTTTTCAGCTGGTAACACCTCATAAAGGGCCTTGGCCATGCGAAGCTTCCTGCGCACATTACTTGAAAGGTACTCATCTGCGGCAACAAACGGGAACCGCTCCAGTTCTACAAAGTCCTTCGGGATCTTAGCTGCTTCCTCGTCACATTGAATGTTGCGGAAGATAACCCCAGACAGATCAGTGGCCAGTTCTTCCTCGCTTTTGCCGGACAGTTCTGCCATATACTCCATATCCACCCGTGCTTTTTCGGAAATGGACACCGCAAAGGCTTCACTGGAGGTACTCACACTGGTAACAGCCTCATGTGGACGGATGGTTCGTTTGGTGAACATATCTGCCTTACGTTTGAGCTTTCCTTCTTCATTCAGCACTTCCAGAGAGCAAAGCAGACAGTAGCTGGAATCCTCACCAAAGGCATGGTTGTTCCCACGGCTGGAAAGCAGGCCATATTTTGCCGTGTATGCATCATAAAGACGGTTCAGCTCGGCCTGTTCTTTCTGAATATCTTCATCTGGGTAGCCCTCTGTCTGATATTCAATGAGCCTCCGCACACAATCCCGCAGAGCGATCATCCCTCGAATGCGGTTTTCCGCTGTCACGGATACCTCAACAGGCAGCATCTGGGAATTCTCTCGGTAGTACACCTTGCCGTCTACAATGCAGAAGCTAAAATTGCGCACCGTTGGATCTGCCGGAATGGCTCCGTCATCTTCCTCCAGTTCCTCAACCTCATACTCGGTGATTTGGGCGTGAAGGTTCTGCACAGCCTCGGAGAGCAGTTCAGACAGTTCTGCATTCTCATAAGCCCGACAGGTGCTGTCCATACCGAACCGCATGGATTCCATGACCATTTCACCCAGAATCATTTCGGGATGCTGGACAAAATAGCGGTTCATACGGATGCCGTTCTCGTCCGTATCCAGCCCCACCCAATCCGGCTCAATGTCCGTCATGCGGTCACGTTTTTGCAGAAAGATAATATCGCTGGTAACTTCGGTTCCGGCATTGACCTTAAACGCATTATTCGGCAGACGAATCGCTCCGACCAAATCAGCGCGCTGCGCCAGATATTTGCGGACTGCGGAATTTTCCTTATCCATCGTGCCTTTTGCGGTGATGAAAGCCACTATGCCGCCTGGGCGGACTTTATCCAGTGCCTTTCCAAAAAAATAATCATGGATGAGCCAATGGTATTTGTCGTACTTTTTATCGCGCACTTTGAAGTCGCCAAAGGGCACGTTGCCAATAGCCACATCGAAAAAGCTGTCTGGCATTTGCACCTTTTCAAAGCCGTTCACCGCAATACTGCTGCTCTGATGGAGCTGCTGGGCAATTCGTCCACTGATGGAGTCAAGCTCCACACCATAGACTTTGCTGCCCAACATACTGTCCGGCAACATACCAATAAAATTGCCGACGCCGCAGCTTGGCTCCAGAAGATTGCCCTGACGAAATCCCATCTGCTCCAGTGCCTGATACATTGCCTGAATAATGACAGGCGATGTATAAAAAGCGGTGAGAGAACTGGCACGGGCCGCGGCATATTCCTCCCCATCCAGCAGAGATTTCAGCTCCAGGTACTTTCCGTGCCGTTCATCAAAGCAATCTGACAATCCACCCCAGCCAACATACCGTGACAAAATCTCCTGCTCCTCTGATGTGGCAAGGCGTTCCTCAGCTTCAATTTGTTTCAGGCAGCGGATGGCGGCCACGTTGGCGGCGTACTTCTCGCTGGCAGTGCCATACCCCAGCTCACTATCTGTGATACGGAAGTTCCGGCGTTCATCTGCTGGGATTTCTGGGTACAGGGTAGTGAACACCACACGTTCCCGTTTAGGTCTTGGCGGCGCAAGGACTGCTTTTTCCTTTTCGGGTCGTTCCTTGACTGGCTCCGGAACCTTTACCGCAAGGGGCCGGTGGAAAAGGAGTGTATCTTCGGCTTCCTCCAAAGTCTCAAACCCACCCGCGGTAGATGCCGTAATACCAGTCTGCGTATCGTAGCCGTAGTGGTTATAATACTGGCCATTGGGATAACGCTGGATGACGATGGTTTCATCCTCTGACTGATACCATGCAGCGATTTCAGCCGCACTTTTCTCCTCTGCGCGTACCGGTGTTTCTTCGGTACGCACACGGTGTTTCTGCTGATACCATTCATCCGCCTGGGCTACTATGACATCAAAATCCAGGTTGGCAAGGTACACGTTCAGATCAGAAAGACTCTCGCAGCTATTTTCATAGACGGTTTCGCCATCTACCTGATACACCAGCCGATATGCGGTCAGATCTGCGAAAATCTCCACCGTGTGCTCGCTGTCGGCGGTGGCGCTGTACGCAAGGTCTACATGGGAAAGGTCAGAGAAGTCCGCACCCTGTTCAAAGACAGCCTGGCAATATTCGTCGATGAGCTGTCGTGCCTCCTCCAGCGCTGTGGTAAGATCACGGTCCGGTCTTTGGTCTGGAGCTATCGCCATCGGCTTCGGTTCCTTCTTTTCTCCAAACAGGGAGAAGGTGCCACCTCGGTACGCAGATAAGTTTTCAAACCCTCGTTTACGCCACATATACTCTCGGTCCTCCTGCGCTGTAGCTTCCCAGACCGGCACCATCATCTGATAGATGGCTTCTACTTGTTCCGGGTCATCCAGCTGCGGCTGGAGTATCTTGATAGCATCATCGAAATCAAATCCGTACGGATAGGGATGTGGTCGGTCCTGCGGAACACGATCAAAGAACTGGTAAATGTCTCGTGCAAGCTGTTCTCTTTCATAAGTCGGGATATAGGCCAGCTCCCGCTCGGTCATATACCGCTTCTCACGGATCAGCTCAGAAATGCGCTTTTCCACCTTCGTCCACGGAAGGGTGACTTTATCGTATGGTTGGAACAGGTTATCCTCACGGGCATAGGAAATGCCTTTGCTGTCGTGACTTTCGTCAAATCCCATCCGGCCATGGCCGCCAATGCCATACTCATTTTTCAGGAAGTCCACCCGTTCTTTTGGGCTGTGTCCCGTCATGAAATAAGAATAAATGCGGAACTTGCTGTGCTCAGTGCTGCCGCCTCCAATCAGCAGCTTGTCGATCTCATCCTCTGTAATAAATTGTTTGGGCACTGCATCCATAGAGGCCGGAGCCGGAAACGAAATAGTCTCACGCTGCAAGCCCTGCAAACACTCCAGCAGCTCATCTGGACGGTGATAGTGGAACCGGAGCAATTCTCTGTTTTCAGAAAGTGCAGACCGGAAAGCAGTCAGTTCGTTGATGATATTCTGGACGACTGCGCCGTCTGCCAGCATTTCAGAAAGCTGTTCATTCATTTCCGGATAGCCAGACCGTGTGTCATGCACCGCCTGAACGGTCGGCATATATCCGGCTTTACGAGCTTCTGCCGCAAAGTCACCCACCAGATGAAGCAGGCTTTCTGCCAGTGCATTCTTTTCAACACTATCAGCGCGGTCCATGACCGCCTGCGGCACATAGCGGCCCATGTCCAGCAGCACTCGGATACGCTTGGCGGTATCCTCCCAGGAAAGAACTGTGGCATTGCCTGATGCGGTTCTACCACTGGAAATGCGCAGGCCATTTTCATCGAACCTGACCGCATAGGGGCGCTCTCCAAGAAAGAAGCCTTTGCCATCTCTGCCATATTCCTTTTGCAGAAAAGCGGCGTTTTCTTCCATCGGATAGTCCTTAGAAAAATACGCATAGATGCGCTCCAGACTATTTGGCTCATTACCACCCAGGCAAAGTGCCGTATCTATGACCTGCTGGGGAAGTACCGGTTTGGAGAGAAAGGTCATTTGCGGTGCATCGTCCTGAGACGCGGCATCAAAGCCTGTCAAATCAAACAGGCTCATTTGCTGGGTATCCACATTTTTAGGCGGCGTGATCCTGGTGTTGATGAAATATTCCTTCTTGTCGATCAGCTGGGCCGTCCAACCTGCAACAATATCCCATGAAAAAACGGACTCACTGGTACGGGAGAGGTATGCACCCTCCCACATCAGCAGTCCGTCCGGCTGCGGCTTATAACCGATGCGCACACCATCCACTAAAAGCTCCGTATATCTATCCTGATAAGCAGATTTTAGATACTCTGCCCGGTCTGCTTCCTCCTGGTGGATGGTAAAATACAATTCGATCTGCTGCTTTTTGTATTTCAGGTCATCATCTTTATTGGCAACGATGGCCATAATGAGCCGTTCATCTAAAAAGGCGGGCAGCTCTGTGCTGTCCGCCTCCTGGGTTTCATCTGGTTCTTCGGTTAATTGTAGATCAGTTCCACCAGAACGATCTCCTCCGCCGAGTGGTGGATGTTGTTCATCAGCCCCGTCCATTTCATCGGATCGCTGGCTTTCAGCTCCTCCGTCACGTTCTCTGCTTTCGCCATCTGGCTGACCAGCAGCTCCATTCGGGCGAGAGCTGTCTGCTCGGTCTCCATCAAATGCTGATTCAGCTTGCCCAAGGTCAGCAGGTTCGTATACATCACTCTGCGGTTCTGCTTGAGAAATCTGCGGCGCATCAATGCGTACTTCCCAAGGTGCATTTCCGGCTCCTGGGGCGGCAGAAGGTTCGGCAGATTGTAGTCGCCCTGCTTCGTATATGTCAATCCGTTCATAATTTTGGCTCCTTTCTGTAGTTGGTGTTTCTGTTCTGGCTTTAGGATACTCGCTTTTGGGCTCATCTGCAAATGTGCGATCATCTTTTTTGAAATTACGCTGCGGCTGCAGCATCGTCCGGGAAATAACAGACAAGCACATCTGAGAAATATCTCCGGTGGCTACGCCAAGCGCATTCAGAGTCTGGGGAGTGCTGAAATCGGGAACACCGCGAAAATCATCCTCTGTAAAGTATTCATCCGGGTCGATGCCGCAGCGCACCAGAAGCATATAGCCGATGCTATTTTGCAGGGCGTTCCGATAAGTGACCTCCAGGTTCAGGTCGTCCAATTCCTCCAGGAAGCTATTCTCCTTATAATAACGCAGCTCTGTAAGGTAATCCGCCATGTTGTCCTCTACGGCATTTTTTGCCGCAGAAAGGAGCGCTGACGCCAAATCTTCTTTTTCAGAAAGTTCTCCAAAGCTATTTTCCAGTGCTTCGATGACTTCCGGTTCATATTCGGGCTGCATTATCCAGATAGGGACTCGTCTTGCAAAACGGCTGGGGTGGGTATCAGATATATCAAAGTAGTATTTCAGCCGGGAGCGCCCATTATATTCGCCGTCAAAGACGGCAATACCTGTCGCACCACGATTGACCCAACGCCCAAAGCGCTGGTTCCATCCATTCGGCCCGTCGATCGTCAAGACCGCAGTGGCATCCGGACGCTGGGCAAACAAAAGCACCTGATCTTCAAATGGCAGCCGAAAGTTGCGGCAAGCCGTGGTCAAGAAGCGCTGCCATTCCTGTGGCACTGTCAGCCTGGTAAGCGTCCGCTGATACAGTTCCGTAATGATCTCGTATTTCCTTGCCATCCGCTTTTCTCCTCCTTATCGTGAAATTGCGGCCTGTTTCTGCTTGGGAACAGAAAACCCGTAGACTTTGGCGATCTCATCGCCAAGTCTGCGGGTCACTCTCGTTATATCCGCACGGGTAGCCTTTCCTTCATATAATTTCTCTTTCAAAAGCTCAATTTGTGATTCCCGAACACCTGCCTTATACGCCCGATATAGGTAGTGATTGGTGCCATCATGGTGAACGGCATCACACCGCAAATCTCCCAGTTTATCCACATACCAGGTAGCATAATCAAGCTCTGAATAGAGGCAATCGCTGATTTTGCCGCTCTGTATTTCTCCATAGCCAATCGAGCGACCATTCCACCGGCCTATATCTGCGATTCTGAGAATTGGCTGTGAAAGCTGAATGTTAAGGTTAGAGCGTTCGTCGTCCAGATAGTCCTTGTTGATCTCATACATCAAGGCGATCCGCTCCTGCTCAGATAAATCCGGATATTCGGCTTCCAGATCATCCCGCCAGTCCTCATAATCCAAATCATAGTTGCTCCAGATGATGTGTCTATCTTCATTCATCTGGCATCACCCCGATCCTTTGACCTGTGCGGGATCGCCCTGCCGTTTTCATCATAGCTTTTCGGGTCTGCACCAGGGACTGCCCACCCAAACATGGAGCCGGCCACCATAGCCGCCTCCTGCGCTTTGGTCACATCAAGCGCTCGGTTCAGTGCGTCTGCTCCTTCACGGGGCGTTCCGGCCTCATTTCTTACTCCGGCCAGCTGATAGCCTTTTTCCCCACGCTTCAAAATAATCAGCTCTCCCGTTGTCTCCAACACACTGAAGCATTTTTCTGGCAACGAGGAGCGCAGCGGTATCACGGTATTGCCGTTTTGTTCCATCTTCTCGGCAAATTCACAGATGTGGTAAATGGTTCTCCCAACTTCCACATGGTGATCATCAATGTACCGGCACACTCGATCCAATGTCTCATCGGTGGATAAGGTAATGCGTACTTTATCTCCATCCGGAATGCGGAAAATTTCTTTGTAATTCGGTGTAATAAACCGGATACCCCGTTCCGCCTGGTGCAGATGCCGGTCCAGCCATTGACGCACATAGCAATAGCAGTACAGGTTGTATTCACCTTTATTAGGGTTCAGGCGCATGAGATACGAATAGTGGGCAGTGTCCGTGCGAAACCCGAATTCGTTACGGTCGTTGTGAAATTCACTCTCCGGTGCCCGATAACAGCACCGTGCAAGCGTGCTGCGGTCACGGAGCACATTGCCATCCTTTCGCAGCTCATTGATGACATCATCAAATTCCGCCCGAAATTCTTCGCTTTTCAGATCGTCACGGAATCCGTTCCACGAACTGAAAAAACTTTGGCCGTCGCTGCCCATGTCAGCCCTGAGATAACCGATAAGACCGGTCTGCATAGAGATCTGCTGGCTTTGGGAATAGCAGTAGTTTCTCTCAGCCGGAAACATAGGGCGCATCATCATTTCCATTATCGTTCTGCCTCCTTTGCACGGTTTGCCTGTACTGCGGGCTGAGTCTTCCCATCCAGACGAGCCTGCCAGTAATCTGGACAATAGCGCTGTATGCTGTTATTGATACATTTCTCATATTCACCGGACTTCCAGTATTCATTGATGGGAGCGGAATATAGCCCTCTGTCCAGAAGCTCCCGTAGAGCCACTGGTGCGGCACAATCTTCCTCGAAGCAGTAAAAACTGCCATCCAGAAAGGCACATTTCAAGGCATCTTTTGAGAAGATAGTTCTCGCCGTTCTGCTGCTTGCCATGATGCCGCCATGACTGGCAGTGGATACGGAAAACACATGAGGAGTCAGCACCTCACATCGCTGGATCTCTCCCCACGGGGAGCAGAAAGGTTCCATTATCGTTCACGCCCCTTATCCTTATTTTTCTGTGTTCGTCTCATGCGCTGCTCCAGACGCTCCAGTTCCTGACCGGCACGGGTCAGCAGGTCACGGTCAGCATCCATACGGTCATTGCAATAATGACCCCAGAAGTAGTAATCACCGTTGCTGCATTTCCATGTGACATAGGGATTCGGGCTTTCTGGGTTATGCCCCAGAACAAATTCGCTGTCACCAATCATCAGGGTCTGAACGATGGTATAGCCACAGTTACTTCGCTCCTCCATTTCAGCGTTCCTCCTTTGCTTTCTTTTGCCGCTGTTCCTGCTTATAATTCTCCAATCCATAGACCGCCCACTTGGGAAGTTGTTCTTCTGTCAGAGTGCCCATCACATCCATGCGCTCATAGCGGCTGGTCTTCCCAGAATACAGGTCTACGCAGAAGCAGGCAGAGCCACGGCTGTCAGGAAAAGCCCCAAAGCCGCCGATGCACAGCTTGATCTGATTGGTTGCCCTGCGGTATTCCCGACGCAGCACCTCCGGCTTAATGATCACAATTCTGTTGTTCAAATCATCCTTATATGAAATAGGTTTGCATTGATCCTGTGTCAGCGGCTCGTTCTGAATGCCCTGAATTTTCGGCGTCAACAGGTCAATACGGGTTTTCTCTGCCTGCTCACTCAGACGGTCTGCATATAACTTAGCAATCTCGCAGAAATCATCACTGACCAACACTCCGGTGTGCAGAGCGAAAATCGCATTTCTATCGCAAACGGCGCACATATACCGTTCACCCTTGGCAGCATTTTGCTTTTCACCCATGACGATTTCCCTATCGCCAATAAGAAATGCCTGAATAATCTCATAATCCCCCGCCATGCGCTTTTCTGGTTTCTGGGAAGAATGGTCCGGCTCATCCTGTTCCAAATACTCAAATTCATCATCCATCATAGCTCATACCTCGCTTTCTGTCTTTGCAGCTGCTCTTTCAATCTCTGACCGATTCGGATGTTGTGCTTGTCCGCAAGCACCCGATCCTGCACATACAGCACAGTACGGATGTTTGGGACGGTAATGCCAGGTATCTCCACCATTTCTTCCGGCGTAATGGTCAAAATCCGGACGGGTGAATAACCCGCCTCCGCAAACAAGCGGAATAAACGCTTTTCATATCGTTCTCGCATAAACACGCTCCTTCCTTTTCTGATATGTAAAAGGGCGGCATATTTCAGCCGCCCCAAGTCGTTACTTTCTCTTAGCCCTGATCTTCAAAAAGACCAGTGCGGCCAAAATAAACACAACCAGCCCGATGGCAATTCCGGTTTTCAGTTCCATACGTCAGCTTCTTCCTTTCTTTTTCTTATTTCTGATAGCAAGCACGCCGCAGGTGAGCAGACCTGCTGCAGCAGTACCCATCAGGGCACACCACAATCCAAAGTTGCTTTCATCTCCGGTTTGCGGTCTGTCCTGCAGCTTGTTGTGCATTTCCACTTTAGTGGTAGCACCCTCAAAAACAGTGCAGTTCTTGTCCGCGGGTAACATATAGCCGGCAGAGGCTCTGTCATAGACCTCGCTCACTAGGTAGTCACCAATACGCAGGCCCTCAATGAGAATTTCGCCGTTTTGATCCGTCATGAACACCTGCTCATAGCCGTTGGGGCCTGTCACACGGAATGAGAACCCTGCCACTTTGCCGTCCGAGGAAGTCTTGATGATTTTCAAGCTGCCAACTTGGACCTGATTCACGAAGCCTTTTCCGGCCTCGTTCTCCACAATGACGGTCTTGCCGTGTTCCGTAATCTCGAAATAATAGGCGTTTTCATCCAGATAGAAGCCCTCCGGCGCTTTCTCCTCCTTTACGAAAAATCCGCCGTAACTTAGGTCTGCCAGTTCATACACACCGGTGCTGATTTCCTCCATTGCGCCGATTTTCTCATCATCGGCATCCAACTTCTTATTGCCGTTATTGTCACGGTACACCTCAAAGACCGCACCGCTCAGCTTACTGTCTGGGCAATCCTTATCCACCTTGGTAAGCTGTACTGTGCCGCGAATCAAAGTGTTTACGATCTCGATCTCTACCACAGCACCGTCAGCGTCGATGGTCACTGGGTAACTTTCATCGGACAGCACAAAGGACTCCGGTGCAGAAATTTCATGCACCACCCAATTCCCGTAAGGTACCTGGGTAAAAGAAAAGCTGCCATCTTCCGCAGAAGTGGCAGTCAGGATCGCTGTCTCAGCCGTAAATTCCGTTTCACCTGCGCGGAACAGTCCAATGACTGCACCACCCAACGCATTTCCAGAGTCGTCCTTCTTCATTCCGTGAACCTCACCGTATTTCAGCTTATTTTCAATGGCGACGCCGTCATTGGCGGTAATCTCCACCAAAGCAGTATCCTGACCGGTATACTGGATGCTGAACGGGTAAGTTGTATCCGGCAGCAGGTAGTGGCTATCCGTAGACATTTCTTTCAGATAGTAGTTACCGAAAGGCAGATCCGTTTTGCAGGTGGCTGTGCCGTCTGCGCCAACGGAAATGATCTCCATCAGGCCATCTGCCGGAATGATGCTACCATCCGCTGCGTTCAATGTCTCGGCGGCATACAAGCCAAAGGTAATGGCTGTGATCTCACCACTCTGCCCAATACCAAAGGCTTCATTCTGCTCCAGCACCTTAGTAAGTGATACAGCTACTTTCTGACGCTCATTGGTAAAGCTGGCAGCGATTTCGGTGATCTCTACCTCCTGACCAGCATAAGCCAACTCCACAGGATAAACTTCGGAATTCAAAACCATGCCAGAGGGAGCGGAGATCTCCCGCACATCAAATTTGCCCAGGTACAGAGCCTTACTGACGGCACACCCCGTTTCGTCAGAGGTCACGGTGTCCACCACTTCGCCACCAGTGTAGCGCAGGGTCCCATCCAGCGTGTAAATATCCTCGGTAGCGGTGATCTCATAAACAGCCCCAGCCAAACCGGAAATCGCATAGACCGGCTGATATACACCGTCAGCAACTGCAACGGAAGAAAACACCTCACCGGTCTTACTGATCCTGATGATACCTTTCTGTGCCGTGTTGGCCTTAGTGACTTCCACTACCGTCACGCCATTTTCCTCGCTGGAATTATCCTCTGTCACATCAAAATACACCGGCTCCGTATTCAGCACATAGCCATAGGGCGCGGACACCTCCACCAGGGCATAGCCCGTTCCATATTCCAAACGTTCCGGAGTGATGAGGTAACCCGCCTCATTGGTATAGAATGTGTCGATCACCGTTACTTCCGGGTAGGTAAAGGTCTGGGTAACGAGAGAGCCATCGGGACGATAAAGCTGGAATGCAGCGCCTGCATACGGGATCGTTTTTCCGGTCTCCGCATCCACCTTGATGACCTTAACAAACGACTCGAAGTTGGCATTGTTGATCAGGTAGCGGTAGACTTCTCCATCCTCAGAGATGAACACATCAAAGTCCGCCATCAGCTCCCGACCTTCCCAGCCGGATACCTGATACACCGTATAAATGCCGTATGGCAGTTCCTTTGTTTGGGCATAGCCGTTTTCATCACAGGTCAGATAGTCCCGTTCGGTTTCCTTGGCCGCATCATAACTGCCAGCGGCTTTCAGATATATTGCAAATTCTGCACCGGATTCCGGTGTCTCGATCTGTGTCTCTCCCGTATCTGTATGCTTAATAATGGCGATACGGCCCATCTTCACGGCTTCTACCACATCCAGAGCAATGCTGTTCCGCTCCACCGTGTAGTTCTTTGCCTCGGCCCCTACATGGTAAGACATCCCATCCAGCAGGTAACCCTCCGACGGAGAAATTTCACGGATGCTCCAGTCATCGCCGCAAACATAGTAACCCGTAGTAAACTGGCCTGCCCCGTCCGTGGTATAGGTGTCTACAAGCTGTTCACCCTTATATACGCCGTACCGAGCACCGGCAAGAGAAGCATCTCCCTGGGCTGTTCCGGTATCCACGTCGGACTTCGTAACGGTGGCTTTCCACTTTTTCAGGACATTGGAAAAGCTCTTGTCGGTCACGCTGTTCCACTCAATGGCTGCGGTCTGGCTGTCAGGAACCACATATTTTATCTCCGTATCCACCTCTTCCAACGTATAGCCGGAGCCGATCAGAACGTTTTCAAAGTAAGCAGTGCCGTCGCTATTCGTAACGGCATACTCGTCTACCGGCAGGCCGCCGAGAGACGTGCCATACAGATGGAAGGTAATGCCCTCATTGAGTCCGTCTTCAGAGTTTTTATGGACTGCCAGACCACCACGCTTTAGGATGTTGTTAAAGGTCACCGTTGTGGTGCGCCCACTGATCACAGTCACGCGCTGGCTTTTCTGCGGTTCATACCGGTCATAGCTCTGTTCGGTCACGGTATAGACACCAGGAATCAGGCTATCCACCAGAAGCTCCCCAGCCGCATTGGTCTTTACCGTTTGATTGATGCCATTACCGGATACAGAAAAGGTAATACCCTCTACCACCCCATCCTCTGAGGTCTTTTTCAGGGAAATGGAGCCGGTAGGTGTTTCGACATTCAGATGCGCTGTCACAGCCTCGGCATTTTCCACGCCAGTGACAAGATCCTGCAGATTGGGGTCTCCGTAGGCGATCAGTTTTGCGCTCTCATTGACTACAGGAACATTATTCCGGATCGCCGTAATGCGCACAGCACCGGAAAAAGCACTATCCGAAGAAAGAGTCAGGGTCCTGCCGGAGCGAGAAATGCTCACGCTGCGGTCTGAGGAAAAGAAGCTGTAATCTGCCAGCACACCGTTGGTATCTGTCAGAGTCAGCATATACTTTCCGTCCTTGTACTCCAGTTCCTTCGAGGAACCATCCATAAAGCTGGGCACGGTATGATGCTCGGACAGCATGGATACGATCTCATCATAGACCGCTGCGGCACCACTATTGGGATAGTTGGAGCCAAAATGCAGCGAGTAAACGGTGGTATCCGTCTGCGCAAAGGAACCTGTGGCGTTTCGGCATCCAGTCACAAATTCCCATACAAGCGTCTGCGTGGCCAGCCACTTTTCATCGTCACTGCCGCTCAGAGCATTTCGATTACCCTGATACCCATACAGAAGTGCAAGCCCAACTGCTTCCTTATGACTCTCTGAAAGAGCATCCCAGGTATCCGAAGAATTGGCGGCCAGGGTATCCCCGCTTTGCAGAGGCACACCGGGCTGGATGCAAAAGGCCGACGCTCCATCCACATACATTCGATTTTTCGGGTTTCCGGTGCCGCCCGCAGTATAGCCATTGATCACTGCGCTGGAATTGTAGTACATGACAGAGCCACCTGCATCGTAAGTGCGGGTAAAACGGATGGTTCCCACACTGCCTGTTGCCGCAAAGGCAGTGGCCGGCAACAGGGCCAAAGCCATGACCGCAGCCATGATCGTGGCTGCGGCCCTCTTGAATAGCTTTTTGATTTTCATTTTTGCAAGTCCTTTCTTGAATTTACTGACTGAAAGAGAAAACTTGGTAGACTCTCAAACATCTCTTTTTCAGGTAGTACAGGTAGTTGGAAGGGGTGAGGTGTGGAGAGGGGGAACCGCCAACAGCAGTCCATTCCAAACTCCGACAAAAGGGTACACTGCCCCCTTGGTAGTAGGTCATCGCTCCATGTCCCGCTGTCTCTTGCGATACAGTTCCAATGCTTTCACGATGGTATCCTCCATTTTCTGCACGGGCGTCCCCGGTGCGAAGAATTTTGAAATACGCTCTTTGGGCATCTTGAATTGCTCCACCTGATTAGGCTTTTCCTCCTGCAGGATGGAAAGGATCACCTCCGGTGTCAGCTTGCCATTCTTGGAAAACTCCCGCATCTTAATGGCCTGAACATGGGATGGGGTACACTCCTCACATTCCATGGTTTCCAGCAAACTGTGCTGCTCTGTTTCCGGCAGATACGACAGTTCCACCGCAGGCCGCATGGCGATCTGCATTTGCCCTTTTTCTTTCAGGACAGAATTGTCCACCAGCTCCAGCAGTTCAGAAATGAGGTAGGTCAGGCGGATATAACGGTGAATTTGGTTCCTACTGTTGCCAACTTCCTCTGCCATAATATCAAGCGTCTGCTTACCACGAAAATCAATCCCCACTGGGGATGAATTTTCTTTGCTCGGTCTACCAGCCTGTCTACGCATCGCATCCAGCTTCATTTTGTAGGCAAAGGCTCTTTCTGAGGGCAAGAGCTGTTCCCGCTGAAGGTTTGAGTCCACCATAATGATCGTGGCTTCGTCATCCGTCAGTTCCCGAACGATACAATCCATTTCTGCCTGCCCCGCGAGCTGGCTGGCAAGCTTGCGCCGGTGTCCGGCTACCATCTCATAGCTGCCGTCCTCCTTGGGGCGCACAAGGCCAGGAACCAGCACGCCATAGGTCCGGACGCTTTCCGCCAGTTCCATCATGCTCTCATCCTGCCGCACCTTGAACGGATGATTGGGGAAATCACGAATTTGCTCCAGTGGGATCTTCCGAATACTCTCCCGCTTGGCTTCATCTCGTTCTGCCTGCGTGGTAAACAGACTATCTACTGAGGTCAGCAGACTTGCTGCGCTGCTTTTCGCCAATTTCCTGCACCTCCTTTACAAGACTGCGGTAGGCATCTGCTGCACGTCCTCTGGGTTCATGTCTGAAAATACTCTTGTCTGCGGTGCTGATCTCTGCCAGACGGACCGTTGCCGGAATGACAGTCTGCATGACCGGAAGATGCTTTCCGAAGTTTTCTCGAACCGAACTGACAATATCTTTGCGGAAATTGGTGTCATTGGCCATGGTCAAAAATACGCCTCCGATCTTCAGCCTGGGATTGATCTGCCGGTGGATGCTCTGTACCGTCCCGATCAGCTCTGTCATGTCCTCGGCGGCCAGATAATCCGCCTGCACAGGAATCAGCACATAGTCCGAAGCGGACAAGGCATTGATCACCAGCATACCGAGAGACGGACGGCAGTCCAGCAGCACATAGTCATACTCTTTCTTTACACTGTCTACATACTGTCGCAGCACGGTTTCTCGGCACATGGCGTTGACCAGTCCCACCTCCACAGCAGAGAGGGTGCGATTGCCTGGGACAAAATCAAAGCCTTCATAATGATGCAGGATTTCTGCGTGGTCTTTGCTGTTGACGCCGGATACAATGTCGTTCATCACATTTCCCAGCGTCAGCGGCATCTCATGAGGCTTTCTGTACCCCAGCATTTTGGTCAAGTCTCCCTGTGGGTCTACATCCAGCAACAGGACCTTTTTGCCGTTCATCGCAAGTCCGGCTCCCAGGTTATACACCGTGGTGCTTTTCCCGACGCCGCCCTTTTGATTTGCCACGGCAATTACTTTTGTTTTCGCCATAATGGGTTCCTCCTTCATATAAATTTAGCCGACTGCGGCGCACAGTCGGCTATGTACGGAAATAGAAAAAGCCGCCTATTCTTTTACGGAATAAGCGGCTTGTGCTCAATATGTAATTGATCCGGTCAAACGGCAACCTTTTTCTTTGGCGCTTCCAGGAGCTTCACAATGACCTCATCTACAATATCGGTATAACTCCCTTCGCGGATAAGCCGATTTTTCAACCGGATCAGACTATGAAGGACAATACGTTTTTCAGTATCATTCAGATACAAATAATATTTTTGCTGTCTCATCGTTCACTCCTCCTTTTCGCTTTCATTTTACTGGTAGTTGGGGACACATGCAAATGTGCAAATCTGTCATGCTGGAACTTCTGCGGCATTGGCAGTAATATAGCTTTGTATGTCCAGCTTGTTTTCCTCCAACACAGCGATAATTTTATTGTACTCCTGTCTGCGGGGATTAGTCGCTCCGCGCTCCCAACGGGAGTAAGCGCTCTGAGCCACACCAAGCTCTGCGGAAAATTGCATCTGACTCATACCCAATTCGGAACGGATTTTCTTGAGCAATTCAGCGCATGGATAATCTACAAATGCCGTGTAAGGATTCATAAGGCGTCTCCGGTCAATCCCCAATTCCTCCGAAATTGCAACAGCGGTCTTGTATGGGATGTCATGTTGGTCGTTTTCATAAAGAATAACAGTGGCCGGGACAATATGTATTCTCTCCGCCAATTCCTGCGTCGTGAGGTTCTGGAACTTCCGGTGATACCTTAAATAGCTGCCTGGCGTGGTGCAATTTGCATCACTTTCAAACGCAGAACGTAGATGGATCAAAATCTTACCTTGGGCGTAATAGTAGGTGCCAGAGTGATTGAGAATACTATCGGTAAGGAAAACGCTTTACGTGCAGAAATTGATCGGATTATTGCAGAAATAGAGGGATAAGATATGCGGCTATCAAGTGTTTTATCCAAGCCTCCTAAACCGCTTTTCGAACCAGTTGACGGCTTTCTGATGGGTAAGCAAGGAAATTTGGGGCAGAAAGTGGACCTCGACGTTGGGACTGTTGCATTGAATTACTACTGTGAAACATGCGATGATCTACGAACGTTCTATTCAAAAGGAAAACTAACCTGTATCTTTGTAAACAAGAACATGGTAAGCATAGATTGTGTCCTTGCTTGCGCATGTGGTTCCACGGTTGAGGTATGGTTTGTAATTGAAAGTGAAAACGATATTACATCGTTGAGCCCAAAGGTACGGATTTTGAAACGTAGCGAACGATTGTCAGAAAGCGTAAGGCTCAATACTACCCGTTATGGGGACTTCGACTATCTATTAGACAAAGCGGAACAGGCATATCGTGAGAATTTGGGCGCAGGTTCTATTGTGTATCTGCGAAAGATTTTTGAGATGGTCACAGTTCAAGCGGCTATTTCAACGGGAATAGATTTTCCGAAGTATGAGGGCGGTAATCCTAAAAACTTTTCTGCTCTTCTGGAGGCCGTCGATGCTAAAAGCTCCATTATTCCGCCTGAGTTTTCAAAAGACGGCAAACGCCTTTTTAAAGAACTCAGTAATGTTGTCCATGGAGATTTCGATGAAGAACTCGGCTTAAAAAAGTTTGAGCCTCTACATAGGTTAATTATAGGGATTCTCGAAAATGTTCGAAACAAGGCTGCTTTTCATGATGCGAAGATAGCCTTAGGTTGGACCGAAGATGAGGAGAGTGAAGCTGTATGACTAAGCTTGAGCAATTAATTGAAGAATTGTGCCCTAACGGAGTGGAGCATAAAAAGCTCGGGGAGATTGCGACCATTTCAAGGGGTGGAAGTTTTCAAAAGAAGGATTATACAGAGACCGGATTCCCCTGCATACATTATGGGCAAATTTACACGTTCTACAATATGTTTACAGACTCAACTATTTCATTTATCCCTGAGAATGTGTACAAAAAACAAAAGTTTGCCCAGCCGCAGGATATTATTATGGCGGTTACTAGTGAGAACATTGAAGATGTATGTAAGTGTATTTCGTGGCTGGGGAATACCCCAGTAGCGGTAAGCGGTCACACGGCCATTATCCATCACAACCAGAACTCTAAATACTTATCCTACTTTTTTCACACATCAATGTTTTTTTCGCAAAAGAAAAAGATTGCCCATGGAACAAAAGTCGTAGAAGTAACTCCGGATAAATTAAAGGATATTATTGTCCCTGTACCGCCCATAGAGGTACAGGCTGAAATTGTCAAGATTCTTGACAATTTCACGGAGCTTACAGCGAGGCAAAAACAGTATGAATATTATCGAGATCTCCTCTTGACCTTCTCCGATGTGGATGATTCACAGAATGTTCATGTAGAGAGAGAGAGAGAGAGAGAGAGAGACGGAGCCGGGCGGTCAGATGGCTGACGCTGAATGATGTGATCCTTTCTCTCAATACTGGACTTAATCCCAGACAGTTTTTCAGGCTGAACACGGATGATGCTGAGAACTATTACATCACGATTCGTGAGATCCATGGCGGTAGAATCGTGCCATCCGAGAAAACTGATAGGATTAACGATGAAGCGCTTTGTCTTTGTAATAATCGTTCCAATTTGGAAGTTGGCGATGTCCTTTTTTCTGGGACAGGAACTATTGGGGAAACCGCTGTTATTACGGAAGAACCTTCAAACTGGAATATCAAGGAGGGTGTTTACACCATCAAGCCGGATCAGACCAGAATAGTTCCTCAGTTTTTGAGGTATCTCTTGACGTCGGAACAGATGAAAACCGCCTACATGAAAAAAGTGGCTGGAGGAACCGTCAAGAGCATTCCAATGGCAGAAATGCGGAAACTATTAATTCCTGTTCCGTCAATAGATGAGCAAAAAAGGATTGTTCTTTTGCTAAGTCGCTTTGACACCCTCTGCAATGATCTCAAAGAAGGACTTCCCGCCGAAATCGAAGCTCGACAGAGGCAATATGAATACTACAGAGATAGGTTGTTAACATTTAAGGAGGCAGTATAGTGGACCCCCAGGAATACATTCAGCATTGGAATTATTATTGCTCATTAGCCGCAAGGTTTGATGGAACCAAGGACTATTTGTACCATGGATTTTGTCAAAACGAAGACGGTAGGTCTCTAATGATTCATGGTGATGTTTATTCTGATATTTTTAAGCAGATTATCATTCTATCTGCGTCTGAATTTGAAATCATAGCTAAAGCAATTTGCCAAGCCAACGGGGAAAAGGCGAGGAATATCAAAAGCATTACAAATATCCTTCTAAAACACTTTCCTAATTTACCAAAGACTGAAATCATGACGCCATTCTGTACAACAACACCTCTGCAGGATTGGCGTGTTGAAGAAGACAAGGTGTTTGGTTTGGATTGGTGGAAAGCATACAATTCGCTCAAGCATAATGAGACTGATTCATATAGGAAGGCGACGTTGGAAAATGCTTTCTTGTCTGTTGCAACGCTTTATATTTTGAATCTATATTTGATGTACCTTCTTTTTGGTTCGTTAGCCATGGCGTACAACCTACCGCCAGTTTATTTTAGAAGTAAGTATACTGCCTATTCAGTCAATTCCGGAGAAGGTTCCCTTCCGGATTGGGGAAATAAATCACCGTTTGAAAAAGCTGCCGAGAATTATCCTGAATGGTTCAAATTACAATAGCCATATAATATGGAGGCCTTGACCATGTCGTATTTTAACATTGTTGCTGAAACAAACGAGAATACAGTTGTTACGGAGTATACACCTGTAACCAAACGTTCCGATGCCTATCAGAGCGAGGCGGCTTTGGAGGCGGAGTTTATCCGTCTGCTTACAGAACAGGGATATGAATATCTTCCTATCCACAGCGAGGAGGACTTGGTACTCAATCTGCGCCGGCAGCTGGAAAAGCTCAACAACTATGTTTTCTCGGACAGTGAGTGGAAACAGTTCTTTTCGGACTGTGTTGCCAACAAAAATGAAGGCATCGCAGAGAAGACCCGCAAGATCCAGGAGGATTACGTGCAGGTCCTTCATCGTGACAATGGTACGACAAAGAACATCTCCCTCATCGATAAGAAGAACGTCCATAACAACAGCGTGCAGGTGATCAATCAGTACGTCATAGGACAGGATGCCGGAGTGAAGCATGATAACCGCTATGACGTGACGGTGTTTGTCAACGGTCTTCCCCTCGTGCATATTGAGCTGAAGCGCCGGGGCGTTGCGATCCGTGAGGCGTTCAATCAGATCAACCGGTATCAAAGGGACAGTTTCTGGGCAGGGAGCGGACTGTATGAGTATGTGCAGATCTTTGTGATCTCCAACGGCACGAATACCAAGTATTACTCCAACTCTACCCGCTATAACGCCATCAAGGACGCATCTTCCGGAAAAGTCAAAAAGGAAAAGACCAGCAACAGCTTTGAGTTTACCTCTTTCTGGGCGGACGCCAACAACCGGGTGATCCCCGACCTGATCGACTTTACCAAAACGTTCTTTGCCAAGCATACGATCCTGAATATCCTGACGAAGTATTGTGTCTTCACTTCGGAAAGCATGCTCATGGTCATGCGTCCTTATCAGATCACGGCCACTGAGCGGATCCTGAACCGCATTGAGATCGCCAATAACTATAAGAAATACGGTTCCATCGCCGGAGGCGGGTATATCTGGCATACTACGGGCTCTGGAAAAACACTGACCAGCTTTAAAACAGCCCGGCTTGCTTCCAATCTGCCGTACATCGACAAGGTGCTTTTTGTCGTTGACCGAAAGGATCTGGATTACCAGACCATGAAAGAATATGACCGTTTTGAAAAGGGAGCAGCCAACAGCAACACGTCAACGGCGGTGCTGAAGCGTCAGCTTGAGGACGACAACTGTCGGATCATCATTACCACCATCCAAAAGCTCTCCACCTTCGTGAACAAGAACAAAGGGCACGAGGTTTATCAAAAGCATATCGTGATTATCTTCGACGAGTGCCACCGCAGTCAGTTTGGTGATATGCACACCGCAATCGTCAAAAACTTTAAGAAGTACCATATCTTTGGCTTCACAGGCACGCCGATTTTTGCGGCCAATACAGGCGCAGTGCGAAATCCGAAAATGTTTACGACGGAACAAACCTTCGGAGATCAACTGCATACTTATACTATCGTCGATGCCATCAACGACAAAAACGTGCTACCCTTCCGAGTGGACTACATTAAAACCATGGATGTGGAGCCGGATATCGACGATAAAGATGTATGGGATATCGACCGTGAAAAGGCATTCATGGCGCCAGAACGCATCGAGTTGGTGACAAAGTATATCCTTGAACACTTCGATCAGAAAACTTATCGGGGAGATAAATCTTATGCCTTTAATGTGCTGACCAATATCTCCGAAGTTGCCTCTGCTAAAAACGGAGCGGTGGAAGAAATCAAGCAGAAGCAGCGTGTCAGCGGTTTCAACTCCATTTTTGCGGTCGCTTCTGTGCCGATGGCAAAACTGTATTATGCGGAGTTCAAGCGTCAGATGGAAGCCGATCCGACCAAAAAACTGCGAATCGCTACCATTTACAGCTACGGAGCAAACGAGGAAGAGACAGACGGGATTCTTGATGAGGAGAACCCCGAGGACACCTCTGCTCTGGATCAGAGTTCTCGTGATTTCCTTGAGGCGGCAATTCGGGACTACAATGAAATGTTCCACACCAACTACAGTACAGATGGCGACAAGTTCCAGAATTATTACAAGGACGTCTCCCTTCGTATGAAGAATAAGGAACTAGATATGCTAATCGTGATCAATATGTTCCTGACTGGATTCGACGCCACCACGCTGAATACCCTGTGGGTGGATAAGAATCTGAAAATGCATGGCCTGATTCAGGCGTTTTCCCGCACGAACCGGATTCTGAACTCGATCAAAACCTTTGGCAATATTGTCTGCTTCCGCAATCTTCAACGTCGTGTGGATGACGCAATCTCGCTGTTCGGCGATAAGAATGCGTCTGGTATCGTGCTTCTCAAGAGCTTTAAGAATTACTACTACGGTTATACCGATGCGAAGGATGTGCTGCATCCCGGTTATGCGGATATGATTGAAGAGTTAACGACCAAATTCCCGCTCTCTGAGCCTCAGATTATCGGGGAGCAAAATCAGAAGAACTTTATCGCTCTGTTCGGTGCTATCCTGCGGATGAGGAATCTCCTTCTGTCCTTCGATGAGTTTGCCGGAAAGGAGATCCTTTCTGAGCGTGACTTGCAGGACTATCTTGGCCGGTATCAGGACCTGCGGGATGAATGGAAGCGTAGACGTGAGGACAAGCAGAAAGAAGATATTACCGATGATATCGTCTTCGAAATTGAACTGATAAAGCAGATCGAAATCAACATCGACTATATCCTGCTGCTGGTCAAAAAGTATCATGATTCTCACTGCGAGGATAAAGAGGTTCTCATTGATATTCGCAAGGCAATGGATGCTAGCCCTGAACTTCGCAGCAAAAAGGCGCTTATTGAAACCTTTATTGCCGGGATTAACGATGTGGACGATGTGCTCACCGAATGGCGGAGCTTCGTTGTCGAGCAGAAAGAAAAAGAACTTGCGTCCATCGTAGCGGAGGAAAACCTCAAGCCGGAGGAAACTCGCAAGTTCGTAGAGAACGCTTTCCGTGACGGTGAAATCAAAACGACGGGCACAGATATCGACAAGCTCATGCCGCCGGTTTCACGCTTCGGAGGCGGCAACCGGGCCGAGAAGAAGCAGACGATCATTGATAAGTTGCTGGCGTTCTTTGAGAAGTACTTTGGGATTGTGTAAAATCAATAATGCATGGAACTTCTCAACCCTTAAAATCACAATAAAGAGGACTCGAGGTGTGCCAATGAACAGAACAAAGCTAGAATCTGCCATATCAGCGTTCGTCAAGAACAAAAAGGCCAACGCCGCCTATTACGACGACAACTGGACCGAACGCAATGAGCGTAAAGCCTATTATCAGTCGTTCACCAAGGACAAGCTGCTGGCGATGACCGAAGAGGATTTCTTCGAATACATGAGCAGGCTTTGGTCGATGGTCATGTGGGGCAATAAAAGATTCGTTGTGGACAAGCTGATTGCCGACAACGGCTTTGATGCACTCAAAAAACAGCTAGCAGAATTGCTGTACGGGACCGTACAATTTGAAAAGCGGTGGAACACCTTTCTGAAATCCGTGAAAGGTATGGGACCGTCAACGATTAGCGAATTACTTACCTATACCAATCCGAACGAGTACATCCTATTCAACAAGACAACAATCCTGTGCTACTCCTACCTCGATGTGCCGGACATGCCCAAGTATAACTATCAATACACGGGCAAGAAGTTTGCTGAGGTCTGTGCGATTGCAAAGGAAATCTCCTCTGCGCTCAAGGCAGCCGGTGCTGAGGATTACGACCTGCTGGCAGTTGACTATTTCCTGTGGGATGAAGTGCTGCCGCTGGCAGAAAAGAAGGAGCCCGGTAATCAGGCCCCTGTAACGGTCACGCCCAAAACGGCCAGCGATTCCAAGTCGCTGCACGATGAAATCAAAGAAAAGCTGGTTGCTATCGGAGAGCTTTTGGGCTTTGAAAGCCGCTCAGAGGTGAAGATCACCACCGGAGCGGTCGTAGACGCCGTGTGGGAGGCCAAGATTGGCAACATGGGCAAGGCGATCTATGTCTTTGAGGTCCAGTCCAAGGGCTCCATTGACAGCCTGATCCTGAATCTCAAAAAGGCACAGAGCAACGCTGCTGTTCAGGCCGTCGTCGCTGTCGCCGACGAGGAGCAACTTGCGAAAATCATCCGTGAAAGCGTCGGCGTCATCGATGAGAAGTTTCTCCGCACATGGAACTCCGATGACGTCCTCGCCGTCTACGACTCCCTTGCCCGAGCCCACGAGTCGATCAATAGATTGGCGCTGGTGCCGGAGAGCTTTTAGAAACACAATAATTATAAGTAGGAGGTTACAGAATGCAACAGCTGCAATTGGACGAGTTTTTACGCTCACTAAAACAAAATATTGACATGCCGCATTCTCTCCTACTTGGGGCAGGTGCATCTATTGAATCGGGTGTACAGTCTGCTACAGAATGTATTTGGTATTGGAAAAAAGAGATTTATCTATCTCAGAACCCTGGCGCGATTGGGAATTATAGCAATTCAAAGCTGGAGATTGTCAGACAAGTGATCCAAAAGTGGATCGACTCTCAAAACGGATATCCTGCACTTAATAGCGATGAAGAGTATTCTTTCTTTGCAGAAAAAGCCTATCCATTGGCAGAAGACAGACGAAAATATTTCCAGCATATGGTATCCACGCATGATCCCAGCTTGGGTTATCATATCATTTCGATGTTGGCCAAGAAAAACATAATTAAATGTGTTTGGACAACGAATTTCGATGGCCTTATGGCTAAATGTGCACATCAATACACTCCGCTTGTCCCTATAGAGATTACATCTGAGACGTCAGAACGAGTTTATCGAAATGATGTTGACCAGGAGCTACTATGTATTGCATTACATGGTGATTATAAATATGGATCACTAAAAAATACCGAAAACGAGCTCGATACACAAGATGGAGAACTAGAAAAAGCATTACGCCACCAATTGCAAAACAGGGATCTCATTGTAATCGGATATAGTGGTAGAGACCTTTCATTGATGCGCGCGCTTGAAAAAGTATATTCCGAAAAAGGAGCAGGCAGGCTCTTTTGGTGCGGCTATGGTTCGCACCCATCTTCAGCTGTATCTAAGCTGATAGATGATGCGAACACTAATGGAAGATCGGCGTACTATATTCCTACAGAAGGATTTGACAGCACCTTGTTTTCCATTGCTCGTCACTGTATGAGCGATGACAAGACATTTTTGACTGATCTAGACACCGTTCGAAAGCAGTTATCTGTTGTATCTCCCATCCAATCAAACAGCTTCATTCTCCCAAACGAGGTCGCAAATAAAGCAGTTGTCACAAACGCATATCCGATCACTTTTCCAAAGCAATGCTACATATTTGAAGTCAATTATAAGAGTGAGGAAAAACCTTGGGACTACTGTAAGTTTTTATATCAAAATAACATTATGGCAGTTCCGTATAAGGGCTTGATCTATGCTTGGGGAAGAAAAGAAGATATTGAAAACATATGTCAGGGCAGACTGAAAAGTAGTATTGAACTGTGTCCAATAGACAAATCCTTTGCCGCTCACAATGGCACTATTCAAGAGTTGATTCTTAAAACGATTACTAGCCTTTTAGGAATTAATGGCCGCTTAGGGTATTCAAAGGATAAGCTATGGGATACCAGAAGAGTTATCAAGTATCAAATTAATAAAAAAACAATAACGGGTTATCAAGGTGTTCAGCTATCGCTGCAGTTCGACGTGAAGTATTGCTATCTAACCTTTGCACCAAGCTATACTTATGCTGATGAAGCAGTATATTCAAAAGAAGAGAAAAAAGCATTTGCTGATTATTATAATGCTGGCGTTAATAACGGCAGGCCAAACAAAAACACGTATGACTACATTTCCAATTGGGTTACACGTGTTACAGGTAATAGTAATTTGAAGCTCTGTTTTCCGATCCAAGATACATCGCCTTTTATCTTCAATATTAGCTGTAAAAGCGCAATGTTGGGCGTTAATTTCGGGGGGAAATACCCTGTGAGGCTCTCTTCGGGTTTTTCTCCTAAGCGCATCGTGTTTACTGGAAGAGAATATAATGATCCAACTCTTTTGTTTTATAATCCTTCATCTGGTAAAGCGGCTGGCGACTTCCATCCAATGCGGGGCTTGATTAATAATGGGCCGATTGACTTGCCACTTTATGCTAAACTGTTTAGTTCATCTATAAAACTAGGAGTGATATGTCCCAAAGGGTTTGAACAGAAGTTTTATTCATTCATATGCGGGCTTAACCTGCGCTCTGAAGCGAGGCACAATCCCGACTACTTAATCTCATTCCCCGGCTTTTTTGAAGCCTTCAAGACGGGAGTTGACATTCCTGCCCCAGCTTCTGCTAATTGGGTTGATATTGAAGCGACAAAAGGACAAAACGAAGTTGACGCAATTCGACGATTTTGTGATCAAATAACTCGAAGAATAGATCAGATTAGTACAAACGTGGATGTTGTTTTGATCTATATTCCTAAGGAATTTGAGGTCTATACTGCCGTTTCTGACGGTTTTCTAAAATTTGACTTACACGACCATGTTAAGGCTTTTGCTGCACAAAAGCAAATTGCTACACAGTTTATACGGGAAAAAACAATAGAAAGCGATTTGAACTGTCAGATCATGTGGGCCCTCTCTCTTGCCATTTATGTTAAGGCTGGCAGGACTCCTTGGACAATTTCTGGTATTCAGCCTGATACTGCTTTTGCTGGGATTGGGTATAGTATTCTACCAGGTGGCGGCGGCAACAACATTGTCATTGGCTGTAGTCATGTCTATACTTCCGATGGCTTGGGTATGAAGTATAAACTATCGAAATTGCAGGATGTGACAATCGATAAAAAACACAATCCATATCTTTCCGAAAATGAGGCGTATAGATTAGGTCTAAATATAAAAGAGCTGTTTTACAAGTCGTTCACGGAATTGCCTAAAAGAGTTGTAATTCACAAACGCACACCTTTTCGCAATGACGAAATCAAGGGCCTTGTAGATAGCCTTTCAAGCGCCGGCATTCAAGATGTTGAACTAATAGAAATAACCTATGAAGATGACTTGAAATGTTTTGCACTGAATTACAATTGCTCCGATGCAGATGCATTTCCAGTATTACGAGGATTGTGCTTTCCGTTGAACAATAACACCATGTATCTGTATACACATGGTATTTCGCCATCGGTTAAAGCAGCAAATCGCAAGTATTTCCAGGGGGGTAAAAGTGTTCCGCTCCCATTGAAAGTAATACGTCATTACGGTTCCAGCAACATGGCGCAAATAGCGAATGAGATACTTGGGCTTTCACGGATGAATTGGAACAGTTTTAACCTTTATTCGAAATTACCATGTACTATTGAATCTTCCAACCAAATTGCACAAATCGGTTGGATGTTATCGCAATTTGAGGGATCGCTATATGACTACAGGTTCTTCATGTAAGGTGTGAAGTAAGAATAATACTACTTCTATTGTAGCTGTATTCTGAAGCAGATAATTAAAGAACTATCGCAGGCACAGTCACTACAAAATTCGCTTTATTCACCTTCGTAGAGCGAATAAAGCGAATTTTCGGTGAATATTCGGCGAATTTTCAGTAGCAGAAGCAGTGAATCACACTTTTCAATAGAAAAACAGGCTACAAAAACACACTTTTCAAATTTTGCTGTTGATCCTACCTCTCAAGAAAGCTCTCAAATGGTACGTCGTCGCTCAAAAACGTATCCATCATAAACCGCGCGCCCAGGCGGAAGCCGGTGATGAAGGTGTCCAGATAGGATTCGCCCATGAACTCGGCGTAGGCATTGCAAAAGCGGAGGAACAGCGCCTTGTTTTCACCGGCGAGCTGCTCGGTGAGCTTTTCCTCCAGGTCGTTCAGAGAGTCGGACGCCTTTTTCACAGGGCTCTTGAGACGGTAGCCGCGATCCTGCGGGTCGAGATTGCCGTAGTACAACTCCTCAATGATATTTCCCCTCATTGCCCGTCACTCCATTTCTGCAGCTCCCAGAGCCGGTCGATGTGGCGGCGGGATTTGCGGGTGGTTGCGTTGTGCTCGTCTGTGGAGAGCCAGTCGATCAGGTAGCACTTCGGGATCATGTACTTGTGCTGCAGCGCCAGGGTTCGGAGCTTTCCGAACCGGATCCACTCACAGACCGTGTGGCGGTTATAGCCGGTGAAATCCACGATAGCGGTCACGTCGATCACGTCCGGATAGTCGGCGAGCTTGCTTTCATAGTAGCGCCGCGTCTTCTGCGGATCGTTGGGGAGGGGCGGCTGAATGCGGATCTTGTAGGGCTTTACGTCCTCATTCCCGTATTTGTACCAGCTGGTGGGTACGATGTACCGGCTGGGGTTGACCTCCCGGTTGATCATAAAGTCGATGACGTCGCGTTTCTTGATGGCGTAGCAACGGGTTTTCTTCCCGGTGCAAACATGGGGAATCAGATTGAACTGCAGCAGATAGTGCGCCGTCCGCTTGCTGATATGGCAGACCTTGCGCAGCTGCTCCTTGTTCATGATTTCCGGGTATTGTTCGAGTTCCTTTACATCGTATGTCATGACGAAGCTCCTTTCTGTTTTTCGGTCCGAAAGGGTGCTTCATTGACGCTGCCGGGGTCTCTGTTTTCTTGCCTGATTTCTTGCAAACGCGCAAGAACGGAGGCATTTTACGCAAGAATGCGGTTTTATTTGAACTCTGGGCTGGTTCAAATCAGCTCTGGCCGAAACGGGTCGGAATGTCCGCAATCCCTTGCGTCGTCTGGGTTTCCGGCCTTTCACAAAGCGGCCTGAAACGACCTGCTCCAGAGGTGAATCTGCCAAAGTCTTATAATACTCGAAATGCGGTAGGTCGGCTCAAACCGGCGCGAGAGTTCGAATCTCTCCATCTCCGCCACCGAAAAAGCCTGTAATCAAGCCGATTATGGGCTTTTTTCTTATACCTTTTTCTAAGAGTAAGTGATCAAAGCAGACTTTTGTTTTTCTCTCCGGATTTTTGGCTTAGCCCTCCCTCCAACGGCTTCCGAAGTCGCCGCCCTCCGGCAGGGCAAGCCCTGTCTCCATCGCCTGTGCCGAGGTGATCTTGGATTTGTAATCCAAGTGGGCGCAGATATTCGCCGTGGTGGTAAAGTCGCTATGTCCCAGCCACTCCTGAATGTGCTTGAGGGGGACGCCATTGGCCAACAGCAAGCTGGCACAGCTATGCCGCAGATCGTGAAAGCGCATCCGGCGCAGGCCGTGGCTCTCCAAGAATTTTGGGAATGCCGAGGTCAAATAATTGGCCCGCATCCGCTCGCCCAACTCGTCCACAAACGCAAAGCCATCATACTCGTGATTGTAACAATTGCCGCAGGCCTGCTTGTTCAGCTCCTGTGCCTCTTTCACCTGCATAAAGTATTCCCGGAAGCTGCCGATGAGCGGCAGGGAGCGCAGGCTGGACTTGGTCTTGGCAGACTGCTGTTCAATTTCCGTCTGCTTGCCATCAACAGTAATCGTCGTAACGGTTCGTATGACCGAAATCGTTCCACGCTCAAAGTCGATGGCGTCCCACTTCAGCCCCAGCACCTCGCTGCGGCGCAGGCCGTAAAAGGCGGTCATCTGAATCAGCAGGGAGTACGGATGATCCTTGGACGCTTCCAGCAGCCTCTCCAGCTCCTTCTGCCGGTAATAGTCCGCAATGTACCGCTGCTTCTTGGGGCGCTCCACCTTGTCGGCGGGGTTGAAGGGAATCAGGTCCATTTTGACGGCGTATTTCAGTGCCTTGTGGATATTGGCGTGATAGTGGATCACCGTACCGGGCGACACGGTTTTCAGCTCATGCAGATAAAAGCTCTGAATGTGCTTGGCTTGAATTCCGTCCAGCGTCAGTCCGGTGTTTCGGAAATACGGTGCGATCTTTTTCTTTACCATCTGCGTGTAAGAGGAAAAGGTGGTCTTTTCCACCGAGCTGCGGATAATCTCCAGCCACAGCAGCGCCTCCGTGCCGGGATATCATGCATAAGCACTGCCGCAGCCAGCAGCAGGCGTACGGTAATTTCTTTCATAGGGGTTCTGTCTCCTTTCCTTCGACGCAAAAACGCAGAGCAAACCTGGAATGGGATCAAGTTCGGCTCTGCGTCTGTGCGTCTGGCATGATTGCTCTGTATTCTATTTTTCCACTGTGGGCTGCCACCAGGAAGGTCTGTTTACACTTGGGGCAGAACAGCGGGAAATTTTCCGGTACGGTATCCTCCCGGATCTAGGTGCGGGTTTTGCCCCAGCAGGCCGGGCACAGCACCCAGTGGATCTTTTCACACTCCATGGGACAGCCTCACTCCCCGTGATGCGCCACACTGGCGATCTCCTGCAGCTGGAAGCGGTATTCCTGGCGGACCTCCGGGTATTTTTCCCGGTCTACCCGGCTAAGGAACATCTCCAGCGGGCGGACCCACAGGCCGCCATCCCCGTACAGCTTGCGGTAGATGACACAGGGCACGCCGCTTTCCGAATCGTGCGCCAGGCCCTCCACCAGGTAATAATCGCCCTTAAAGTGGCGGTAAACTCTGCCGATCTGCAATTCCTGCATGGTGTTGTCCTCCTTAATTTGTCAAGCATATTTTTGCGGATATTTGGAATACCTGGCGGGGGTTGTATTGACTTTTTCGATGTAAAGTGCTAAAATAGCAGGGAGCAGCAAGCCGGCCGCAAGGCACGGCTTGTTTTATGGAAACGGAGAAAATGAAATGAAACATCAAAAAAGCACACGGAGCTTTGCCAGCCGGTGGGGCTTCATTCTGGCCTCGGTCGGTTCGGCGGTAGGAATGGCCAATGTATGGGGTTTCCCCAACAAACTGGGCAGCAATGGCGGCGGGGCTTTCCTGCTGATCTACCTGCTGTTTGTCTTTATCTTCAGCTATGTCGGCCTTCCGGCGGAATTCGCCATGGGGCGGCGGGCGGCCACCGGCACCCTGGGGGCCTATCGCAATGCCTGGGCCACCCGTGGAGAAACAGCCGGGAAGGTGGGCGGTGTGCTGGGCTGGCTGCCGCTGGAAATGTTGCCAACGATACCTGCGCAGTAGCGCCAGCCGGTGACATTGCCGCTGTTGGAACAGTTGGTAAC
>OLVR01000533.1_pt1 | contig 48679 bp, 31 predicted proteins | sample 1673261 | NCBI WGS metagenome assembly OLVR01 (sample SAMEA3178938, study PRJEB25190) | human gut metagenome | biome: human gut; feature: human-associated habitat; material: faeces | place: Austria | collected 2013 | reverse complement strand
GGACCGGATGGACCGGATGGACCGGATGGACCGGATGGACCGGATGGACCGGATGGACCGGATGGACTGGATGGACTGGATGGACGGAAGGGGCACAGGGGGGCTTAATATCCCTTGTTTACTTTGTCCATTCCGCCTTTCCCGGCTATCATTATCCTTTGCCTTGGGAGCTGCCGCACACGTGCCCGGAGCCTCCCGTCACAGCTTCATTTGTCTTCTTTAAAAAAAGAACGTGACATCATCAATAATTAAACATTCAGGCACGTGAAAAACGCTTGTAGGGCAGAGGTTTTTCCTGTTAGAAAAGAGTTGATCCATGCGTGCCCGTCTTCTGCTTATTCCCTTTATTTTTTCCGTTCCGGTTCATGCCCAGGACGTTCCGTCCCAGGCAGGGGCAAATCCACCCGTGCAGGTGGAGCAAGTCCCGGTCCGGGACCTTTCCCAGCTGCCCATGGACGGCGGCTGGACGTACGGGGAATTGCTCGGCAAGGCTGCCGCGGGAGACTTCCGGGCCAACATGCTGGCCGGGGAGTACTGGATGGGGCTTTATTACCTGAACCGGGGGGACCTGCCGCTGGCCTGCCTGGAGCACATGCAGCATTTCTTCCGTGAAGCGGCCGCCAAATCCGGTCATCCGGCTCCCAAGCTCATGATGACGGACCCCTACGGGATTTTCGGGATTTTCAAGGCGCAGTCCATGCAGCCGGAGCATGCGGAATGGCTGGACGCCTGCCGCAAGCTGGCCGAGAAGGGAGACATGGACGCCGTCACGGCGCTGTACACCGTTACGGACCTGCCGGAAGCCGAGTTGAAGCGCTACCTCGCCCCTCTGGAAAAGAAAGCCGCCTCCGGCGACCAGGACGCGCTTGCCCAGCTCGCCTTTATCAGGGTGGACTGGCTGAAGGAAGACCCCGGCAAGGTGCTTGAGTCCCTGGAGAAGCACCGGAAAAACGCCAAACCGGTTCTTCTGGCCCGGATGGGGGAACTGGCCCTTTCCCTGGGCGGGGGGCCCTCCGGCAACGATCCGGACGGCAGGAAGTGGCGGGACATGGCCGTCCAGCCCCTTTCCCAGGCCGCGGAGAAGGGACACGCGGCAGCCATGCGCCTGCTGGCGGAGATGACGAAGGGTACTGCCGCGGAGCAGTCCGGAAAGCTTCTGGCGGAATTGCGCTCCAGGGGAGATTTGGAAACCCTGCTGGGCGATCTCTCCGGCTGCATGAAGGAGAAAAGGGGAACCGTGGACGGCTACCTGCTCCAGACCCTGTTTGACCAGGCCCGCAAGCTGGGCAGCAATAATGCCTATGCCTGGTACGCCCAGTTGGTTTCCGAAGCGAAGCCACCGCAGGAGCAGGAGCTGCGCAAGGCCGCCCTGGACCTGCTGGCCCTTCATGACGAACGGGGCATGCCCTTCCTGAAGGAACCGCTTTCCCTTCCCCAGAAAAAGCTCAACCAGCTTCCCCCCTATGCCAAAACGCACAAGGAGCTGGAGCTGGCCTCCCAGCTTGGAGACGCGGATTCCAGCGTCCAGCTGGGCGAGCTGTGGAAGGAGGAACTGGCCAATACCATGGATTCCATAGGCAAAGCCCATGAAGCGCAGGAGAACATGCGCACGTGGTACAAGCAGGCGGCGGAAGAAGGCCATCCCCTGGCCAAGCTGCGCCTGGCCCAGATGGAAAACCCGGATTTGATGGACAAGCCGGCCGCGGAACCCGCCAGAACGCTGCTGACCGACTGCCTGGCGAAAGCCGCCTCCGGGGACTTCATTACGCTGAGAGGCATTTCCGAATACGTCACGCCGGAACAGTGGGAGGAGCTGACCGCCAGCCTCCGCAAAAAAGCTCAGGAAGGGGACGCCCGCAGCCAGGCGGACCTGGCCTACCTGATGCTGTTCAGCTACAGGAGCGAGGAATCCGGCTATCCGGAAGCCCTGGCCTGGGCCCGGCTTTCCGCCGGACAGGGGGATCCCTGCGGCATGTACGTGCTGGGCCGCGCCCTTATTTACGAATTCGGCCTGGAAAAACGCATGGCGGAAGGGGATTCCTGGATGTTCCGGGGGGCCCTGAAGGGCCATGTGGACGCGGCGGACATGTGGAGCTCCAATAATGAAAACCTTCAGCCTTACAGCGCCATGATGCACGGCCTGGCGGCACGGGGCCACATTCCCTCCCTGCTCTTCCTCGCCAACCAGGCGGCCTATCCCCAGGATACGGCGGAAACGGCGGCGCAGAACGCCAGCCGGAATACCTCCCATTCCGCCTACCAGCAGGTCAAGCTGAGCTTGAATAGCGAGGAAGGAAACACCCCGCCGTGGCTCCGCAAGCCGGGGCAGAAGGATAACGCGGAAGATACGCTGACGGACGCCGGAGCCGTCCCCCCCTGGATGACGCCGTCCGGCAGGGAACGCCAGGCCCCTGCCCCGAAAACCATCAATCCGGAAGCCGTGAAGTTCTGGGAACAGGCCGTGGAACTCGGCAGCCTGACCGCCCTGGACGAATTGGCCAATTATTATGAAACCGTGGCCGGGAACGTGCAGGACCCTGCGGAACGGCAGCAGCTGCTGGCCTCCGCCATGACGGCGGCCACCGCGCTGGTGAAGAAGGAGGACGTGCGCGGCCTCAAGAGGCTGGCCCGGTATTACGAGCAGGGGATCGGCGTGCAGCCGAACAAGGAGCTTCACAAGGATTATGTGCTGAAAGCCGCCGCAACCAAAGACCCGGAAGCCCTGGTGGAAAAGGCGCGCCTGCTCATCAAGGGAGAGGATATGGAGCCGGACCCGAAAACGGCGATGGACATCCTGACCAAGCTGGAACAGAACCAGACACATGCCGTGCCCGGCATGTATTTCCTGCTCGGCTACCTGCATGAGGAAGGGCTCGGCACTCCGCAGGATATGGCCCTGGCCTACCAGTTTTACATTAAGGGAGCGGAACAGGACGACGCCAAGTCCATGAACAACCTGGGCTCCATGTACGAACGCGGAACGGGCGTGGCCAAGGACCTGGCGGAAGCCAGGAAGTGGTATGAACAGGCGGCGGAGCTGGGGAATGAAGACGCCCGCGCCAATGTGGAGCGGGTGAAGGAAAAGATTAAGAAGAAGGCGGGGAAATAGGCTGCGCCTTTGCCCGGTGAATGCCCCGGAATGGGTTTGCGGGAGCAGGGAGCGCCGCAGGCCTCTGCGGCCGGCTGGGAATGAGGTGAGGAAAGCGAGCGCGATTCTTCAACGGGACATTCCCTGTTTTTAAGATGAGGAGGCCCATTCAAGGTTCGTGCATTCTGCCATGCGTGGCTGTTCGGGCCGCCCGCATGGGTATATGGCGCTCCCTGTTCCGGCCATGCCGTGCCGGGACGGATTTTGCTTTCCAAGGCGTAAGCAGGGGCGGAAAGGCACCTCCACAAGGAGGGCTGCTGAAGTTATTCCCGTGTCACTTTCAGGCGCAGGAAGCGCCGCTTCATGGCGCTGTCCTGCACGGGCTCCGCATCCCGGAATTCGGCAGACGTTTTTCCGGCGGTTTCCACTTCCCCCAGGGAAGTCCAGTTAACCAGGTCCGGGGAGACTTCCACTTCATGCTTTACCTCCGCCGCCTGAGGATTTACCGGCCACCGCAACACCAGATGCCTGCTTCCTTCAACGCCTTCTTCCACGGATACCTTCGTCACGCTTCCGCAGGGTTTCAGCGGGTCCAGGCCCGTGGCGTATTTCATCAGGTTGGTGACGCCGTCCCCGGCGGGAGCGGCATCCGCAGCCGTCCGGTCCGCCGTGGCGTCCGGCGGGAAGGAGTCCTGCACCCACTTGTCATAGCCCGCCAGGTCAGCCCCGGCCTGCGTGACGGTGACGGCGCATTCCTGCTTGTCGGAAGCGCGGAACACCACCGTTCCGGACCGTCCGGCGGCGGATTTGTTTTCCGACGCCGTCAGGATGACCGTGGTCCGGCCGATGCCGGAAGCGGCGGAAACGGAAACCCATTCCGGGGAGTCCGCCACCACCCAGCCCAGGGCTTCCTCTTCCATCTGCACTTCCACATCCACCGCCCCTCCGGCGGCGGGAACGGACGCCCCCACCCGGGACAGGCCGAACGGTGAAGCCGTCATAGGAAAGGACGTGGAGGAGACGTAGCGGTTGGCGGCCCGCAGCAGGGAGCGGCGGTCAAAGTAGTTATTGCTTCCGGAAGCGTCCGCCACGTCCAGCCCCATGTCCCAGTACATGAAGCCGGCCAGCTTCTGGTCGCTGATGTATTTGGCTTTCTTTTTGACGGTGGTGACGCCGTTGTAATGGAGCGTCAGATTGAGGCCGGAATAGGAATAAACGGCCGTGTCATGATCGGGGTTGTCCGCTTCCGGACAGTTGGCGGCTATGTCCCTGTAGCCCTTGATGTAGTCCCCCGGTTTTTTGCCGTCAGGCAGCCCGGCGGTTCCGGGCGTTCCCTGGAATGGGGCGCTCAGGATGATTTTGTTGTCCGGAAAGCCCTGGTTCCGGAATTTTCCGCAGGCGGAAACCATGCTGTTATAAGTATTCACGTCAATGGACGGCCCGTAGTTCTGGAAGGTGAAGTAGTCCACATACTGCATGTACGCCGCGGGAAACCAGTAGGCGACGGTATGCAGGGAGATGGAAAAGAACATGTCCGGATTGGTCTTCCGGATGGCCTGGGCCAGCTGGCCGTAACTGGTCCATTTTCCGTCCCCCTGGTACAGCCATTCAAAGTCCAGGTCCACGCCGTCCAGCGGATATTTTTTCAACAGGTCCCTGATGCCGTCCGCAAACCTCTGGCGGGCGGCGGCATCCGGCAGCATGGCGCTCCACGCGCCTCCGGCAATGCCCAGGCGGATGCGCATGCCTCCCACCCCTTCCGTCATGCCGCGCAGCGTGCGGACATGTTCCGCCCAGGAGGCGGTATCACGGCCGAAGACGTCGCTGTTCCCCCAGTGGGCCACGATGAGACGGTCATTCCAGTTGGGCTGTACTTCCGTGCCCAAACGGTTGACGGGCCGGGCCAGATGCCACACGCGCATGTCGTCTATTTTCCCCTTCAGGTTCCGGCCCACGACGGCATTCGGCGTGCCGTTCATCTCCCCGGCGGCAACCGCCGCCGTCTGCAGGGGGGCGCCGTTCAGGTAAAAGACGGCCGTTCCCGCCGTGGAATTGCGGATGAAGGCCAGCCAGAAGTATTCATGAAGGGCTACGGCGGGCAGGTCCGCCTCCCAGGCAGCCGTGGAGCCCGCCTGCAGGCGCGCCTTGTAATGGCCGTCCGCCCACGCCAGCGTCATGGACACGCTGTCGTTTTCAAACAGGGTGACGTTCTGCTCCCCGGCGGATAGAGCCAGGTTCACTTCAATCGTGAACGCGTTGGCATTGCTGCCCGCCAGCAGTCCGTTGCCCACGTTCATATAAGCGTCTTCTCCGGTGAATTCCAGAACGTTCGTCCGCGCGCCGTCAGCGGGGAGAAGCTGCACGCCCCGGCTTTCCGTCACGTCGTTGTCCGGGTAGGAAAAGCTGATGTCCCCATTGGCGGCGGCGGAAGCGGCGCCGATGTAAATGATATCCGAGTTATTGATCATGTGGGGACGGGACGGCCAGTTCCACATGATATGGCTTTCGCGGACGTACCCGGTCACCAGCATGTAGCGGAAGGTGTTGTTGTCCATGACGATGGAGAATTCCGTGCCGGACGGCGTCACCGCCTGGTACGGGCGGGTGAAGGAGCTGCCCGTTTTGTCCGCGAATTCCGTCCACTTGGCGTCCCGGAAGTCTCCGTCCAGCCGCCACAGCCCCACCAGGCGGCCATACCTGGGGTGGGCCATGGGCAGCGGCCCCGTCAGGAAAAAGTCGTCCGCTCCGGTCCCCAGCTCCGCATTCCAGAACCGCAGTTCGTCCCGGGCTCCCTTGAACTGCGCAGCCAGCACCAGGCCTGTCCAGCCGTTTTTCATGGAGGCCAGGTAAGGCGCGGCAGGAGCGGTTCCCGCCAATGTTCCGTCCACATACAGGCTGACGTTTTCCGTTCCCAGGGCCACGGCCACATGGTGCCAGGTTCCGGCGGCGAAGGGCTGGCCGGAAGCCTCCACGGAGGCGGGAGTTTCCGCATTCCCGGATTCCAGATGCAGACGGCCTCCGTTCAGGGAGAGCGTGGAAGCCCCCAGGGAAAGAATAGCGCCGGAGGCGGCGTCCCCATCCGGCCTGACCCAAAGTTCGCAAGTCATTTCCCCCGTTCCGGTCCAGGCATCCGCAGGCACGGGAAGCGCCACCGGGGAGGAAAGAACGGTCAGCACCCTGTTGTGGAGCACGCTGACGGGCTTCGGCTCCGGAGCGGGAGGGGCCGGGGTATCATCCGTGCGGACAGTCAGCGCATTCAGATTCAGGGTTCCGGTTCCGGCGGAGCTGCCTTCCTTCACCACGTCAAAAACGAGCGTCCCGGCCTCATCCGCTGCCGCGGTCCATTCCACCGCCATATAGGTATCCGCGTCCGCCGTGTTGACGCCCCCTTTCCACGTGTCTTCCGTGCGGGAACCGGTGGAGGTCTGAAGCGCCTTTACGTCCACATGAGCGCCGGATACCAGGGAAACGGACTGGTACGCGGGCTTGCCGCTGCCCAGGAAAAAAGAAACGGCATATTCCTTGCCGGGCGCCAGTCCGGAGAGGGAAACGCGCACCGTGCCGGCCCGGACCGCCATGCCGTTGGTAAACAATTGCAAACTCGTATTCAGGGCTTCCCCATGATTCGGAAAGGAGAAGGCGCTTTCCGCCTGCAGCACGCCGCCCGGCTGCCCTCCGCGGGTTTCCCCCTTTTCCCGCCACGTTGAATTGGCGTTGTTATAGCACATGTTTCCCACGCTCGCTTCCGATTTGGCCGTTACCGCCAGATAAACGGAGCGGCCAAATAGCGTTCCAGCCAGCACGGGGGAGGAAGAGGCTTCCAGGTTATTCCTCCGCAGGGGCACGCTTTTCAGCGTGGAGGATGGCGTGGTGGTCACCACCCCCATATTCGTCCAGCCCGGCTGTGCCGCAGAAGCCGCATTGCCGAAGTCCACGCCAAAGGATTCCACCGTTCCCGCACCCTGCCCCGGATTCCCCAGAGCGGAGAGAGCCACCGCCACAAGGACGCCGAAGAGATATTTCTTTTTCATAGATATAAGGTTATTAAATAATCTAACAGATAGACTTCTGCAAATAAAAAATGCCGGAAAGGAGGGATGAACAACATGGGCGGTCCATCCCTTCTTTCCGGACATCTCGTCAAAGATAATGCTGAATGCTCCTTAGTTTTTGCGCCGCCGCAACAGCAGCGCCGCCAGTCCGAGCAACCCCAGGGATGCCGTGGCCGGTTCGGGAATGGGTTCGGTTGCCAGCATGAATCCGTTCAAGCTGACATCTGCATTTACCACATCCGCGGCCGCTCCGGCGGAGCGTTCATAAGTGAGCGTCACCTGGCCCGAATTGTTTGTGGTGAATGCCCATTCCATCCCCACGCCGGAAGAATCCGTCGTCCCCTGGAAGGTTGAACCGGTCACCGTTCCCGCTCCTTCATAGCCGTCCATCAGGCTGCCTGTGACATTGCTGACACCGCCCGAGAGGGCCATGCTGGTTTTATTGGTTGAGAAACCGTTGTTGCCCAGAACGTACAGATAATAGGTGGTATTGGCCGCCAGGCCGCTCAACGTGAATTGCAGGCCGACGGTCTGTCCCTTCACCCCGTTGCACTTGCCGGAAATGGAAGATTGCGCCATGCTGTCCGGGAAGAGGGAGTTGATGGAGGGGGACGTGCCTGTCGCGTCCAGGTAACCCGCATTCATGGCGGCGGTGCTTTTGTACGCCATGGTGAGCGTGACGTCCTGACCGCCCAGATTGCCGAGAACCACGGACGGGGAAACGTTTCCCCCGTTTTTGCTCAAGGAAGCAATGGAGGCGTAGGAGGTGGCTTTTCCTCCCGTGATGGAGGAAGCCTGGGTAGCCACACTGATCCAATCCGGATCCCCCGCAGAGGAAGAACCCAGATTAATTTTCAGGGAAGCCGCAGAAGCCGCGGAGACGGCGCCTGCCAATAATAGCAGAATGAATGATTTCTTCATGGTTTTAGCCAATTCACAAGATATATGCCGGATTTGGAATCCGGTATGGATGTTACAGCCGTGAAAAATTGTTCTTCCTGATGCTCTGCAACATTTCCCCATTCCCCCTTTTCACAGCTTTATACCGCCGGCCCTGACGACTACCGCCGCCAACATGCAAAGACGGTCAGTAATGATTGCGGAACAAAAAGAAAGCCTGTTATATCAGGAAATCCCTACGGCAATTTCCAGGATATTGCCAAGCCAAATTTCCTTAAAACGTTTTTCTTTCAATTTTGTAGGCTTGACTCCGGATTCCAAATCCGTCCGTTTTATAACCCTGTCCTGACCAATAAGTTATTTTTTATCATTTAAAACCGGAATATTTATGATTTCCAGACTTGACCAAATATTCTTTTTCTGTATTTCCACGAATTCCATTAATTATTCCGTTTTTCATGGAGGAAGATGGTTGCAGCCATCTACGGTTTCACATCCGGAACCAGCAATAAAAAACGGACGGTTTCCCGTCCGTTTTCTGGAAATTGAAGTGTTGAACTACCGGATCAGTAGTCCAGTTCACCTCTCATGACCCGGCGCTCGAATTCGGCCACGTCCACCACCTGGCCGGTCAGCCGGGCGTGTTCCGTGGCAAAGGCCATGACATGGGAGTGGGCGGATTCTTCAATGGAGGTGGTCATGTTCGCCGGAGAGGGAACCGTCAGCATGTCATCGTAAAGGGCTTCCACCAGCCCCCAGTCACCGCCGCCGTGGCCCTGGTAGCCGCCAGCCAGTTCCTCCAGCTCCACCACGCGGGTTTTTCCGCCAAAGTGGGGCGTGACGGTGATTTCACCGGGGCCGTTTTCCTTGTAGAAGGCTCCGGCGCGGATTTTGCCTTTGGTGCCGTATACTTCAATATGGCGGCCCTGTTCAAAGGCCGTCATCGTGAAGGTGCCGGTCAGGCCGCCTTCAAAGCGCATGATGGAAACCTGGTGGTCCGGCTGGTCGTTGTCGCACTGGAGGTAGTCCCTGCCCCACGGGGAGGTTTCAAGCCATTCGCAGATTTCCTCTGCGGTGGCTTCCTGCGCGCGGTCGTAAACCATGCCCAGCCAGCGCTTGCATTCGTCGTCCGTGGCGTATTTGCGGGCGTCCCAGGGGTCTTCCCCCACCGGGGTGGTCCAGTCCGTGCAGCGTTCCGGCCGGGGGGAAGAGAGCGTTTTTTTCGTGAAGAAGGTGAGCTCCCCGAAGCTGGCTACGGAGAGGCACTTGCGCCGCCCCATGAGCCAGTAGAGGATGTCCATGTCATGGCAGCATTTGGCCACGATCATGGGGGTGGAGGTCTTGCTGTTCCCCCAGTGGCCGCGCACGAAGGAGTGGGCGAAGTGCCACGCCCCCACGCCTTCATTGGCGTTGAAGGTGATGACGTCCCCTATTTCCCCGCTGGCGATGATTTTTTTCAGGGTGCGGTAGAACTGGGTGTAGCGCAGCACGTGGCACACGGCCACGCGGCGTTTCAGCTGGCGCGCCAGGTCGCGCAGTTCCAGCGCTTCCTTCAGCGTCTTGGCGATGGGTTTTTCCAGCAGGACGTGGTAGCCCAGCTCCATGGCCTTTTTGCACGGGGCGTAGTGGTAGTCGTCCTGCGTGCCGATGATGGCTACGTCCGCCAGGCGCGGTTCCTCCAGCAGGGAGGCGGCGTCCTTGAACAGGCGGATGGAGTCCCGCTCCTCCTCCGGGGCAAAGTCACGCACGGCTTCCGTGCGCTGCTTTACGGGGTCCGCCGCGGCGGCGATGCGGTAGCGGTTTTTTTGTTCCATGGCCAGCTTCATGTAGGTGCGCGTGCGGGAGCCGCACCCGATGCCGGCGAGGGAGAGTCTTTTTTGTTCAGGCATGAGGATTGTGTTAGAGAGATTGATTTAAAGGATGCCGGATTTGACAAGCAGAGCTTCCGCGTCCGGATCACGGCCCATGAAGTCGCGGTAGAGTTCCGCGGCAGGCTTGCTGTTGCCCTTGCTGAGGATGCAGCGGCGGAAGTCGCGCCCGGTCTGCGGGTTCAGCACCCCTTCCTTCAGGAAGCGGCTGAAGGCGTCCGCTTCCAGCACTTCCGCCCATTTGTAGGAGTAGTAGCCGGAGGCATAGCCCGTGGGGTCCGCGAAGATGTGGGTCAGGCGGCGTGCCACGGAGGGGCCGCGATCCGTCATCGGCACCCGGTAGTCCGCCAGGATGCGTTCATCCGTTTCTTCCAGCGGAGTGCCCTTGTACCGCGGCCAGTTCACGTGAAGCTCCAGGTCCAGCTTGCCGAAGCAGAGCTGGCGCATGAAGTCCGTGCCGCTCATGTAGTTGCGGGCGGCGCGCATTTTGGAGAACAGTTCGTCCGGGATTGTTGCACCCGTTTCATAGTGCGCGGCGAAGAGGTCCACGGATTCCCGCTCCCAGCACCAGTTTTCATTGATCTGGGAGGGCAGTTCCACAAAGTCCCAGGCCACGTTGGTGCCAGCCAGGGATTTCACCTCCACATCAGAGAGGAGCTGGTGCAGCAGGTGGCCGAATTCATGGAAGATGGTTTCCACCTCCCGGTGGGACAGCAGCGCGGGCTTGTCCCCAACGGGCTTGGTCATGTTGCCGACCATGAGGCCCAGATGGGGCACGCGGGGCTTGCCGCCGTGCGGGGGTTCCCCCACGCTGAGGTAGTTCATCCACGCTCCGGCGCGCTTGGAGTCCCGCGGATGCCAGTCCGCATAAAAGGAACCGAGATGTTCCCCGCTTTCCGCATCATGCAGTTCATAGAACAGGACGTCCGGGTGCCATACTTCCACCGCGCCTTCCGGCACTTCCCCGAATTCACCGGGCTTGAACGCCACCGTAGGGCGCGGCATTACCGTGATGCCGTACAGGCCGGAGTAGATGGAGAAGAGGCCGTCCATCACCTTTTCCACAGAGTAGTACGGGCGCAAATCTTCCTCGTCAAAGGAGTAGAGCTCGCGGCGGCGTTTTTCAGACCAGTAGGCGGTTTCCCACGGGGAGAGCTTTTCCACGGGTTTTCCGGTTTTTTCCTCCTTGTACCGCCGTACGGCTTCCATGTCTTTCAGGAAGGAGGGCTTCACCTTGTCATGGAGGTCATTAATAAAATTCAAGGCGTTGGCTCCGCTCCCGGCCATGCGGCGGGAGGTGGCGTAGTCCGCAAAGCAGCCATACCCCAGCAGATGGGCCTTTTTATCCCGCAGTTCCAGGATTTCCGCAATGAGGGCCTCGTTGTCATATTCCCCGTCCTTCCCTATGGAGCAGGAGCCTTCCCACATTTTACGGCGCAGTCCGTCCGAGTCCGCAAATTGCATGACGGGCTGGAGGGAGGTGAATTTCTGCGTGAAACGCCAGCGGGGGGCTTCTTCCGTGCCGTGGCCGTTGGCCAGGGCGTCCAGCCGGGCGGCTTCCTTCGCGGAGTCCGGCAGGCCGGAGAGTTCCGCTTCATTTTCCACGATGAGTTCCCAGGCGTTGGTGGAGTCCAGCACGTTTTCCGCGAATTTCTTGGTCTTCAGGGAGAGCCGGGCTTCTATTTCCGCATATTCCGGCTTCACCTCGTCCGGCAGGTCCGCCCCGCTTTCACGGAAGTCCGCCAGCGTTTCCTGAATGAAGCGCTGCCTGACGGGGGAGAGGTTTTTCACCCAGTCACAGGCCGCGGCTGCTTTCAGGACCGTCCACAGGCACGGGTTCAGCGGAACGGAGGAGGAGAAGGCGACCACTTCCGGCAGCATTTCCCCGATGGCTTCCCGCTGGGCGGGTTCGTCATTGACGGAGTCCAGATGCATGATGCGGCCCCAGCCGAGGTGCAGTTCCTCAGAGGCTTTTTCCAGAGCGCCGAAGGTGCTTTCATAGGTCAGGGAGTCCAGCGGCTGGTCACAGATGGCCTGGATGTTCGCCCTGGCGCGGGAGATGGCTTCCGTAACGTCCGGCTTGATGGCGTCCGGCGTGAGCCGTGACCAGGAAACGAGGAAGGAGGGGTCCAGATAGGGATGGTTCATGTTGCTTGATGTATTTGTTATTGAAAATGAAGATGGCCTTATTCCGGGAATACAGGAGTTCATGGGAGCTCCGGCCTTCCCTGCGGCGGCCATGAAAAGATGAAGTTTACCATGTTTTAGGAGAATCCGGAGGAGCGGCGTTTGCCTGTTAAATATTTTTAATGAATGCTGCGGGGTTCCCGCCTACCAGGGTATGCGGACCGACATCCTTCGTTACGACGGAGCCGGCGCCTACGACAGCCCCTTCACCCACCGTGACGCCGGGACAGAGAACCGCCCTGGAACAGATCCACGCCCCTTTTTTTATCACTACAGGCTTATTTTTCAAGATGAACAAGTTGCCGGCATCATGATTGGACGTCAGTATGGAGACCTGCGGCCCGATCAGCACGTCATCTTCTATCGTGACGCTTCCCGCGGCCATCACGTCCAGGCCTTCATTGATGAATACGCGCTCGCCCACCGAGACGCAGTGTCCGCGGTCAATCTGGAAGGGGGGAGAGATGTTGGAGGATTCCGGGAACCTGCCCTCAAAGAGTTCATTCACGAGTGCCCGCACTTCCCCGTCAAACGGTGGGAGCGAATTGATTTTCTGGCAAAGCGTGCGGCTTCTCACCGTTTCCGGCCACAGTATTTCCTTGAATTCCCTGGATTCCCGGGTGTTGATCGGTTCTCCGTTTTTCAGTCTTTCGTAAATATCCATGTTGTTCGCCTTTCCAAAGCTTTTATTCATCCCAGTCCCTTTCCCGTCTAGTCTCCAGTCCGTTCCATGAGAAACGGCAGGATGGCAGGATGGATTATTTTCCGGCGGCGCGGGCTTGTTTCAACGTGTCCAGCACTCCGGCATGGTTCGGGAAGCGTTTGAGCGCCTGTTCGCACATGTCCGCGCATTCCCGGTATTTCCCGGCCTTCAGATAGGCGCGGGCCAGCTTCCATTCCGCGGGGTACGGCACCACGGGGGGCAGCAGCAGGGAGGAGAAGCGCTGGCTCCCGATGGCCTCGGACATCCAGACGCTGGCGGAGTCCGGGAACATGAGGGAGCGGATTTCAGAGGAATACAGGCTTCCCATCTGGAGGCAGCGAGCCCAGTAGGAGACGCTCATCTGCCGCCGGGCGGCGTCCGCGCCTTCCATGAGCAGGCGCAGAACGCCGGACAGTTTGTCAAAGGCGGACGCCACGGCGCCCGGCCTGCCCTGCCTGGCAGAGTAACAGGCGCCCATGTATTGGGTGACCACTGCCGCCATGCCGTTGCTCAAATCCGGAAATCCCTTGGGCAGCGGTCCCGGAGAAGCCTTGAGCACAAGAGCCTGCGCGGGCAGGTCAGGCCGGGCCAGCATCAGGCGCGCGGGCAGTGTCCTGGCCTCCCATATTTGCAGGAGGGTGCCGGGGGCCAGCGGATGCTTTTTGTCCAGGGGAACGGAAGCGGCGCGGGCGGCGACGGCGTTCGCCTGCCTGTAATGTCCGGCGCAGAATTCAGAAACGGCCCGGTAAAGGATGGAGCGGAACCAGGCGTCATCCAGCGCGGGGGGAACGTTTTCCGCCTTTTCCCAGGCCAGGCACAGGTTTTCAGAGTCCTTGAAGGCGGCGCATGCCCCTTCATAGTCTCCCGTGCGGAACAGGCAATGGCCCAGCAGATGATGGGCGGACGCGGAGAAGGGGTTGGCGGCCACGGCCTTGCGGGCGGTTTCCACCGTTTCCGGGGAAATGACGGGAGCCACTTCCTCCAGCAGGGCGCGCATGAACAGGGCGGCCTGGGAGCCGGGGCGTTCTTTCAGGACGGCGTCCACCACGCGGACGGCCTCTTTCTGCCCCTCTCCGGGGTTGCCCTGCCCGTCAAAGCCGTCCCGCAGGAGCATGGCGTAAAAGAGGGGTGCGTAAGGGTCGCGCTTCCAGGTGGAGCAGATGGTTTTCCACGCTTCCTGCGCCTTCACGGGCCCGTTCATCAGCAGCACGGCCAGGGCGTCCGCATAGGCGCGTTCCTGTTCCGGACAGTCCGGACGCAGCGCCAGCTCCTTCATGCGCTTCATGGAATGGACGCGCTGGTCCTGAAAAGCGGGTCCGGCGCCCATCAGGCTCATGCACCTGCCCCAGTGGGCCATGAGGCAGTCCGGGTCCAGCCGGAGCGCGGCGTCAAATTTCCGGAAAGCACGCATGTCCCCGAAGGTGAGCAGATGCGTCATTCCTTCCAGCACCAGCATTTGCGCGGCAGGAGAGGAGGAGCCCACCATCATCGGCTCCACGCCGGGCGGCAGCACGGCAGGCTGTGCCGGAACGCCGGCGCGGAAGACAGCCTCCCGCCAGCCGTTCAGGGACGGGCTGCTCATCCAGTACCCGTGTTCCCCGCCCCCAGCAGCGGAACAGAATCCCGCCATGGCGGCGGCCAGCAGGACATGGCGGAAAGAGGCGTTCATAAGGAAGAAACGGTTACATTCTGTCCGGAAGCTGGATGCCCAGCAGGCCCAGCCCGTGCTTGAGGGTGCGGGCCGTCAGCTCGCACAGGGCCAGGCGGGAGTGCCGCACAGCCCCTTCCGATTTCAGGACCGGGCACGCCTCATAGAAGGAGTGGAAGGCCCGGGCCAAGTCAAAGAGGTAGGCGGCCAGCACGTTCGGGCGGCAGTCGTCCAGCACCTGCGGCACCACTTCCCCGTAGCGGGCCAGGAGGCGGGCCAGGTGGATTTCCGCATCTTCTGAAAGCTGAATGGGGGCGGACCAGTCCAGCGGGCTGCCGTCCAGCTTGCGGAAGATGGAACGCACGCGCACATAGGAGTTCTGGAGGTACGGGGCCGTGTCCCCCTGGAGGGCCAGCATTTTGTCCCAGTTGAAGACGTAATCCGTCATTCGGTTCTGGGAGAGCTCCGCAAATTTTACGGCTCCTATGCCCACGACTTCCGCCACGCGCTTTTTTTCCTCCTCCGGCATGTCCGGGCTTTTTTCCTCCACTACGCGGGCGGCGCGTTCAATGGCTTCATCCAGCACGTCCTGGAGGGAAACGGTGTCCCCGGAACGCGTCTTGAATGGCTTGCGGTCGTCTCCCAGGATGGAGCCGAACGCGATGTGGCGGTAGTCCCCGTCCATGCCGCGGCGGCGCTGCGCGGAGAATATCTGGCGGAAATGCAGGGCCTGCGGTGCGCCCACCACGTACCAGATGGAATCCGCCCCCCACGTCCTGATGCGGTGGTCCAGCGTCGCGAGGTCCGTCGTGGCGTACAGGAAGCCGCCGTCCGCCTTCCGGATGATGCAGGGGTTGGCGCGCCATTCCCCCTTGTCCTGCACCAGGAAGGGGTCTTCATTGGGCGGCACGGAGCCGTCGGAAAACACGCAGATGGCGCCGTCGCTCTCCCGGGCCATTCCGGCGGCGATCATGCCGTCCACCAGCGGAGCCAGGGCGTCGTTGTAAAAGCTTTCCCCCAGCCAGTAGTCAAAGTGGATGTCAAGCTGGTCGTAGATTTTGGAAAGGCCGGATTTGGAGACTTCCACGCAGCACTTCCAGATCGCCAGGTTTTCCCCGTCCCCGGCCTGGAGCTTCACCAGCTCCGCCTTGCAGGTGTCCAGCAGCTCTGGCTTTTCCTTGCACATCAGGTTCACGTCCTTGTACACCCGCAGCAGCTCGTCAATGGGGTTGGCCGCCAGGGCCTGCTCGTCCAGAATGTTCTTCCAGCCCCACAGGATCATGCCGAACTGGGTGCCCCAGTCCCCGATGTGGTTGTCCGTAATCACGTTGTGCCCCACAAAGCGGGCCACGCGGGAGAGGGCGTCCCCAATGATGGTGGAACGGATGTGGCCCACGTGCATCGGCTTGGCGACGTTGGGCGCGGAAAAGTCAATGACGATGGTTTTGGGGTCCTGCACCTTTTCCACCCCCAGCCGGTCGTCCGCCAGCATGGCCAGCAGGCGCGCGGCGTAAAATTCCGGCTTGATGCGGAAGTTGATGAAGCCGGGCCCGGCGATTTCCAGGGAGCAGACGCCGTCCTGCCCCATCCGGTCCACCACCTGCTGGGCCAGAGCGCGGGGATTCGTGCGGCACCGCTTGGCAAGCACCATGGCGGCGTTGCTCTGGTAGTCCCCGAACCGCAAATCCGCGGAGGGCGTCACCGAAGCGCGAAAATCAGCGGGAAGCTCCTCCCCCAACACCGCCTTCAACGCGGCAGACAACTTTTCTTCAAGAATTCCGGGTATGGTCATGTCTGCCCAGATGAACGGACATTCCACTGCCGTAGTCAAGGCGCAACTGTCATCAAGACATACCTTTTGACCTGCAACCCAGCCCGGAAATTGCCCGGGAGGACCATTGGGACGAATGAGACCGGTGAGACAATTGCTTTTACGAGCTTCCCGACTTTCTCCTCTGCTTCCGCAGCCGGGTCATTCTCTCCCTTAAGCCTCCCTCCTGCAAAAACCGTTCTTCCAGTACATTCAATTGTTTTTTCAAGAGAAAAGCGGCCTGATGAATCAGACAAACCGCCATATTCGCGAACACTTCATCGTTTCTGGAATGAGCCAGATTTAAAAACCATTCCGAATGGTCATGCCGCAGGGAGGCCTTCCGCATAAACAGAGATTCGGGAGAATCCTTATCCCATAGTCTCAACCCGCGCGTACGCAAATAATCTTCATAGTCCAGCAGAAGCTCTTCCAAGCTGGCCCGGGCTACATTGGTCAGCTTGATTTCCGTTTTACGGGAAGTGGCGGAAGCCATGCTCCCCTCCGCAATATTCTGCTTGCCGGAACGCGCCGCCTGCACCATCTGGTCAGTAGTACGCGCATCACGACTCAAGTAGCGTCTGCAGAAAGCTACCGTCAAATCGTAAATGATTTGGGCCTTGCGGAATGAAAGAAGCCGTCTGTAGCCGCCTCACTTAGGCAGTAAACGCCCGTCATCCATCTGTCCTCCCTTCCCTCTCCGTCCCAAAGGACCCAGCCGTTCCCATCGTCCCATTCACGCGCTTCATCGTTTTATGGTACGATGAAAAAAAGGAGACTCAATTTTTTTCTCCCCGTCCCTCCCCGCGAACCGGGCGGCCAGCGCCCGAATCCGCCTTTTCCGTCAGCAGGCCTTTCCTAGAAGGACCGCATTCTGGAAGCCTTCAGCCATGCTTCCAGTTTCCTGGAGGCCCTGGCCTCTTTTTCCCGTTTCTTTTCCGGCACGGACTTTCCGGAGAAAGCCTTCGCCAGAACCAATGCGAGTTTTCTTTTCATTTTCATTCTATTTTTTCTATAGGGTTTGCTCCCCCGGGAGCGGAGGAATTCAGGAAGAATCCCTGCCGTCTCCCTTCGGGGAACGCCGCCTACTTACTGTATGCAGTAAGTTTAGTCCATTAGAAAAAAAACGATTCCTTGTCATACTTGATACAATAAGGAAGAGAAAGCCCGCAGGCCGTTAATCAAGAGACTTTTCCAGCAGGTCCGCATCCTTGGCCGCAGACGGATCAAAGGGCCTGCCTATTTTTTTCATCTCCGTTTCCACCCGCCGGTGTGACGATTCGCCCTCCATCATGACGTCCAGGGAACGTTTCAGGGAGGCCAGATTGGAGGTGTACAGCTTCTGCCGCGCCGCCGTGCGGGAGGCCAGCACGCCCCGCCGGTCAAACAGGGCCAGCACCGTATAAACGTCCCCGTTTTTCCCTCCGGCAATCAGGCCGACGCCAAAGAGGGGAATATTGCCCAGGAAGTCGTTTTTAGCCTTGCGGTAGCGGTAGGTCCACAAGACGCCGTTTTTCATGGTCACCACGTCGGAGGGCTGGCCCAGCGCGTCGTAAACGTCCGCCTTGGAGGATTTTCCCGGCGCCAGCCTGCCGTATACTTCCGGGGACGCCACGGATTTGTTGCCGTATGTGACGGAACAGGCGGCCAGGGCCAGGCAAAGGGCTCCCAGGAAGGGCAAGAGGACATAACGCATCTGCATGGGGGAAAGGTACGTGGCCCGGATTCCAAGTCAATCCCGCAGCCCATCATTTCCCGTGGATGCACCGGAAAGGCCGCCCCGGGAAGAAGCTCCCGCCCGGAGGCCCCCCCTACTTCTCGCCGAAGTCATATTTCTCCGTCTTCCACAGGAACATGCGCCGGTACAGGTGGTATTCCGTCACGCAGAGGACGGGCATGCCGATGATTCCGATGAACGGCAGCAGGCGGAACAGGTGGCGGCACAGGAAGAGCACCACCATCAGGAAGCTTTCCCTGAATACGGTCATGTACAGGGAATACGGGTTGATGAGCGTCCTCTTGTACAGGGAGGAGGCCAGCAGCGGCCCCAGGATGGGAATGATGCCCAGCACGACCACGGCCGCAAAGGTCCAGCCCCTGCGGCGCCCAACATACGCATCATACTGGTCCACGGATTGTTCCCCCTGGAGCACCGCCTTTCCGCAGGCGGGGCAGCGCTGGTTCAGCGTAGGCTCATGGAGCGGCTGGCCGCAGTAGAAGCACCGCCGGTAGCTGCGGAGGACTTCCTCATGCCTTTTCCATCCGGTGGACGGAATCACGGTGCGCAGCCTGGAATAACCAATCCAGTTCAGGGCGCGGGGTTTGGGATTGGGCGTGCCGCACTTGGGGCAGTGCAGGCCGCACGGGTACATCATGGTGCCGCATTTGGAGCAGAAAATGCGGTGGTCGTATTCCCGGCGGCGGCAAAAAAGGTAGTAGGCCCCCAGGGCCAGCCCGCCCAGGAGGCCCAGCGCGACCACCACCCACGGATACAGCAGGGAGTAGGCCACCAGGTATTCCGTCCAGGAGTGGTCGGACTGGTGCATGAGGGATTCCGGGCCGATGGGGTTCTGCGCCACGTCCGGAAGGCCGCTCACATATTTTTCACCCATGTCCCTCAGCGGCCCCGCGGGGAGCCATTGTTGTATGGGAATGGGTTCTCTCATGATTTGGCATGCATGCAGGGTTCACAATACAGACAGGATTTCCCCCCGGTTTCCGTCAAAAAAGCCTGTGTCATCCAGCATACGGCGTCCCCGGCGGAATAGGGAGGGGAAAGTGGGCCATGGACGGAAAATTCCGCCGGGAACGTGGAAGAGGCCCTTTTCATCCGGGGCTTTTCCGTGTAATATTCCTGCCATGCCAACACTCCGCCAAGCCGCCAAGGACGACATCATGCTGATTCATGAACTGGCCCTCCAGGCTTTTCCGGCCACTTACCGGGACCTCCTTTCCCAGGAGCAGATGGATTTCATGATGGACTGGATGTATTCCCCCGCCAATCTGGAGAAGCAGATGGAGGAAGGGCACGTGTATTTCATCGCCTCCCACCAGGGGGAGGACTGCGGCTACCTGTCCGTCCAGCCGGAAGGCCCCGGCGTCTTCCACTTGCAGAAAATTTATGTTCTGCCCGGCTTCCAGGGGCTGCACATCGGCAGCTACCTGTTCCGCCAGGCCGTCAGCTACATCAGGAGCATCCACCCGGAACCGTGCCTGATGCGCCTGAACGTGAACCGCTATAATACCCGGGCGGTGGAGTTTTACCGGCGCATGGGGATGCGGGAACTGGAACGCGGGGATTTCCACATCGGCCACGGTTATTACATGACGGATTACATCATGGGGCTGGATATTGCCTGAGACGCTTTCCCACACAGGAAGGGCAGCCGGGGAGTCCGGCGCGGGGAGCGGGCTTCCTTCTTGACACTCAATGAGGGATTCTGCATCATCCATCCTATGAAAACCTTTACTGCCCTTCTTCTGTCCGGGAGTATCGCCGCCATGACGGCCCCGGCTTTCCTCCACGCGGCGGACAACGGGAACGGCGCCAAAGTCACCTACCCATCCTTTGACGAAGGCAGCCACCTCCACGGACCGAAAATCAAGGCTTCCGACCTGAAGGGGAAGGTGGTGTTTTTTGAATACTGGGGCATCAACTGCCCTCCCTGCATCGCCAGCATGCCGCATTTGCAGGAATTACAGGACAAATTCCAGTCCAAGGGCTTTACCGTGGTTGGCAGCCACCGCCAGGGGCTGACCCCCAGGGTGAAGCAGTTCCTGGAGGAAAAGAAGATTACCTTCCCCGTCTATCAGGGGCTGGATATTCCGGCGGCCTCCTGCCCGGGAGGCCTGCCGCATGCGGTGCTGATCGGGGCCAACGGAAAGGTGGTGGCCAAGGGGCATCCCACCCAGCTTTACGACCTGGTGAAAAAGGAGGTGATGAAGGTGGAACGCAGCCTTCCCATCCTGGAAGGCGTGGAGCTGGACAAGTACAAGTCCCTGGCCAAGACAGTCGTTTCCAACGGCAGCAACATCGAGTCCAAGATCACGCCCCTGCGGAAGAAAACGGATGACGAGGAGGCCCAGGCCGTCTGCGCCGCTTTTGACGAATGGCTGGGAGACGCCAAGGACATGGTGCAGGCCCAGATCCAGTCCAACCCGCTGGAAGCGGTGACGGCCATCACGCGCCTCAAGACGGCGGTCCCCTCCGTCAAGGAGTTTGACGAACCGCTGGCGACTCTGAAGGCGAACAAGGACCTGCCGAAGCTGGCCGACCTCAACAAGAAGATTTCCGCCCTGGAGCAGCGCAAGGCGAAAGGGAGAAAGGTTTCCGAATCCGACCTCAAATCCCTGACGCAGGCTGTGGACAAATTCGCGGAGTCCGACAATGAAGCCACGCAGACCGTTGCGGGCAATCTGAAAAAGAGCCTTTCTTCCCTGGCTGTGCCAGAGGCTCCGGAAGATAAATAAGCCTTTCAGCCGAACGGCATTTCATCCGGAACAAACAGGCGTTTACGGACGCCTGTTTCTTTTTTCTCCGGAAGCTTTTTTCTTCTTCCCGGGCAAGACATCCGGAGCGGAGAGAACGGAACAGGTTGCCCGGACAAAGGAGGAGAGAGCCCGGTCATCGTCCAGTTCCGTCATCAGGAAATGCGGCCTGGCGCCGGGATAGGGACTGCCCTGCTCCTGCCGCGGAAGCAGCTTCAGGCCCGGCTCCGTGATTTTGACAAATAATTGGTTGTCACATACCAGGCCGAAATATTTCCGGTCACAGTACAGGCCGTATTCCCCAAACATTTTTTTGAAGGAAATGTCCCCGGCATGCCGGAGCTGGAAACAGATATATTCTACAACATCCGGGGAAGAAGCCATGCTCCATGTTCTCATACCTGCCCCGCCTTCTGCAAGCAGCAAACTCCGGCTTGCGGCCCACCGGATTGGAAAGCCCCGGCACGGTACGGAATGGGCCGCATTCTTTCTCTTCCGCCGGGATTTCTGCACCCCGGAATGCCCCGTCTTCCACCGCTTCCGCATCCGGAACCCTGCATTTTTTCCAAGAGCAGGCGCAGGAACGGCCAAAAGGCGGTTTTTACCCGTCCACGCACATTTTTTCCCAGCCTCCGGAAATTCGGCGGCGTTCTAATAAACATTGACAGTGACGGCTAAAAACGCCATTAAACACGCCGAAGCAACGGGGAATTCCGTGAGAACCGGAAACAGTCGCGCTGCGGTATCGGGTTACAAACCCTCAAGGAACGCTTTTCCGCCAGCGTTCCGGTCAGCCAGTCCTCCCATTCCGGAGGGTGAAGGCGAGGGGGAGGTTGGAGACCCGGAGTCCGAATATCCTTGCTCCGGTTCACCATACCTTATCAACGCATGATTGAAGCATCCTCTTACGTACCGGGGGCATTCCTGCCCCTTTCCTCCGTTTTTCTTGCAGGACTCACCCTGTTTTCCCTGCCCGTGCTTTCCGCCGCCCCATGCAGGGCGGAAGCGTCCCCCGCCCCGGCGGAACAGGCGGCGCCGTCACGGCAGGAAGGGCTTCTTCTCGTGGCCTTCGGGACCAGCCACCAGGACGCTACCGTCTCCTACAAGGAGCTGGAGAAGGACATGCTGGCCCATTATGCCCCGGACCGCCTGAAGTGGAGCTACACTTCAAGCATTATCCGCAGGAAGCTTGCCGGACGCGGAACCCCCGTTCCCTCCGTGGAGGAAAATCTGGAACAGATGGCCCGCAAAGGCATACGCACATTGCGCGTCCAGTCCCTCCACATTGCCCCCGGTGAGGAGTTTTCCCGGATGGAGAGGCAGATCGTCAGTTTCCTGGCGCGCCATCCGGACAGCTTTGACCACGTGTTTATCGGCCGCCCCCTGCTGGAAAGCGAACGGGACAGGAACGAGGCCATCACGGCCCTTCTGGAGCATTTCCCCGCGGAACGGAAGAAGGATGAAGCCATCCTGCTCATGGGGCACGGCCAGCAGGAAGGACGCTGCGACATGGTGCTTTCCGACTTCGCCCGCGAGCTGAACGACCGCGACAGCCTGGCGTTTTTCGCCACCGTGGAAGGAACGCGGGGGGTGGCCCCCATTCTGGAACAGCTTAAAAAGTCCGGCGCCAAGACCGTCTGGCTGGCCCCCTTCATGCTGGTGGCCGGAGACCACGCCAAGAACGACCTGGGCGGGGATGAGGAGGATTCCTGGGCTTCCATGCTCAGGAAGGAGGGCTTCACCGTCAAGACCCACCTGCGTGGGCTGGGGGAAAACCCGGGCATCCGCGCCGTTTTTTCCCGCCATGCCCGGACCACGGAGGACGACCTCATGACCCCCAAACAAGCGCATTGACATGGCCAGCCCTGGAAAGTTCTACGGGGTAGGCATCGGCCCCGGAGATCCGGAATACCTCACGCTCAAGGCCGTCAACGTCTTCCGCTCCGTGGACGTGGTGTTTACGGTGACCGGACCCAACAGCGATTTCAGCATTTCCGAAGCGGTGGTGCGTTCCGTGGGCGGCGTGAAGGCAGAGTTCCGCAAGCTGGTTTTCAGCATGTCCCGCGACGCGAGAACCAGGCAGGAGCAGATTGAAAAGAATACGGCCATTATTGAGGGAGTTCTTTCCCGCGGCCTGGACTGCGCCTTTGCCACGCTGGGAGACGCCATGACCTACAGCACCTTCGGCTATATTCTGAGCCTCCTGCTCAGCCGGAATCCCGGCCTGCACGCGGAAGTGGTGCCGGGCGTCACCTCCTTCTGCACCCTGGCGGCCCGCAGCCGCCAAATACTGGTGGAAAACGGGGAACGGCTCCGGGTCATTCCCGCCTTCAAGCCGGAGATGGCGGATTCCCTGGAGTTCCCGCCCGGAACCACCACCGTTCTCATGAAGACCTACCGCAGCCGCGCGCGCCTGATGGAGCGCATCCGGCGGGAAAAGGACATCCGCGTCATTTACGGGGAAAGGCTCGGCATGCCCGACGAGTTTATTACGGACGACATCCACGTCATTGACGCAAGGCCGGAAGAATACCTTTCCCTGATGTTCGTCAAGAAGGCATGAACCGCACCAGGCACTCCCGCACCTATCCCTGGCGCCGGCCCCTCCGCTGGCTCTGGCTGGCCCTGGCCCTGGCAGCCTCCGGAGTCATGGTGGTCCACATGCCCGCCGGCATGGGCGCCGGGGGATCGGGAAAAGCCCGCACAGCCATGAAGCCTGCCGGGGAATCCACCCGGGAAACGCAGGCGGGAGGGGAAAAGACGGAAGCCGCCGCTTCCAGCCCTGCCCCGCCGCCCAAAAAGAGCCATCATTCCCGGAACACCCAGGTTCCGGAGACAGGCGCGGGAAAAATTCTGGCGCGCCTTCCCCAGATTGGCAGCCTGATCGGCCTGGTGGCCGTGGCGGCCTTCATCGGCGGCATTGCTGAAATCTTCCGCTGGCATCTTGCCCTGGGCAAGCTGTTCGGCGGACTGGCCCGCTGGGCCCACCTGCCGGAAATCATCAGCCTGTCCATCCCCACGGCGCTTTATTCCAATGCCGCCGCCAACGGCATGCTGGTGAGCAGCCACGCAAAAGGCAAAATTACTCATTCCAACCTGATTGCGGGCGGCATGGTGAACAGCTACCTTTCCTACGTCTCCCACTCCCTGCGGGTGGCGTATCCGGTCATCGGCGCGGTGGGGCTGCCCGCCATCTGCTACTTCGGGTGGCAGATGGGCTTCGGCTTCCTGTTCATAGCGGCCGTGCTGTTCCTCCACCGCAGGAAGAGCCCCGCCGCCGTGCCAGATTCCGGGAATGCCGGTGCCGTGGCCGCCGCGGGACACGCCTCCCCAGAATGGCGCACATCCCTGCGCCAGACGTGCCTGCGGGTGCTGGCGCTTGTTTTCCGGATGCTCTGCCTGACGGTTCCCCTGATGATCGGCGTGGAGTGGCTGATGAAAAACGGCCTGTTTTCCTGGTGGGAGGAACATGTGCCGGACTGGGTGAACCGCATTTTTCCCGCAGAGCTCATGAGCATCGTCGCCGCGCAGATGGGCGGCCTGGTCCAGGCCGCAGGGGTGGCCGCCAACCTCCGCAGCCACGGCATGGTCACCTCCTCCCAGATTCTGCTGGCCATGCTGGTAGCCAGCGCCATCGGCAACCCCATCCGCGCCCTGCGGCGCAACCTTCCCTCCGCCATGGGCATCTTCCCCACGCGGGACGCCCTGACCATCGTGGTGGTCATGCAGCTTTCCCGCATGATCGGGGCCATCCTTCTGATTGCCCTGACGGGACTTTTCATCCACTATACCCACTGACTTCTCATGACCTCTGAATTTAACATCCGCTGGGACATGCCCCCCGCCGCCATTGAGGCGGAGAGCTTTGCCGCCATTGAACGAGAGTTCCACGGCTGGGAAGAGCTGCCGCCTGCCGAATGGAAGGTCATGCGGCGGCTCATCCACACCACGGCGGACCTTTCCATCGGCGAGGGGCTGGCATTCCGCCATGATCCCATTCCCTCCGCCCTGGAGGCGCTCCACAGGCACTGCCCCATCTTTTGCGATTCCAACATGATCCGCGCCGGACTTTCCGTGGAACGGCTGAGGCGCGCCCATCCCGGCTACGCACGGGAGGACATCCACTGCCATATTTCCGATGCCGACATTGCGGAACAGGCCAAATCCACAGGCAGGACACGCGCCATCTGCGCCGCGGAAAAAGCGCGCCCCATCCTGGACGGAGCCATCGTCCTCATCGGGAACGCTCCCCTTTCCCTGGCCCGCATCGCCCGGTACGCGCTGGAGGAAGGCATCAGGCCCGCCCTGATCGTAGGCATGCCGGTGGGCTTCGTCAACGTCGTGGAATCCAAGCTGCTGGCCGGAACGTGCCCTGTCCCGCAGATTGTCCTGGACGGGCGGCGCGGCGGGAGCGCCCTGGCCGTGACCACCCTGCACGCCATTCTGGAAAACCTGCCCGCCTCCTAAGTTTTCCGCATTCCAAAAAGCCGTCCCCCATCCATGTCCGCCCCCCTCCGCCAGCCGCTCCGGAAAGGATTTTCCACAGGAGCCAATGCCGCCGCCGCCATCACGGCCGCATGGAAAACGCTGAACGGGGAAGAAATCAACGGACCGCTTCCCCTGCTTTTCCCGGACGGGGAGACGAGAACGCTTCCGCTGGCAGACTGCGCGCCGGGGTTCGCCCGCATCGTCAAGGACGGCGGGGACGACCCGGACTGCACCCATGGAGCCGTGCTGGAAGCGCGCGTAAGCGCAGCCGTGCCGGAGCAGGCCGCCCGGGAAGATTATCTCCTGCCCATTGGCCGGGCCCTCCTCATCCTGCGCTCCGGCGGAGGCATAGGCCTGTGCACGCTGCCGGGCCTGGACTGCGAGCAGCACAAATGGGCCATCAACCACGGACCGCGGCGCATGATTGCAGACAACCTGGCACGCGCCGGCATGCGGGAAGGGTGCTGGCTGGCGGAAATCTCCGTGCGGGACGGGGAAAAGCTCGCCGGGAAAACGCTCAATCCCCTGCTTGGCGTGGTGGGGGGCATCTCCATTCTGGGCACCAGCGGCATCGTTCGCCCGTACAGCCATGAAGCCTACATCGCCACCATCCGCATCTGCGTGCGCTCTACCCGGCTTTCCGGCTTCAGGAAGGCCGTGTTCTGCACCGGGGGGCGCACCGCCGCGCTGGCGAAGACCCTTCTGCCGGAATACCCCTCCATTTCCTTCATCTGCATTGGGGATTTCATTGCGGAAAGCCTTCAGAGCGCAGGTGAACAGGGCATGACGGAAGCCGTAGTGGCCTGCATGCCGGGCAAGCTCTGCAAGTACGCCGCCGGATTTGCCAACACCCACGCCCACAAGGTGGCCCAGGACATGCCGCTCTTTCTCCGCACGGCGGAACGCCATGCGCCGCTTTCCGGGGAAGCGCGCCGGGGCATCCTGGCCTGTTCTTCCGTCCGCCAGGCGCTCGCCCTGACGCCGGAAGAGGCCCACCTTTCCATTTACCGCGACCTCGCCGCGGAAGCGCAGCGCCAGTTCCAGCGCCACGTGCCCGGCCTTCCCGTCCGTTTCCTGATTTCCGGCTTTTCCGGCAACCTCCTTCTCGACATACCTCCATGCCACCCCTGACTGTTTTTTCCTGCGGCACAGGTCCGCTTCAACCGTCCCCGGCCCTGCTTGGCAAACTGGCAGAGGCACAGAGCATTTACGCCTCCTCCGCCCTGCTGGAAGCCTGTCCCCCTTCCGACGCCCGGCGCATCCCCATCGGCAAAAACGCGCGGGAACAGGCGCGGGAAGCCCTGGAAGAAGCACGGCACGGCAACAACGTGGTGGTGCTGGCCTCCGGAGACGCCCTGTTCCACGGCATGGGCGGCACGCTCCAATCCCTGGCTTGTGACGGAGACCGGCTGGAATTCGTCCCCGCCCCCACGTCCTTCCAGGCCCTGTTCCACCGCCTGGGCATGGCGTGGGACCGCGCACGCTGCTTCAGCGCGCACAGCACGGAATATATTCCGTGGGGGGAAATTCTGGCCCAGCCGCTCGCCGTCATCTACGGTGGCCATCCCTTCACCGCCTGCCGCCTGGCCGCGGCGGCCATGGAGTTCCATCCGTCAGCGGCGGGGCGTTCCGCCGTGGCGGCCCAATGCCTGGGAATGGCTGACGAGCGCATTCTGCAAGGAACCCTGGCAGAACTGGCCCGGGAGGAATGCGCCCCCACCTCCATGCTCCTGCTGCTGCCGGACGAACGTTCCGGAGCCGCCCCCATTCTGCCGCTGGGACTGCCGGCGGATTTTTATGAAAAGGAGAACAACCTGATTACCGCGGAGGAAGTGCGCGCCGTCATCCTGTCCAAGCTGCGCCTCCCTGCCTGGGGCGTGCTGTGGGACGTGGGAGCCGGAAGCGGCTCCATCGGCCTGGAAGCCGCCGCCCTGCGCCCCGGGCTTTCCGTGTACGGGCTGGAACGGCAGGCGTCCCGCCTGGAACTGATCCGCCGGAACTGCCGGAAGCTGGGGTGCGTGAATTACGCCTGCATGCAGGGAGAAGCGCCGGAAGCCCTGGCTGCCCTGCCCGCACCCGACCGCGTTTTCCTGGGAGGCGGGGGCGCCGCCCTTGAATCCATCCTCCAGGCGTGTTTTGACGCCCTGAACCCCAGCGGCCTTTTGGTAGCCTCCGCCGTGACCACGGAAAGCGAGCACCTGCTTTACGGCTGGAACGCCGCCGCCCGCACGGGCATGTTCTCCCTGGACATAGCCTCCGAATTTCCCATTGCCGGAACCTACCACCACCTGCGGCACGGCAACCGCATCACCCTTTTCACCTATTCCCGCGCATGAATACCGCCCGTTTTCCCATCCACTTCATAGGAGCCGGCCCCGGAGCCGAAGACCTGATTACAGAACGAGGCGCCGCCCTCCTGAAGGAGGCGGACGTGGTCGTCTACGCCGGCTCCCTGGTCAATCCGGGGCACCTCAAACGCTGCCGCCCGGAAGCGGAACTTCATGACAGCGCCAAAATGAACCTGGAGGAACAGGTGGAGGTCATGGCCCGCGGGGTGCTGGAAGGAAAGAAGGTGGTGCGCCTCCACACGGGGGACCCGTCCATGTACGGAGCCATCGCGGAGCAATTCGACCTGCTTGACAAGAAGGGCATTGAATCCATCGTGGTGCCGGGAGTCAGCAGCGTTTTTGCCGCCGCCGCGGTCCTGCGCACAGAACTGACCTATCCCGGAATTGCCCAGAGCCTGGTACTGACGCGTACCCCGGGCAGAACGCCCATGCCCTCCGGGGAAGCCTGCGAGGCCTTTGCCAAGACGGGCGCCACGCTGGCGTTCTTCCTCAGCGCGGGGAAGCTGGATGAACTGGCCGCACGGCTCATCTCCGCCGGTAAATCCCCCGATACGGCGGCGGCAGTGGTGTACCGCGCCACCTGGCCGGATGAAAAGATCATCCGCGGCACGCTGTCCACCATTGCGGCGGAAACGGCACGCGCGGGCATCGGCAGGCAGGCCCTCATCCTGGTGGGTGACGCCATCGGCGCGCACGACTGCGGGCAGTCCCTGCTCTATCACGGCCAATTCAGCCACGGCTACCGTAATGAGAAGGAAGACGAACGGTTCAACGGAAGCTGCGCCTTTTACGCCTTCACGGCCAAGGGCGCCCGGAAGGCGGCGGAAATATCCCAGTCCCTGGGAAAAACCGCTATTTACTCCGTAGGCAGGAATGGGAAGGAAGAAGGCGTGAACCGGGTGAAGCCGGAAGATTTTGACCAGCTTCTGGCCCGGCAGTGGAACCAGTTTGACGCCCACGTCTTTGTGGGGGCCACGGGCATCGCCGTCAGGAAAACCGCACCCCTGCTCCGGGACAAGGCCACGGACCCGGCGGTGGTCTCCTGCTCTGAATCCGGCTCCCACCTCATTCCCCTGCTCTCCGGGCACCTGGGCGGCGGCAACCGCCTGGCGCGCAGGCTGGCCCGCATCAGCGGAGGGGAAGCCGTCATCACCACCGCCACGGATACGCGGGGAATGACCGCCTTTGACGAAGCGGCGGCCAGGGAACAAGCCCGCGTTCTCAATCCGGACGCCATTAAAACCCTGAACGCCGCCCTGCTGGCCGGAGACGACATCCTCTTCCACGGTCCGCAGGAGATTTACGAACGGTACTGGAAGGAATGCCCCCAGGTCATTCCGGCGGAAACGGGCGGCAAGGATACCACGGGAACGCCGGATATTCCCGCCGTGTACTGGGACATGGCTCCGCCGGAAACCGGGGGGAAAGAGTCTGCACTGACCATCCGGTCCGCCTCCTTCGTGCTCGGAATAGGCTGTAAAAAAGGGACGGACCCCGGCCTGTTGAAACAAAGCGCGGAGGAATTCCTGCACCGGGAGGGAATCTCCCGCACCCGGTTGAAAGCCCTGGCCTCCTGCACCCTGAAGGAGCAGGAGCCGGCCATCCTGGCCCTGGCTGAACAATGGGGAGTGCCGTTCCAGGTTTTTACGCCCGCACAGCTTGACAGAGTGGAAATCCCCACGCCGTCAGACGCCGTCTTTGAAAAAACGGGCACGCACTCCGTTTCCGAAGCCTCCGCCATCCTGGCCTCCGGAGGAATTCTGAAGACACCCAAAACCGTTTGCAACGGAAGCATCACGCTGGCTCTGGCGGCGTGCCCGCACGGCAGCCGGGACACGGAACGCCAGGGAACGGGAAATGTCATCGTCATCGGGCTGGGGTCCGGAGCGCCGGGCCAGCTCACGCCGGAAGCGGCGGCGGCCATCGACCGGTGCGGCTGCATTGCCGGCTACACCAAGTACCTGGATTTCATCCGGGAACGCATTCACGGGAAAAAAATGATCCAGACCGGAATGATGGGGGAAGTGCCACGCTGCATGGCCGCGCTGGAAGCGGCGCTGGCGGGAGAAAACGTCTGCATGGTCTGTTCCGGGGATCCCGGCATCCTGGCCATGGCGGGGCTGCTCTATGAACTGCGGAAGGAAAATGAACGCTTTTCCACCGTCGGCATTGACGTGCTGCCGGGAATTACGGCGGCCAATATCTCCGCCTCCGCCCTGGGGGCGCCCCTCCAGAACGGCTTCTGCCTGCTGAGCCTGTCCGATCTTCTGGTGCCTGCGGAGGAGATCAGGGCCAACCTGGAACAAGGCGCCGGGACGGCCCTCCCGGTGGTGCTTTACAACCCCGCCGGGCGCAAGCGCCGCCACCTGCTGGAGGAGGCCCTGAATATCTTCCGGAACAAACGCGGCGGCCAAACCCTGTGCGCCTACGTGAAGCACGCCGGACGCCCCGCCCAGCAGAAATGGGTGGGCACGCTGGACGAATTCCCGCTGGAGGACGTGGACATGTCCACGCTGGTGCTCCTGGGAGGCCCCCGGACCATCAGGGACGGAGACGTGCTCTTTGAACGGAGGGGCTACGCCGACAAGTACGGCATATCCTGACCTGATCCGGAAAGACAGCATCCGCAGAATTTGCCTGTTTCCCATGAATAAGCCTTTTCACGCCTTCTGCATTGCCTCCACCCAGTCCGGCGGCGGCAAAACCACGGTATCCCTCGCCCTGATGGCGGCGCTCTCCGCCCGGAGATTACGCGTGCAGGCCTTCAAGTGCGGCCCGGACTACATTGACCCCTCCTTCCACCGGCAAGCGACGGGATTGCCTTCCTTCAATCTGGATACGTGGATGATGGGGAAAAACGGGGTGCGGTCCCAATGGGCGCGGCACGCCTCCTGTGCGGACATCGCCATTTGCGAGGGGGTCATGGGCCTCTTTGACGCCCGGACGCCTGAAAGCCTGGAAGGAAGCACGGCGGACTGCGCCCTCACGCTCGGCCTGCCCGTCCTGCTGGTGGTTCAGGCGCGCGGCATGGCGGGCTCCATTGCCGCCGTCGTCCGCGGTTTTTCCCAGCACCATCCCGGCCTGAACGTCGCGGGAGTCATTGCCAACGGCGTGGGGAGCGCCACGCACGCGGACCTTCTGCGCCGGGCGCTGGCCCATCACGGCATGCCGCCGCTGGTGGCTGCGCTGCCCAGAAACGCGGAATGGGCACTCCCGGAACGGCAGCTGGGCCTGGTTCCCGCAGAAGAGGAAGCACGGCAGCAATCCTGGTTCCGCCGGCTGGCGGAAGCGGTGGAAAAGCACGTCAACTGGGAACTGCTGATGGACATCACGGAAACTCCCCGCCCCGCTCCCCTGAAGGCCTCCGTTCCGTCCGCCCATTCCCGCGGGCGCCTGGCCGTGGCACGGGACAACGCCTTCTGCTTTTACTATGAGGACAACCTGGAACGGCTGAGGCAGGCAGGCTGGGAAATCACCTGCTTTTCTCCGCTGGAAGACACCGCCCTGCCGGAAGGAACCAGGGCCCTTTACCTGGGAGGCGGCTATCCGGAAACCTTCGCGGGCCGCCTGGAACGCAATGAGGCCATGCGGAACGCCATCCTGGAATTTGCCCGGAACGGCGGAGAAATTTTTGCCGAATGCGGCGGGTACATGTACCTGTGCAGGGAACTGACGCTTCCGGACGGGACAAGCAGGAACATGTGCGGAGTTATTGACGGGACAGCGCGGATGGGGGAAAAACTCCGTTCCCTGGGGTACCGGGAAGCCGTGATGGAAACGGAAGCTCCGTTCGGCCAGCATTTCACCCGCATCCGCGGCCATGAGTTCCACTGGTCCTCCATTAAACTGAACCGCCCCTACCCGCCCCTTTACACGGTCAGGGGCAAGGATGGAAGCCTGAGCGCGGAAGGCGTGGCGAACGGCAACGTGAAGGCCGGCTACATCCACCTGTACTGGGGACAGGAAAACCGTGACCAGCCGCAACCGCCCCAGCCGCGGCAGGGACGCGTCATCCTGCTCAACGGGGCCTCCAGCGCGGGGAAAAGCACGCTGGCCCGGACCCTGCACCGCCTCATGGAGGAGGATTCCATGATTTTTTCCATGGACGACTACCTGGCCATGAGCCGGGGAAGGCATGAAAACGCCCTGGATGCCGTCAGGGAAACCGGACTCCCCTTCATCGAGTCCTTCCACGCCGCCATTGCGGAGGCCGCGCGGAAAGGCGCCCTGGTCATTGTGGACCATGTCATTGGAGAATCCGCCCGCTGGATCCGGGACCTGCTGAACCGCCTGAGCGGCATTCCCTGCGCCCTCATCAAGGTGGACTGCCGGGAGGACATTCTGCTGGAACGCGAGCGGAACCGTACCGACCGGACTCCGGACCCGGCCCATGCGGAGCGTCAGCACGGAAGCATTCACCAGCACTTTCCGCATGACTTCTCCATAGACACATCGGAAGCCACGCCCCGGGAATGCGCCCTGGAGCTCATGGGCCAGCTACCGCGGGAATTCAGGGTGACGCAGGAATGAAGAGCGGGAATTCCGACGGCGGAAAACAGCTTTACCCAAGAGTTTTCAAAAGAGAATATTTTAAAACTCAACACTCCTCTGAGCCTTGATTCCCTGTTGAAAGGCATGCCTGACGCATTCAATCCGGCTCACGGTATCAGCCACGGCGATAATTTCCTCCGGGGCATCCCGGCCTGTCAGGACGACAACCTTTCCGGGGGTAATTTTCTTCAAAGCATCCACGACTTCCGCAACGGGAATGAAGCCGTAATTCAGGGGGTAAAAAATCTCGTCCAGAATCACGGTTCCCATGGCCTCGTCCTCCAGCCTCTGCCGGGCCTGCCGCCAGCCGTCCCGGGCGGCGGAAGCATGGCGTTCGCGGGACTCTTCATCCCTGGCGCGCCCCGTAAATCCTGCTCCGGAACACACCACCTCCGCATTCGGAAACTGCCGGAGGGCCACCACTTCCCCATAGGAACCGTCGTGCTTGATAAACTGAACCACAGCCACCTTGCCGCCATGCCCCAAAGCGCGCAGGGCCATGCCGAAAGCGGAAGTCGTCTTTCCCTTGCCGGGTCCGGTCAGAACAAGAATGCGGGAACCTTTCATGCCCGGCATTATACAGCCCCCACCGGCAATACCCAGCCCAAATTCCCATTGATTCCCAGCGTAAAATGCACTACCGGTCTCCACATTCCTCTCCTGTTCAGGGAGGAAGTGTCTTCCCCCGGCAACCCAAAATTTCATGAAGCACAAGCTCTCATGCCATCTCCGCAAACCTGCGGGCAGACGTGAATAGGGCTTTACAGAGCCGCCTTCTTCACGGTAGCTTATGCCCGCGCTTGTTGCATGGAGAGATGGCAGAGCGGTTTAATGCAGCGGTCTTGAAAACCGCCGTGGGGCAACCCACCGTGGGTTCGAATCCCACTCTCTCCGCCAGTTTTGAATAATAAAATATAAAGAAATTTTTCTCAAAACATTAAATGCAAAAAATCACAATATCGAAACAAAAATTAATTTAAAATTTCAATATTTTATAATATGAGAAAAACAAAATCTAAAAAAATAAATACAAATCAAATAGTTCCTGAAAAAAATAAAAAAAACAATAACAACGAATCGAGCATTTATATAATTTTGTTATTTCTACAAATAATAATCTCGTTAGTAGCATTTTTTATAGAGCCTTTTGAAAATTTAGAAAAATCAATAAAAAATACATATATAGTTATAGCTCTAATAACATTTTTTTCGTGCTTCTTTATTAACACACGTCATCTATTAGATGGAAAAATTAATAATATTTTACTAAAATATATAAAAATATCATTATTTATTGCTATTTTAATTATTGCTGCAATACCTTTATGGTATTATTTTGAATATGATTTTAGAAAAGAAAATTCTTCATTGATAGGCTTAAATATCGCTGCTTCGCAAGGAAATTCTAATGCAGCATTACAAATGGCTTATATACTCAAAAACAAAAATGATAAAAATGCTCTTAAATGGTTTCATTTAGCAAGTGCAAATAACTGTGAAGAAGCCCAATATGAACTTGGACTTTTATATTATAAAGGAATATTTACTCCTATAGATGAAAAAAAAGCTATAGAATTTTTAAGTGAAGCAGAATCAAACGGTAATACCAATGCATCTTACTATTTAGGATGTATTTATGAAAAAAAAGAAGAAGAAAAAGCTTTAACATATTGGTTAAAAGCAGCAAATAAAAACAACATTTTCGCACAATTAAAACTTGGAAAATATTGGTATCATAAAGAACTCCAAGACTCAGTCTTTATTGACTCCAACGAACAATTCGGTTTAACTGCTAAACCTGATTATTCAGAGAGTAGATTATTAGAATATGAACCTATTTTTAAAATAAATGATAAAAAAAGTAGACCAGATGTTTACTTTACGAAAGTAGTAAATCATCCTATAAATACTGAAAATTTTGAAGTAATTTCAGAAGCGTATGGATACTTATTAGAAATTCATTGGGATAACAAATTACCGGAAGTGCACTTTTTACCTTTAGCGGAAAAATCTATGGAATTTAACAATCCAATATGTTCTGCCTATTATGCTTGTGCTCTATTAAAATCTGGAGATCCATTTTATAGAAATTTTGCTAAATCCTTATTATGGAATATTTATAATGAACAAAAAGTTCCTAGCTTTATTTTTACTTTAGTCACGACATATTTAGCAAAACAATATTGTGAAGAAAACAAATTTTATTTTTCTCGAATAATTACTGAAAAATATATACCAGATGTTTTAACATATCCTTATTCTGATAGACAATTTATAGATTTATTTGAAATCTATATGACTTTTGCGAAAGTAATACTCCCTGGTTATGAATATAGAACAGCTTGTGAAACGGCAGCAAATTATCTATCAAGAAATATTGCTGACCATCAAACTTACCAAAAAACAACGCTTGCTCTTTGGTATTTAAATCCGTTTATAAACGATCCATCCTACACAAAAAAAGCGGAGTCAATTTTAAAGAAAGTAATCGAATATGAACCTGATAATATCATGGCGTTAATAACACTTGCTGAAATTTATCAAGATCCTAAAAATATTTTTTTGGAAAAAAATGACTCGAAAATTAAGAACATAATTAATAAACTATATAATAAGAGTCTAACAGAACTATACTCAATAATATCCCATCGCAAAGATACAGGAAAAACATGGTATTTTTTGGGTAAAATATATGAATCTTATAAATATGATTATTTAACTTCTATAAAATGTTATAAAAATGCTTTAAAATTAGGAAATAATGATGCAATCATGCCACTTATTAATATTTATAAAAATGATGCAAAATTTTATGATGGATATCAAGACATAACCGATCATATATTATATTTATATAATAAAGCAGCAAACTCTGGAAATGCTGAGGCTTTATACGAACTTGGATTATTATATTTTGATAATAATGATTTTGTAGAAAAAAATTATTCCAAATCTTACACATTCTTTTATGAAGCCGTAAAAAAAGGATCCATAGAAGCTATGTTCATGCTGTCTCTTTTTTACTCGGAAGGAATTATCGTTTCAAAGGATGAAGAAGAAGCAGAAAAATGGCATAGGCATGCTGCAAGTTATAATCATACATCTTCTCTTTATAAAATAGCATGTTCACAAATAGAAAAAAAGAGATATAAATCTGCCTGTAGAATATTAAAAAATCTTATCCAAAAAGAACATCAAGGTGCACTAATGTCCTTGTTAAAATTGAAAGATGAAGGTATTAAAGAAGCAATACTAACATATAATTCTTTATTTTCATCTCAACAAAAAAATACACTAAAATATTAATAATATAGTTTTAATAAATCCTTCGAGATATAGAAACAATGTCAAAAGTATAGTCCAGTTTGAAGTCGACATTTTTCGGATATCCGTATGTACAAGTCCGTGGCTGGTATTAAAGTGCATTCTTTATTCATCTCAAGAGGATACTTCTGCAAGGAGATGGCGGAGGCCTTACTTCACATCATCCTCTTCCAAATGGCATAGGCACATCTGACCAGTACACCCCATCTAAGATGGAGGAACAATGAAGTAATTGATGGTGGCGGTTTCCTAAAACGTGGTTTCTAAGATGTATGTCGGGCATACCTGAAATACCTTCCTCCATGTTCATATTGAATAATATTCCCTGAAATTTTTACCTATTTTCCATGATCCATGCGTTCAGATCGATATATTCCGGTGGGGCGGATTTTCCTTTCAAGTCGTCAAAACAGCAATCCGCCATGCGCTTGAATATTTCCGGATATTGCTGAATGAAGTTTTTTGCACCCTTGCATTCATCTTTTTCCCCCCAACCGCAGGGGGGCGAGAAATTGTAAATGATCTGGAGAGAATCAAGGAGATTCCGGAGATTGTTTTCCACTTGTTCCAGTTTACTGTTGCTTACATGGAAAGCGTACGCGCAAGTATCGATTCCTTGCGCCCGGTTTTCCTTAAGCAGCAACGACGGATTGACCCGGAGACGTTTTTCTTGAGGACAGTTTTCCTCTGTATGCCGGCTTTCTCGGCCGACGTTCCACGGCATTCCGAGAATTCCCGTCCGGACGGAAGGATAGCGTTTTTTAATGCATGAAGCGAGAAGAAGGCAGGCAACGGCTTCTTCTGCCCTCCCTGCCAGGAGAATGCGCTTCGCATGCGGGGTGGCGGCGAGAAATTCAAGGATATCCCGTTTCATGTTGTCCAAATGGTCTTCCAAGTTCCAGGAAGAATAACGGATACGAACGACGGGACGCCCCGTTGAATGCAGCCACGGTTTTTCCGGGGCGCCGCAGAGAGCAATGACATATTCATCCGCAATAGAAGAGTCCGGCGCCATGAATGAATAGGAAGAGAACCAGTAATTACCGTCTTCTCTGCGAAGAAAGGTTTCCTTTCCCCAGTAATCCCAGCCTATGACGAGTTTTTTGTCCGAGTATTCAAGGATTTCGCCTCCATCGTTGCAATTTAAACGCTTTCCCCTGTTTCCCGTGATGCACAAGCCATCCGTCCAATCCTGCTGGCGCAAATGAATAAGGGAGGAGGCATGGGGAGGAGATTGAAGGAAGGCGGCTTCTTCCTTCTTCCGTAAACGGTAGGCGCCTTCTTCCATTTTCGTAAAGGTTTCCACGCCCCATTTATCCCATTTCAATGTGATTTCCACTCCGGTCAGAGACAACACGTCGGCTTCATCCCGAGGGCCGTCCAGGCGAATGGCCCGTCCATTGCTGATTTTCATGCATCCTTTCCAGTCAGAATGGATGATGTCCACGAGGTGTTCATCATTCCCGGCATCTGTAGAAGCACCGTTCTGCATTTTCCGGAATTCCTCGGAAACAGTACCTCCCCGCATGATGGAAGCATTGCTTTTTTGCATAATCAGATGGCTGTGAATTCCCCGCTTTTTCAGATAGGGAGCTATGTCAGCACACCCGTGTTCCAGCATGACGGTCTGGAATAGCTGGTCTTCCGCAAAGCCAAATTGATAGAATCCCGTTTGCCTTAAACAACGGTACATGGCTTCCTTCATAGCCGCGCGGTCGGTTTCCCAAGCCAGCAGATCCTCCATGACCCGCCGCGACATGACTTGAGCCGGCCCCAGGGCCAGCAGGAAGGATTTTTCCAGATAAGGGTATCCTCCATGCCGTTTCAGCCACAGGCCCTCCCCACGGTGGCAGCTTGAATAACCATCGGGCAACAGGGCATGAAAATCGGCAACATGCCGGAAGTAGTCCGGGTCATAGAAGTCATCATCGTCAATCTTGGCAAAAAGGTCATAGGATGAAATATCCAGGCCACGGACGGTATCCATAAAGTTGGTAAGCTGGTTTCTGTTAGGGCAGAGGCGCAGCGTCACTCTTCCGGCATCGATGAACGGCTGCACATGGGGAAGCAGAATCCTGCGGGCCGTTTCAGCCGAAACTCCCTTAACTGCTGCAAATACATGCAGATGTGGATAGCTCTGGTTCATCATGCAGAGAATCTGACGAAGGAGGTCTTCCACCCGCTTGTATGATGCAATGCATGCCGCCATATTGAATGGCCGTCCAAGTGGCCGTTTTTGAGAAGGAGAAACTGTTTCCGAAACCGTCCATGGTTTCCCATCGTCATACCGCGGCATAAAAACTCCCCCGTGAAGCAACGGTTCGTCCTTTCCCTCCATGGAGGCAGGCTGCCGCCCGGCATTTCCCTCTCTGAAAATTTTCTTGAAAAACAAGGCAGCTTCATCCAGCAGGCCATCCACGCCGATCTGTCCCTCGTCAAACAAGGGGCCCTTGAAGTAGGAGAGGTATTCGTCAACATTCCTGTCCAGGTGCTCCACATACCGGACCAGTTCCGCATGATTGCGAAAATCACGAGCATTGATGAACCGCCCGGGGTTGAATTCGCGGCAGGCATCCGGTGCTCCCCAGTAGACGGGCAGGCTTCCGGCAGCAAAAGCATCCGTCAGTTTTTGCGTTACGTAACCGGGGGAAGCATAGTTTTCAAACGCTATGGTGAATTTGTACCGGGAGCAGAATTCGACTTTGTCTTTAACGATCATGCCCGTGTTGTTCAGAAGCTGGCCGGAACTGTCTACGTATTTGTGTTGGGAAAGAGTTTCCAAAAAACGGACGGCTTCCCGGAATTCTCCCCCGGAATAGACGAAATTACAGAATTTTTCATGACGGTTGACAATATCCCCTGGAACGGAGGAGTATTGTTCAATGTGACCCGTCCTGCGGATATAGTCGGCGTTTAACCACGCAGGAAAACGAAAATGACGGTCCCCGGAAAGCGTTCCATCTCTCAGGCTTGTCAGGGAATAGCATCCTTCCTTCCAGCGCGGCAAAACAGGTTCTTCCGTATAAAACAGACGAGGACCTTTAAAGGAACGTGCGGCATTTCCAAAGATTGAATAAATCAGCAAGTCGGCACGGGCCAGGTCATCCACAAAAACAGCGCCCAAACGTTCTTTCAAGATCAGGCCCAGAATGTGGTTTTGCGGTTTGAACCCGGATTCAAAGTCGGTAAAAGCTATGCAAACGGGAGAGTCCATCCGAGTGACGTGAGATAAGAGTTTTTCCGAGAAAACATGCGATTTCCTGTCCAACCGGCATCAAACGAAACTAGTCCAGGCGGAGATGCGCATACGGGCTTTTTGCCTCCTGCAATAACGGCAGAATACGAGAGAGAAAGCACTCCTGCAGAGCCGGCTTTTGAGAAAGAGGGATGACTTCATCGTCATGAAATTCCCGGATGACATTTTTGTATTTAGCCGTTTTCATGAAGTGCATCCAGCAGGCATCAGGATAAGGGGTCACCTGCGGATGAGCGGTTATATCCACTTCGTAAGGCGCCGCAATTCCAAAGCGGGGCAAGTTGTTCATGCCGCAGATGAGGGAGTCGCCACCGCCATTTACAGGCCGAGGACCATAAATCATCAATCTTTGCTGATGAACCAGGGTATTGTGCCCCCGGATGGAGACGCAATCCTCCGGACCGGATACCATTTGAAAGGCCGCTTCCAGTTCCCGGGTAAAATAAATTTGGTCAGCGTCTATTTTAGAAACGCAAAACAGCTGCCCTTCATAAAGACGGCGAATGAATTCCATGCCGAAATTCAAGTAGGTGTCAATTCTGTTTTCCCGGGGAAGGCTCCTCAAGTCATCCACGGAATGAGGAGGAACGACATGATGCGGATAATGAAGAAAGCTGACCCGGCATTGACAAGCGTGGCAAAGGTGATGTTCCCATTCCTTGACCAGGTCAATGCTGCGGTCATCCATATCCGCCCAGAGCACCACAACGTGGTCCAGAACGGGAGCTACGCTCAACAAACATGGGATAACTGCGTTTTCTTCATTGAGAACACGGAGAAAACCTATCCGTTTCATGTTTTCGGCCAATTTTGTTTTTTGTGATTGGCATTCCATTTTTTGATTAGGGATTTTTCATTATTGAGGGATTTTGCGAAACGCCTAGGCGGATATACGCAGATTTCTCACCTCCCCATGGTTCCCGCTTTCCGTTTCCATCATCCGGAACATTTCCTCAATCCAGGATTGAACCAATGCCGGCTTTTCCTTTACCAGATGTACGATTTTTCCGTGAACAACAGTATGATGTTCCTTGCTGCCAGCCTGATGGGCATATGTTTTCAGAAGGTAAGGAGCCAATCTGTTCGTCGCTTCTTCATCAAGAGTCCAATGTTGACTGGTACTGTAAAAGGCAAACAAACAAAGTCCGGAGGATTCCGGCTGCTGAAGCAGTTTGAGAGGATCTCCATAACGCTCCAAAAGATTTTTAAACGGTCTTTTTTTCCTTATCTGTTCATGAGATGGGGAAACTCTTATTCCCCGGTATACAGGAGACTGTCCACTTAAATCCACCGGCCATGGGCATCCCCACACGCCAATATGAAGATGCGGGAAATCCTTTTTCAATCGCTGCGCCAGAATAAGGGCTGCAAACGCATCCTTGCAAATCCCCATCAGCAGGACGGATTGAAGCCGGGGCATCTTTCGTATTCCTTTTTCAACATCACGATACATGCGTTCCAGCAGCAGCAACCCCTCCCATTGATGATACCTCATGCCGATAAAGGGACGGCAGGAATGCCGGAACACGGAGTTATAGCCGTCATACGGGTTGATGAGCAATTCCCGCGCGTATTTGTTCACTTCATTGATGGTAGAAGAATAATGATAGTCAAGGTACTGATATTTACCCTCTTCCATCCTCAGAAATTCTTCAGTCCCCCAGTTATCCCATTTAAGAACGAGTTTGTTTTCATCATGTTGAAGTATGGTTGCGTGGTCATTGCGGTGAAGCCGGCGTCCCCGTTTTTCATTCATCTGAAATTGGTCTGTCCACTGAGGATGGCTGATGAGAACGGTGTCCACGGGAAGCAAGCCCGGTGCGGGAACATTCCCCTGGAAAGAAACCGGCGGCGCCGGGGCGGAGTAATGAAATTCACCGGCGGCATCTTCCAGAATGGGAATGACTCTTCCGCTGTCAATGAGGGACTGCATGTAGGCATTTTCCGTTGGCGCATGATGCTTTGAAGAACCCGCGGCCCTCAGGTTCATATCCGTATCTCCCAAATAGTAAAGCTGGGCTTCAGGGAATAAATAGTCCGCCAGACAAAGCGCCTTGCTCAACGTGGTAAAATTGCCCGTGCTGCGGTGAACTTCCCCCGGCATGAATTTCCAGTTTTCCAGCCCTTCCCTACAAGCAAATTCATTGGAATAGCCCAATTCTTCATTGTTGAAGTAAATTTCCGGGACTCCGCGTAAAATTTCCATATGCCTTTCCTCAGGGGAAAAAGCCAGGTATCCGGCGAAGCAGGAAACAAGAACAATATCCGTCCTTTTTCCCGCCAGACCGGAATTCAAGTTATCCATTTTGCTGATTCTCATTACTTTGTCGCAAGAGTCGACAAAAGAGGAATAGTTGCGTTTCAAATCACGTTTATTTGAGACGATGCAAATACGTTTTTTATGCCCTTCTGAAGCCAGAAAACATTGCCAGTCTTTAAATTCACCTAACCGTGACAAGGCTTTCCACTCTTCTTCCGTATCAATTTGCAGACAACAGGGAAAATCATTCGGGTAAGGGCAGGAACCGTCATCAAACATCGTACCCGATTCCAGAAATTTTTTCCGGGTAACAACATTAATATTTCCGTCAAAAAAATAGAAAAATTTCTTGGCGTCCTGTTCCCGATGCGCCAGATGGAAATGTCCCTCCATGTGACCAATCATTTTGGTTTTGCGGGCCGTGTAAGCGGATTGAATTTTCCCTTTTTCCATGTCTTCCGCCATTTGGCGCAACAGTCCCCGACGACGGAAGGGAGAAGTCGGCTGAAGTACGGCGAATATGTCACAGGAGAAACGGGTCAATACCTGGCGTACGCAATTTTCCATTCGGCGGTCGTCCACCGTCTCCCGGAAGCACCGGATGCCTTCCCGACGGCAGCGTTCCAGAACTTCTTCACTGTCCGTACTGACAACCGGAACAAATCCTTCCTGGAGGGCATAGGAAACGGAATACAGGAACAGGGGCCTTCCATTCAACAAGCGCCTGTTTTTATCCGGACAGCGCTCCGAATGTTTTTTAGCCGGAATAATGGCCAGCTTGCGGATGAATTGGGAAGCCGTGTCCTTCCCTTCCGGACAGAACACGGGAAACGGAGTTGCCGCCAGCGATTGGGGCAGCAGAAGTTCCGCCTTTCCCGTCCATTGTTTTCCGTCATCATGACGGGACATGACGGGATAGCCGTGATGCAGACGGCAAGCCTCCGTACGCGGCCTGCCAGTCCGGCATATATTCCCGCTGCATGAAATCATGGAAAAGAATTCTGCCAGACGGTTCATATATTCTCCGATGTCCGGCTGGCCCGGTACAAAAACGGGACCGTCCATATAACTGAGGTAAAGGTCTTCATCCTGATCAAGACGAATCACATATTCAGCCAGGGCCTCCGGGGTGGAAAAGTCCGCGGCATTGACGAACCGGGATGGATTGGCCTCCATCCCTGCATCGGGGGCTCCCCAATAAATGGGAAGGGAAAGAGCGGCAAGAGAATCAAACAGTTTTTCAGTCACGTAACCAGCAGCCGGATAGTTTTCAAAGGCAATCGTGAATTTGCAGGAGGAGCAGAAAGCTATTTTATCCCGAACGCAGGAGCCCATGTTGTTCATGACCATCCCGCCGCAATCTACATGCTTGTACCGGGAAAGCAGGCGCAGGAAATGAATTCTTTCCGGAGCATTCCCATTGGAATACACAAAGCTGCAAAACCGGGTATGCCTGGACAGAAGGGATTTTCTGTCTTTGGAGTATTGTTCTATTTTTCCCGTTCTTCTGACAGGGCCATTGTTCATCCAGCAGGGCATCCTCAAATGACATTCGGGATAAGGAATATCTCCCTTCATGAATGAAATGGCATAATCGCACTCATCCCAACGCGATTTGACGGATTCCCCCGTATAAAAAACTCGAATCCCCTTAAAGTTCTGATGTTTTTCTCCAAAAACGGAGTAGATTAAAAAATCCGCCTGATCCTGGTCATCCACAACGGTCATGCCCAGTCTTTCCGTCAAAACCGCGGACAGAATATTATCATGTGGATCAAACCCCGGCCAGAAGTCCGCAAAAGCGGCACGTTTGACCTGCCGGGAATTTATACCTGTTGCCTCAACCATGCGTGACCTCCGTGTTTTTGAAGAGATTTATCCTTTACGATCATTTTTACTTTCGGTTTGATCGCCATGAGATTTTTTTGATTAAAGTCCAATGTTTCAGGGAATAAATATTCAGGAGATAAAACAAGGGGATGCCGGCCAATCACATATTTATTGAGGTGGCTTTCATCGTGCCAAACGGCAATGACACCGTCCTCAAGATCCCGCCTGACGGCATCCGCCAACTCCCGGCACATGTGGAGATAGTCTTCAGCCCTTCCCCCGTTAAAGCCTCCGGCGACATAATATTCTCCTTCGGAATGGAGCACCCGCGCCCGGGACATTCCATTTTTTTCGTAGGGGTAAGTGGAACGGGGGCGTTGGTAGTACCCCGGATGAAGCGTCACCATGAGACCCTGCCGGTCCATCGGGAAAATTTCCTGACCGACAGGCCCTACGGGAAGCAAAGTTCCATTCATGAAATAAATGTAGTCATATTGCTGCAATTCCTCCCGAACGGTTAAAAAAGTCTCAAACCTTCTCAAGGTTTCCATGGGCCACGGATAAAACGGCTTGCGGACAAGAGTCACGTCATCGCCGATTTCCACTTCCGGATGATCCGTGAACAGAAAATAATGCACATCATGCCCTGTCAGGAAATATTGTTTGGAGGCCGCATAAAACTCCTCCCAGAACGTCATATAACGCCCCGTGGCTATAAACAGGACAGCCACTTTTTTCCGGGGAGAAAAAGGTTCTTCCTGTCTGCCGCCGCTCGACAAATAGAAGGTTCCATCCTCCATCTTTTTAAACGCCTCCACGCCCCAGCAATCCCACTTGAGAGTTATTTTCTCATCAGTGACGGAGAGGACGTCCGCTTCGTCGTCCCGTTCAAAACGGCGCGCCCTGTTCCCAAAGACACGGACAATATCATGCCATTGCGGATGATGCACTTCCATGAGACGCTCCTCATTAACCTGGTTCGTAGAAATGTTCCAGTTTCTGCCCCGGAAATCTCCCGGAACCAGCCCTCCGCGCATCACGGAAGCATTGCCGGTCTGAATCGCCAGATGCATTGGCAGGGCCATTTCCTGTACATACCGGGTGCGGTTGCTGCTTCCGGTATCCAGCATCATCATGTGCATGAAGTTGTCTTCCGTAAATCCATACCCGGCATGACGGAGCCTGGGCGAGATCTGGGATATCATGTGAGGATTGGTCTCACAAATTATTAATTTTTCCAGCACATCCCGGCTCAATACCAAGGTGGGGCCAAAGCAGCCGAAAAATCCGTTTCCGGAGAAGGGATACCCTCCACGCACGCTTAGATATTCGCCCGGCCCGCAATAAAAGCTGCTGAATTCCGGCGGAAGATGCAGATGGAATTTATTGACTGACTTGAAATAATCCCTTCCGTACAAATCATCGTCGTCAATTTTGGCGAAAAGATCGTAATCGGAAACGTTCAAATCCCTTATCGTGTCCAAAAAATTGGATAGCTGGTTCTTGTTGGGGAAAAGCCGCATCGTCAAACGGCCTTCGTGAATAAAATGTTCAAAGAGAGGGAGCACTGTTCTGCGGTACGTGCCTTCCGGTATCCCCTTGACAGCTGCGAACACATGAAGATTCGGATAGCTCTGATCCATCATGCACCAAATCTGCCTCTGCAAATCCGTCAGACGCTTATAGGATGAGAGACAAACAGCAATTTTGCAATCGGGCCTCTGCTTAGTCCGTCCGTGCTGGTAAAACAGATTGTGGCGGGCCACACGGATCTTGAGGTCTCCATGGCTGTTGGCAGCCTCCAGGGCAATATCAGTCGGCAACCGGTAATCGGCAAAAACCCGGGCCACCCTGGGGCGTCGGGCAGCAGGGATGACGAGAGCATGCGTTCCCCATACGTAGGAGGTATTGGCATCCGTCTTTCCCGTTTTGAAATCTTCAAACAAGATTTCATCAGATTCCCCCGGGCCCCCTTGCGGAGACCATACTGCATGATGGAACAGCCGGAAAATATCCGTCTCCGGATGCTCCTTCATTTCCTTCCTGAGAGCCGTTTCCAAGCGGGAAGAAGCTACCATCGGCACGGCATCGCTTTCTCCGAAAATAATCAGGTCACTCCCAGCATAATTTCTGTCCTCCAGCAGACGTATGAAAGATGCCCTCAGAGAACGGACGTGCGAACGTTCCGCAGACGCCGGGGACCGTCCCAGGTAGGATGCACTTTCCTCTTCCCGCGCATCCCTGAGGGGGGAAAGATCCGCGGTAGAGGGATAGAGCTCCAGCTCATAACCCATCCGGTGCAATTCCGAAGCTCCTTCCGACTTTTCCCCAGGAGACACAATCAAAACACATTTCATAAAATGTACCTGTTAAAGTTTAATCCATTGCGGGCAGAAAATGTCCTGCTCGTCCTCAATCTTTCCGGTAAACCACTGTTTTTGAATAAAAACCCTCTGCTGGTCTCCAAGCCATGCTCCCCACCAGGAAAAGGAGGAACAGGAAAGGACGAGTTCCTGCATGGACGTCAATTCCCGGAGGGCGTCCAGCGTCTCATGCTCATCCATGACTATTTCAAAACGCGTTGCTTCCGAAACGCCCTCCATCAATTTCCGGGCCAATTCCGGAGAATCGGAAAAAACGACCAGCTTACTGATGTTGCCGGAAAGCCTCCGTAAAGCTTCATTAAGAAAGGGAACATCCGGCGTATGGTACATGTCTGTACGGTCAAGATAGTCCCCCATCCTTATATGAACGCCGGCCACGCCCTCCTGGACGGGAGCAATAAGAGGAGCAAACAGGGAACGGATTTCTTCCGCAACATCCTTGAAATACCGCTCACTCTGGAAATACCCTCTCAGGGCGCCGTAGCGAACCATTTCAGGAATGGGATGGTAGGAAAATCCGGGCTCCCTGTATGTCACGGGATCGTTATATCCGCCGTCCGGGCACAGCGAACAGGCCTCACCCAGATAAGTCATCAGCTCCCAGGTCTCGGAACTGTATCTCCAAGGAATACGGCATCCCACACCCAGCCGGAGAGCATGCGCATAGGCAGCAGCTATCTGGAACAGATGATTGCACGTACGCGAGCCGGGCATAAACTGCGTCGTGACGTAACCGGGAGATGCCGGAACAGAAGAGGGACGCAAGGATAAAAATTTACCGGTAACAGTCTTCTGCGGTTTCCGGGCATCCAGGCAAACCGTGCCCAGCAGGTCAAAAGGATGTTCATCCCTGTCGGATCGCCTTTCAAGACACTGAAGGTGCAAATGGCGGGAATTACCCGGAGCATGCTGGGAAACCTGGAACCCCAGCTCTTCCAAAACATAACTCAGGAAATCGGCAGACCACAGGGATTGTTGCTTGTAGACTTCCATAAATGCACACAAATCATTCTCCGGAGTTTGATTTCCTTTCCCCTGTCTCTTCATGTATTGCCTGAACGCGGGCGTCATCACCCCGCGCATCAGGCGCACGTCCCGGAAACTTAATCGTAAGATTCCTCCGGGTTTTAGAGCACGGAAGGCTTCCGTGAAAAATCGGCAGGCCTCTGCAGGCGTTACTGTTCCAATGACATGCTCCAGATAAAAAGCGTCTACGGAATCGTCCTTCCACGGGAGCGGCCTGGTAATATCATAATTGGGAGCGTCCAGATTCAACCAGCCATTCAACCTCCGGGTGCCGCACCCCAAATGGATATACAGCAGAGGAGATTGGTCCATGATTTCCACGTTGCCGGAAGAAAGGCGGCGCTCAGCCCATAACCGGGCCAGGGACGGCATGTCCGGCCGCTGGAATATCTCCGTTTCAGACCCGATAAACCGTTCTCCCTCCAAAAGGAGCTGCTCCATAGGCCACATCTGCCATTTCAGCTTCAGTTCACCCTTGGAGCCAATGCTCCACCAGCCATAGCAGGAAGTATCCCGCCTCCTGAACGCCCCGTTGGAATAAAACAGCATTTCCCCTTTCCAATGAAGATGAACAACATCGCACACAGCGGAGGGAATTTTGTAATTAAACGAATACAGGGCCTGCATGATGTCGGGAGAACACCAGTGGGCCGTTACCATGTCATTATCCCGTTCCGGGTAATAAACATTGGACATGTAAAGCCGTTTCGTGGATTTCAAGCGGCCTCCGAGCCTGCCTGCCAGTTCACCTACGATCACATCCTCTGCCCCGCATTCCGCAAAACCCGGCGCATTCACCAGCTTTTCCACCATGCTGCGCTTCAGCAGGTAGCCCGCCCCTCCGCTCGGTGAATTGCGAAGCGCAACCATCGCATCCCCAATCAGATCATAATCTTCATCTATCAAGGAGGTCAACCGGCTCAATTCCAAATACGTATCGTCATCACATTTAAAGAGCCATTCAAATTCGTAATTCTCCAGCGCGTAACGAAAGAAGGATTTCACTTTTGCGGGGAGCTCGTTGTAGCCATCGGGCGCATCAAGCCCCACCGTATCTTCTTCTTCCCCCTCCAGAACCCGGTTTCCTCCTACAAAGAACATGCATTCAACGTTCTGCGCGGGATGGGCCAGCCAGGTAGACCTTACCGCCTTCCGTTTATCTCCCGTTCCATGGCATGAACAAATGCCTACGACAATGTTTGTTTTCTTTTTCATGGTTTTTCCTCCCATTTCTAAGCCGGCAGTTTTTCCACCGCGTCAAAGACTTCCTCCCAGCTGGCTACAGACGCTTCCAGACCTCCAAGCTCCAGTCCACGCTCCCGCGCCGCGTGGGCCATATCGGACCTCAGGTTGGGCTCGTAGGCCATCTTGCTGGCGTAGTAGATAAAATCCCTTTCATGGTCGCACAGCCATCCGGTCTTGCCATGCTCCACCATCTGCCTCCAGCCTCCACGGTTGTCCACCACAAGCACGCTTCCGCTTGCCATGGATTCAAAACCGACACGCGGCCAGTTCTCCGTCGTGTCCGTCGGCTGGAGCACGATTTGGCAGTGCTTGTAAAAGTCCTGCTGGCTCACCTCCCTCTGGTCGCGGGCCGTGCGTATCCAACTGTAAGGCTCTCCGATTTTCTCCCGGCTCCTCTGGTCAAACCCCAGAAAAAGGCCACGCTTGAAGACAGGCGCCACGAAATATTCATAAATATGGAGCGTATTGGCCGCAAATTTGTCCGCGTCCTGGCGCGAGATGCGCCCGCAGCCGAAGTATTCCTGCGTCCTCTCCTCAATGAAAGGGAAGGATTCGTTGTGGAAGTAAGGCTTGAACGTCATGAAAGCAATGGTAGGGTCGTCGTTGCTGCGCTTGAGCAGGGGCATGTTCTTCTGCCTGACTTCCTCGTTCTGGTAAAGGAACATGGCAATGAGCCCCTGCTTCATGAGTTCCTTTTCCTTGTTGAAAAGCCAGGTCATGCAGTTGACAAAGATGGTGCGTTTGGTGCGCTGGCGAATGGCGGGCATGTTTTCCAGAAATTCTCCGTTGCAAAATCCGATGATGGCATCCCCTTCCTGCAGGACTGTCCAATCGTTGGGAGCGTGGATATGAACACCCAGACGGATCATTTCCAAATAAAGGGCTTCATTTTCAAATCCTCCGTTGGTGGGGATGATATGGACGTCAATGCCCATGTGGAGCCAGACCAGAATCTGGTGGTGGAGTTCGGTTCCCGCGCCCCCGTAGAGACTGGGGAACCCGTTGACATAGATCTTTTTCAATGTGGTGCTCATGAAATAATGGAGTTAGATGTTGAACGAATTCATTGATGGACGCTAGCACGCTGCCTTTTAAGCTGGCAATGGGTAAATTTTGAAAATATGGCAAAGAAATATGTGCCACCGGAGAAGAATCCCCTCCCTTTTCACACGTTGCCATCCGCCTCAAAAACTCACCAAATATCATAACGTTCCCGGCGTGTT
>OLVR01000531.1_pt1 | contig 48860 bp, 75 predicted proteins | sample 1673261 | NCBI WGS metagenome assembly OLVR01 (sample SAMEA3178938, study PRJEB25190) | human gut metagenome | biome: human gut; feature: human-associated habitat; material: faeces | place: Austria | collected 2013 | reverse complement strand
GTATTGCTTTAGGAATAAACGATGACAGTGAAACTTATGATGATATTGCAATAGGTTCCTTGAGAGCAGCCGATGCACTAATAAAGAAATTGAAAGGGAAATAACCATGGAAATAAAGAACGGAATAATAATAGACGGAGTGCTGCATGAAGCGGTGCAAGATTATGTTCATTGCGCCTTATGTTCTCTATACGAGAAATGCGCAGAGGTGGACTACGCAGCATGTATGACCGATTTGTTTAGCTGTGGCGGTTTTATCAATCGTGGCAAAGTAACAGATATTAAGATAGATAAGGAGGAATGACTATGGGATTTACAACACCGTGCTTTATAAGAAAAAGTACACCGGAGCTTCGGAAGAAGTTGGAAGAGTTGGGATATGAAATCCTTAATTCTGGTGATACAACTTTAGTGCACATAATTATGATGGCAAGGGAAGTCATAAAAGTATCGAAGAGGGAAAGGCTATCATAACGTCTTATGGTAATTTATATGGAGTGATATATGATGTAGATACTGTCACCAAGAAAGGAAGAATTGATTGCGGAACCAATGAAGAGCTTTTCTTGGCTATCGCTGCATTTAGAGATGATACAGATAAGTTTCAATGGTTTACCGATGGAGATAAATGGATTCTGTGCCCGGAAATCAAGTTCTCTACCTATTGGGTTTACAATGATATTGACGTGAATTTGGACGCTATTCACAAGGCTACCGTAAACGAACTGATTGAACACTTTAAAGTATGAAGAAAATAATTATCCTTTTGGCAACAGTTGCACTATTCGGGTGCAATAACTCTGGAGAATACCCTATAGAACACCGTACAAACGAGGGAAGCGTGACTTATCTCAATGATAGTATAGTGATTATCCGTACCCATAAAAAGGGGCTTGACAACTACGAAACGAAGATTATTAATTTGAAAAGACAATAGCCATGACCGAAGAACTTGTAACATTAGAGACAGCGAAGCCGCTGAAAGAGAAAGGATTTGATTGGAAGTGTGAACACCTAATAGACCGTAATAAGGTTATTACAAAATATAACCTTCCGCAAAGTATGTCGTGTTGTACGGAAATAGATGGCGAATCAGTTGAATTTTTGTGTCCAACATTGTATATCGCCCAAAAGTGGCTGCGTGAAACCAAGAACCTACATATTGAAATAACCTATATATACAGAGACTATTGGGCATATGATATACTGACAATTCCGAACCATGGTTCGATAGGATTATCCGGCAGACCTTTGGTGCATTATAAAAGCTACGAGGAAGTACTGGAAGCCGGAATACAAGAAGCATTAAAACTTATATGATTATGAAAGCAAACCTAATATTTTTTCTTGCGATATTCATCATATCAGCATTATTCATCGGGCATTTCCGGTTGACATTCTCACCGTTCAGTGTATCCCTGCCCTATTGGCATAGGACTGTAGGAGTTATTCTTATCGTTGCAGGATGCTTGGTCTACAATATAGGTGAGCGTGTATCCGGTTACAAGAAAGGACTGGATGAAGGTGTGGAGATTGTTTTGAAAGAGTTACAAGAAAGGTACAACCATGAGTAAATACATGAATTGGGAACTCTATGATAAACCACCCGAGGGTTTCTCCATTGACAAGCATACTGGCTCTCCTTTGGCCGGATACGACTTTTACACAAACGGGAAAAGCGTCTTAAACGGAGGAGTAAGAATTCTTGTAAAAGCTCTGAATGTTCATGTTAACAACATAGCAGACAACCACTACCCCGTGAAAAGAAACACTCCCAATAACAAAGAACCCAAACAAGACCCGATGATTAACCGTAATGTGCGCCAACGGGTAAATGTCTTTGCACGCGAGAGGTTTAAAGTAAAGCTACTACAAGAAATAGAATTTGATTTAATGGTGTGTCAACTCGAAGGCTGGAGTATGGGAAGCTACGTCAATGAGCTTAAGCAATTGATTGATGATGTTTATCGGAGAATGGTTAAGACAAAGAAAAGGAATAGCAAGACTATCAGTAACCCAAAACTTGAATTTAAAGATGAATGAATTATATATACCTCCACAGCGATTAAACCGCAACCCTATTAACGGGCGGTTTTTAAAAGGAAGTATCCCTCATAACAAGGGGAAGAAATGGGATGATTACATCCCTTCGCATAAAAGGGAAAGTATGATTAAAGGATTAGCTTTAGGGAGAACGGGAAACCCTAATATAGCGGGCTGCAATGCAAAGAAAGTAGTAGCCATAAAGAGCGGACGGTTACAAGGTGTTTTCCAGTCCTCTAACGATGCGGAACGAAAGACTGGCATTTGCGCCCGTAATATCAGGAATTGCTGTTCCGGAAAGCGTAAACACGCTGGCGGCTATCAATGGTTTTGGGAAAGCGATAATAGTTGGTGTGAATTAATTATAAATGAATAATATAACCATGAGTAAATTAGAGCACATCGCCACAATTGATTACTGCTACTGGAGATTAAACAAGCTCAAAGAACAGCTTTCCAAGCCTAAATCGACTATAGAGCAGTTGGTTGATAAAGTCTGCGGTTATAATGAAGTGGAAGAAGTGAAAAAGGAAGCTATAACCCTTTTGGAACAGATTGTTGAAAGTAAAAAGGCTATCGGTGTGAATTATTCGGGAGATAGCAAGTTCCTTGATAAATTAAAGAACAAAGAAACACATGAGTAAACTATACAAAGTAACCCTCTTCGGTAAATCATTCATTATAGGATGGTTCAGCCATGCGGACAAGTGGTATCATAAATTTAGTATAATATATTGAACCAATGAGAAGAGCAGACAGAATAATCAGAGACAAGTGTAAGGACGATATATCTAAGGCTGGCTAAGTATGGACTTACAAAAGTTAAATGCAGATAACATGAAAGAGAATAATATTTTAAACAAAGAGATTTATACAGAGGCTATGATAGCAGCCTCTAAGGTTGATTTCCTTGAGAGCAAGGAAGAGATTAAGATGTATGCCACTTCGCTGTATAACGCGATGATATGGGGTAGAAAAGTAAAATATTAAGTTTTTTATTTGGCGTTATAGAAATTAGAGGTATATTTGCAGCGTTACACTTTATGATAGGCAGACGGTTGTCTGCTATATGCAGGCATTTTTTATGCTTGTAAGTACGCTGTATATATAATACAACGGCTGTTTAACCCCGTGCTATTGCTTAATGGCGTAGCAACTGCCTATCAAGGAGTGTAACGAACGGGAAGTGAACAGCCGTTTTTCTGTTCTATAATGCCAATAAATTCGTTATAACTATGGCTAAAAAGATTATTTTATCAAAGGAGAGTAGCGAAAGCGAAATCAAAGCGTATTTCAACGCAGTGTTAAAGTTGTCACAATCTGATGACGAGTTTCCCGTAAATCTCGATGAAGTTTGGCCCTTAGTCTATTCTGAAAAAGGAAAGGCTGTTAGGGCATTGACTTCAAATGAGCAGTTTATTGAGGGGGTTGATTACAAGACGCTTGCCCAAAATGGCAAGCAAGATGAAGTAAGTTGGGGAGGTAGTAATAAAATTGATTATAAACTTACCGTTTCCTGTATGGAGTTCTTCATTGCAAGAAAAGTAAGAGCCGTTTTTGAGGTGTACAGGGAAGTATTCCATCACGCCGTTCATAAAACTATTGAAGACAAGAAGAAGCCCCAGCAGTCGTTAGTGCTGAAAGACCAAATTACATGGGTAAAGGAAACTAAGAAGCTTCTTAATCTTGATAATCATTCCACTTTAGGTATGCTTCAAAAAATAGCTGACCCTCTTGGATTGCCATTGCCCGAATTTGTTGATGAGGAAGCGGCACTACCAATATCAGAGCTTCTCAAACAGAAAGGAATTATGAATAAAAAAGGGAAGCGTATGAGTGGACAAGAGGGAAACAGAAGATTGCTTGAAGCCGGATTGATAGAACAAGTGACAAGACATAGCAAAAGCAAAGGGAAAGACGTTCCTCAATGGATTATCACAAAGAAAGGTGAGAAATATGGGAAAATGCACCAACACAAAGACGCTTCATTCCCTTCTCCTATATGGTTCTTAAAAACATCGAATGAATTGCTGTCATTAATGAATGTAGCATAACCTTAAAACTAATTCTTGCTCACCTTATAAACGAGGTGAGCAAACCTTATTCAATTCATTTGAGTGAAATAAAAAATTTTAGTTCACTTGATTTACAACGAATTGCATTTTAAATAAAAGACTAAACAAATATTCATCATGGAAAGAAATACAATACCTGCTAAGAAGCAATACGACCTTAGCGCAATAGACGAATTATTCAAACATAGCATAACACCCGAAGAACTTAGAGGGGAACTTATCGAACTGGTGTTTGATTACGCACAATACGTAGAGGAAGGCGCTACCGACTTGTTCAAATGTCACATGGGTACACTATATGTGCTATATAAGGCTTTAGAGGATGTAAAAGAATTAGAGACACCAAGCTAATACCCTCACCAAAACGGCAAGCGGTATAACCCAATGGAGAACCCGTTCAAAGCGTTCTAAACGTTCCATTGGATAACCCGGAAAAGGCGGCAATAGTCCATGTAAAGGACATTGTCCGCCAATTCAAGCAGTTCATCTATGTAATCCCTTTTTCGCATCACGTTCAAGTTTTCTACGTTGTTGGCGGTTTATACCATTTGCTATGGCAAGGCTGTTCAGCGTCTCTTTCTGTTCGGGAGAAAGCATGTTATATACTTCTTCCCGTGATTTGCCTGATAAAATGGCTTGTACTATTTTCCACATAAGCTACGTCTGCAATGTTCACACAAAAATTTCTTCGCTACCGGGAACATCTTCTGTCCCACATATCCGCTAAGGTACTGCGCCTCTTCCCCGTATGGGTCGATGCCGAACGCCCGTGAGATATGCCGGCATAGATGCCCCTTTTCATGGTCGAAAGAGTTTTGAAACTCTGCCGGGGAAGAGGTAAGGGCTATAACCATTACGGTCTGTCTGTTCCGGATATTGGAGTAAGTGATACCCGTATTCAGATTGCAGGAGCGCATGTTCTTATAGGCATTCTCCAAATCCAGCCCCCTGCATCCAACCCGCCGAAGGTCGGCGATGATACGGTCGGTATAATAGCAGTCCACCGCATAATATACACGGACTTCCCAATCATAATCCGGTATGTAAAATTCCTGTATTATCATAGGCTACATCATCTGTTCCCATATGATAGGATTGCCGGAGCCTATGCAGTCGGCATAGAACCGCGTGAAAGGCATTCCATTGTAAGCGTCCACATCATCTATGTAATCCTTAATGAACAATGCGAGATGGGCTTCGTCAGTGATAGAACTTTTGTAGTAATCCGACTTCGCCATGTTTGCCACGTAAACGCTGTCGTACCCTGCATCCTTCTCCAGGTTTATACTGTACTTTTTAAGAAGTTCCTCTACCTGTTCTTTGCTGATTGGTTCAAGTTTTTCCTCCTTGCCCGTAGATTTGTTTTCCATCTTCATGCGGGAAACAGCCCATAGGCACATCTTCTTGCTGAAATGCCATCCGTACTGGCTGAGATAATCAGCCATTGCAGGCGGTATTCTGTCGTATGTATCTAATCTTTGTTTCATATTTTCCTGATTTTAAGTGATTGGCAAAAGAGGGGAATAATCCCCTCTCCATTACATGAACTCTCCGTTGGCGCGTCTGCGTCTGCGTTCGCCCATATCATCACCGTAAGGCTGTGAATCGCGGCGTTCGTTGTAAATCGGATATTCCGGGAAGTAACCCGGCATACGGCGTTCGCCCATATCTGAGCCGCCGCTATAGCTTCCACCGCGTGAACTACCGCTGTTACGATAGCCCATTTCACCGCCCTGCATTTCACGCATGGCTTTCTCGTAACCATGACGGCAACCCTCTCTATAGGCTTCTTCCATAGGATTACCGCCTCTCATACCGAAGTCACGGTCATATTCTCCGCGTCCTTCTTCCAATATTTCCCACATTCCCATATTATTTCTTTGTTTTAGATGTTTCAGCAACTCCGAGCTGTTCCATAAGCCGTTTGTTCAATTCCATAAGGTCGGACATGTTCTTGCTCATTTCCGCCATTTGCCCTTTCAGAGAGGATATTTCCTGTTCCTGACGTTGTTTCTCTGCAAATTCAGGGTTCAAGAGCGTCAGCATCTTGTCACATCCCGCAATAACGGAATTGTGGAAGTCCATGCTATTGATGATGTCTATGCTTTTCTGTTTCATAGAAGCGACCTCGTTATTCATCGCATCACGAGAGCATGACACTACGATATTACCGTTCTGTCCGAAGTCGGCTATATCCATGCCAGCAGGTAGATTTTGAAAAGTCGTGTTCTGCCCGTTGATACAGACAACGACATCCACAACCATTTCCATTTGGGGCAACTGTCCCATAGGGGGTGCCATAGGATATTTCGGCTTAGGAGCGGAAACGCTGACTACCGGACCGTATTCGATAAACGGATTAGCATCCTTATGAAGTATATACAACTGGTTATTGGTACGAAGTGATTGAAACATATTGGTTTGATTTTAAAGGGGTGTGGCTATTTCCATTTTGGAAACAACCACAAAGCCCCATGTTAACTACTTGCTCTTTTGAGCGGTTGCTTCTGCTGTCGGAGTTGGTGTCGATGCGGTTGTCGGACGATACCCACCGTTAACAAGGAACAGTTCGTTGGTGTACTTGTTATAGTGAATTTCGTAGATACCCGTTCCGGCAAGGTTGCCGACAGTCACCGGCTCATTGTTGTAAGCCAGCAACGGTCTTGTATCCCCGTTAGTCCCTATCAGTATTGGGAGTGTAGCAGTCGTGCCGGCTGGTATCGCCTGGCGGAGACTGACATAGAAACCGCCTACATAGCTTCTGTTACGGAACGCATGGTTAGGAAGCTCCAAAGTCACGTTCTCCGTGCCGACCGTTACGGCTACCGTAGGAAGGGTATTGAAATTAGCCCTTCCAATAGTAGGGAACAAGAAAGGAAATCCTGTAAAAAAGTTAGGCCACATAATTACCCCCTTTCTTACCGGAATTAACCCCAGTAGTTGTTACAACCACAACCGCCACGTCCATACATTGCATCACCGGCGTAAGCACCGAAAGCCGCAGCACGGAAACAATCTGTGTTGATGGCTTGCAATTGCGGGTATGGCACTGCTACTGTAGGCGGCATTGAACAGCGGATTTTATCCACCTCTCCCTGCAATGTTTGTAGACTTGCTACTATTGGAGCAATTTGTTGCGTTACGTTTCCAAGAATAGTTGCATTCTGATTACGCTGTGAAATTTCACCTTTCAAAGTAGAGATTTCAGCGTCTTTAGCAGCCAACGCTTCTTGCTGACGACGCGCCTCTGCCGCATCCATTTTTGCTACAAGTGCTTGGAAACCTTCACGGTAAGCGTCCGCTAAAGAACGCGTATTCCCTTCCATTGTGCGTGTAAGCGTATTCATGTTTTCGCAGCTTGCTAAGCGGCTTTCATACCCTTGACGCTCAATTGCTGCTTGATTTTTGCAGCAGCAATCTGCAATCTGAGTAAGAACAGCCTGATTTCCGGACTGGAATGCGTTGATGATTTGCTGGCTTGACATGCCCACCTGATTGCCCACATTGGCGATAAGTCCCTGGATGTTGCACAGGGCGCTCTGTAACTGTTGGGTAGAGCAGTTCAAAGAAGAAGCAAGCTGGTTGATGGCATTGCCATTGCCCTGAATGGCTGACATCAGGTATTCACGACCGACATCACCGTTAAGCTCGGCAGGCAGACCGCCACCATTGCCAAAGCGGTTGCCAAAGCCGTTGCCGCCCCAACAGAACCACAAAAGGATAATCCAGATGAACCACCACGAGCCGCCCCATTGGTCTTGGCTGCCACGTCCCTGGTTCAGTAAAGCGAGAAGTCCGGGGTCTACACCCTTGCTTCCCATCAAGTTGGGCAACATAGCCATGATGTCGAATTTGCTTCCGCCACCATTTCCGTTGTTCCCGTCTTGATTGAAGACATACGTTCTTTCCATAGAGATTTATATTTTGTATTACGGTCAAAATCAACCGCATCACAAAAGTATAAATACCGATACTGCCATGAAATCAGTTGTTTCCCAACGCTTTCCTAATGTTTTCCCAATATATTCTCAACATTTTCCCGCCTTCCATACGTTCCTGAAAATTGGAAATCATGTAGTTTATCGCGCGTTTGGTCTTGTGGATTTTAGGAGCTATCTGTGAAGGATACATTCCCCTTTCGACAAGTAACTGTACAAGCAAATAGCGGGCGTCTACGGTTTCCGTATCCTTATCCGAAGATAGTATTCGGCTGGCGGGTATTTCGGTCTCTTGCGCCACGAGATTGATTGTTTCGGCAAAGATTTCTGACTTACACATAGTTTTTCTGAATTTTATATTTATCTTTGCCCTGCCACATAAAATATTTGATTATATACGAACAAAGCATAAGATACCGTGTTGAAGATATTAAAGCCTCCAACGTGCGGTGTCTTATGCTTTTTTCAAATTTTTATGTGGCAATAATTATTTGAACGTTGGGGGCTTTCTTTTTACTCTAAGCCCCGAAAGAGTGTCAGCTACAAGCCAACTTCTACATCGTTAATTTCTTTCTTATCTTTATGGTGAGCCAAACAATTACGAATAAAACACATGTCAGATTTATCGAAATGCTGGCACCACCGTAATTGATTTTAAACTTTTCCCACCATGACAGTTCCCTCTCTACCGGATAAGGCTTGGGCACTTCAATCCTTCTTATCTTTTCGATAAAATACGGCATTTTGACTGTTACCGTAGCATGAGGATAAATGCCCAATGAATGGTTCAATATCCCGTTGCTAAATGAAGCATAGCTGTAGGCATACGGATTGCGAAGGAATGACGTTGTATCGGCAACAGATACGCTGTCCTTGTACGGTATCAGCTTCTCTTGAAATGTAGTGTCATGGTATATTATGCTGTCAAGAACCTTTGTTTCAACGGGCATATAAACAGTCCTCGTTCTACAGGAACACACCGTCAACACAAGAAACACTATATACACTAACTTCTTCATAACTTCAACAGATAATGATTAACAACCACGCCTGCACATATTGCGACAGCTCCACACAGCAAGTCTATTTTGTTCCACTTGCCGTTATAGTAGTGGCAACGGTCGCTGTTCTCCTTGATAAAGAGCATCAGCAGTGCAGTACTGCCACCGAATACTATGGCGGTGGATAGATAGACCACCGCACCTAAGATGTTATTTTTCATATCAGTGAACTGATGATTTAGTTTTTCAAATGCTACCCCCTATAAACAATTAGTAAAGCACTATACCGTAGCTCCATTGGCATCTGTCCATGAAGAACCGTTCCACCATACAGGCTTATTTATTGTCTTATCGAAATAACAGAACCCAGCCAAAACATTTTGTGGTCTTTCTCCTGTTATCCCTGACCTGACAACAGAAGACGGAGTACCGCTTGCATCCAACCATGATTTTCCATTATAGGTATATGTGTTTCCATCAACTACTACCATATCGCCTATTATCCATTCTCCATATTTTGGAATAGCTTTAGCATGAATTGTACAGTTATTAGTAACACTATCATAGATATATAAATCACAGTCATTTATATTTTCTAATTCTGAGTATTCTTGCCATTTTTCGTTACCATATAATCCTATACCATTGTCATAATAAGCAGGGTTTAATGATTTTATTGGATGAACAATAATTTGGTGTTTAGTATTATCAGGACTAGTTCTAATAATCATATATTTTGTATTGCATGTATTATAGTTATAAAATGAAAGTTTTATAAAATTGTTATCTGTATAATTAACAGATAGTTCTGTTTCATTTTTTTTATATAATTTTCTTTTTTCATCTATAACACTATACAATTTATATTTGTAAATCCCAGACTGTAAAGTTATATCTTCAAAACTAATATTAGTGGTGTTTGTTAGTTCTACACCACTTAAAACGGCATCTCCTTTATATATTTGAGTTTGAATTAATTCATTATTATATATTTTAAAATCAGAATCCCCTACATCAATTATTTTATCGTTTATACACACAGAAGCAGGTTTATAAGTATCATTTGTGTCTACAAATACATTTTTTCCTGTACAATAAAGTATTCCATCTCTCTCTGCGGTAATAAGATTTCCTTGTTTAAATTCATAATCAGAACCATTTTTATAAGTAATATGTAATGTGGATATGTCAATATATGAGGAACCATACCTATATACACGGATTAATTCTGAATAATCTTCAGGTATATGCATAAAGCAATTGTAAAGGTTTAATTTGCTATTATTCAACGATATGCCAAACTTCTTAGTCTCTTCTAAATGATGTGATATTACACAACATTGAGAATATTCTAATCTAATGCCTACCTGTATATTATTTAATAAAAGCACATTAGAGCAAGTTCTAAAATAACAACTAAACCATTGACAGTTAGAAATAACTAAATTATCTCCATTATTTAAATATATAATATTAGCATCTTTAAATTTATTATACCCGGGCTTCTTCAGAAAACTTCGACAATCATTAATACAATTAATCATATATAAATTGTCAGAATAATTGGGAGCATAAATATTAACTTCAAAGTGTTTGAATTCTATCTTATCTAATTTTAAATAACTTTCTTTCAGTATACACTTACTTCCTTCATTATATTGAATATTCTTATCATCCACCCATCCACTTTTTTCATAGCAAAATGATAAATTCTCAATCGTACAAAATGAGTATGGCTTACTTAAAGGGGTTGTTCCGTCTTTAGAATAATTTTGATATATTAAAAAATCATTTTTTATATGAGATACTATTTCAGTTTTTCCGATTCCGCTCCCATAAATAGATGTATAAACATAAATAGTAATAGGTTGATAAATATCATAGACGCATTCTGATAATTTTATGGTAGTACAAATATCTATTGCTTGTTGGAAAGCGTCATGCCAATCATTATTATCGGAGTCTTTAAACCATTCAGGCATAGTAAAGTCATTCTCTATCTTACCTTTTAACTTACCATTAAATATTTTTCCACCTTTAAATAGTAAGGTACAGTTAGTTGGAATATTTATTTCTGCGCCATCCAAATTAAAATCATACCTGATTTCATATATAGTATCAGGCTGATTTATCATTTCCTGCGTAAGTATATTTTTACCGTCTATAATATTCCTACGCAATATCTTATACCCCTTGCCGCTGAATCTGTCAGGACTAAAAGGGCGGTCAGCAAATTTTAAAACACTTAAGTTTTCCCCTTTGTCTACAGACACAAGGTCTTCGTCATCCGCAAGATTGTTTATCGTACCGCCACCACTTGCATTAATAAACTGCTTGGTTGATTCGGACAGCATATCAGGAGTAACACGCTGGGAACTGAAATTGGAAATAGCATCGCTTTCAACTTCCTTTATTTTACTGATTGCTTCATCTCTAATGTCAGTCAATTTATCTTCATTTGACTTCCAGTTCTCGATATTTTCAAATACTCCACCTGCAAATTCCCATGTCTCCACAAGTCCGCTATTGTTCAAGAATGACACCTTTAGCCCGGCTATTCTTATAGTTTCCGGAACTTGAACAATAGCATCTTCTAATGTATATCTATTACTGCCATCAATCCCGGATGAAGGATGATGAATAGAAACATTATACTCGGTTATATAGCTCATATATCCACCTTTTCCAGAACTAATGAAACTCTTTAGGGCGTTAGGGGTGATAGAACCGTTTTCTCTGTCTTCTTGAAATGGAAACTGCTCATTACCCGTCAAAACGTCTCTTTTGGGGAGTTGTCCAATTTGTTGTCCTTTTTCTGTTTTCTCTTCCATACTACTATTTATTTTTACTTGTAAGCAATATCGGCTCTTCATTAGTCAACAACAATGGAGCGTCATTGGCTAATAATAAATACCCTTCGTCAGGAAATGGATGCGGCTTATTTCCGCCAGCACCGGGAAAACCTATGGTAAGTATGCTGATTACGGGAATGCCGATTATAGGAATGCTGATGTGAGGGATAGTGATTGGTTTCATAAGGCTATCCCTCTTTAATCATTTTCGCTTCTGACACTTTCGTAGCACTTCTTATTGTAATTTCCATACCTGCCGCTATGCCAATAAGACGAAATATCACATTGGAAGGACCTAAGGCTTGATTGGCATTTGGGGAAAGCGGGATAGGATTCATGCCCTCGATATTGGCAAATACAGTCACCATTCCGCCCTTGTTCTTTATCTGTATGGTAACGGGATTACCGTCACTGACAAACGTTGCGTAATACGCTGTTTTGCCTTCTTCTTGTTGAAATGATAAAACTTCTGCTGCCATGATGTTTACTTTTTAGAGTTATTCAAATAGTTCACAATTCCCTGCACATGCAAGTCCACTATTGCCCGCTTCCCCTCTTCCGATAATAAGAAGCCAACATCTTCCTTATTGTCTTGGAATAGGTTCTCTGTAAGGACTGCCGGGCACTTCGTGTGCTTCAAAATGTAGAACCCGCTTTCCTTATCAGGGTCGCCATCCGTCATATCCTTGCGTATCTTCATACCCGGCAAAAGTCGTTCGGCTGCCGCATATAAGCTGTCAGCTAATTTATCGGCTTTCGTCTGACCTGCCGAAGTCCACGCTTCCCAACCACGTGCCTGCATCCATTCAGAGCCGCTTCCCGCTGCATTACAGTGGATAGATACGAGGATTGTGTCACTTGCCTTGTATTCGTTCGCCCTACGGCAACGCTCCGATAGGGGAACGTCTATTTCCTCTTTGACGATACGTTCTGCGTCAATGCCTTTCTTTCGCAGCTCCGCTTCCAATCGTATGGCAATCTCACGGGCATACGCATACTCTTTCAATCTTCCGTCCGGTGAACACTTGCCCGGAGTGTTACTTCCGTGCCCGTTGTCAATCAATATTTTCATTCTGCACGTCCTCCTTGAAATATTTGTCATAAACTACACGAGCCACCCATCCGGCAACAACACCGACACCGAATGATACAACAGTAGTCAGGTTCACCCAAAACGGGGTGTAGTGCATGTAAAGCATAACTCCCACGATGATAGCGATAACAATCGCTGCGATAATCAGTTTCTTTTTCATTTTGTTACTCCTTATCTTTAGTTATTATTTCACTCATATCTTCTTTCTCGACATCGAGCACTTTCTTTCCGAACAATCCCAACGCTTTCAGTAAGTTGAAATTATATCCCTTTGGCTTCAAGATATTGCTTATGATAGAGCAGAACTCTATGAAGCAGACAAACAAGCATGAATACACATCAATATTCCATTTATTGCCGGAAGCAATGTTTATCATCACCACCATACAAACAAAGGCAAAGTATGTCACCATTTTACCCATAGTACGGCGCACGGCACTTGAAAACCGAAATTCTTCACCCAATAGCAAGCATTTCCTTATCCCGAACATTAAATCGCATACAACGACTGAAAATGTTACTATCAGCCACGGTATCATGTGTTCCAATGACTGTGCAATAAAACTGCTTGCTATTACCGAGAAACCACCCGGTATGCTTTGGGTAATAATGTTATTCTTCATCTTATCGTTATTTGTCAATTATTCCTATCTTTGTGTCTCTTATCAAATAAGCGAACTACTGTCATTCCGTTTTGCTCGTGAGAGTAGGACGGGATTTTCATATCTTGCCGTAGTATCTGAACCATGCACCCCATTTGCGTTCTTTCAGATAGTTCGGATTATCCTGGTTGAGTTTGGCTTCCATTTCAAATGCGCTCGCACGGTAAGCGTTTTTATTGACCTTGCCGTCCCCAATCTTATCGTCTGTAAACAGATGGTACACGAAGCTTACAAACCATTCAGCCAAATACAGAATGTAATAGAATAGCGGGATAAGGAGCAACCACCATGCGCTGACATGAAACGCCAACAATACGGATGGGATAGCCGCTATCTCCATGCACTCGAAGAACTGTTTCTGATGTGTACGTTCATGACGTATGGTTGTTTCGGACAACTCTTTCAGCTTCGTAAGGATGAAGCCGATGAACATGATTGTTGTGTAGCCTCCAAAGAGGATAAGTTTGGCTAATTTGCTGTTGTAGTAGATTGTTTTCATATACATCATCTTATTTATTCATTATAATCAAAAACAAAAAGTACATAATCTAAATCATCAAAATCGCCAGCAATAAAACTTTGAATAGCACTTCCAGGTTGACATATATTTTCATTAATTTCCATTTGCGAATCACTACTACCTACAAGTCTACATTTATAGATTTCTAAATATCTAACAGGGCCGTTGCTTTCATTTTGTATATCAAAATCAATATTACTACCTACACCATTAGAATACCAATCTATTTTACCACTTTCAACAATAGTTAATTGTCCACTTCTATATAGACTAATATCGTGTGAACTAAGATTGGCTATTATTAACATTCTTGTTCCATATTGTGTATCAGTAGGTGGTAAATAGGTTAAAGCATCATATAATTTGCTCCAATCAAATTCTTTGCCCGCAATCAGCTTATCTCCAGCAAATAGCCCTGAGGTCAATTCTCCTATTTTTAACATAATCATTATCCTTTAATCGGTTACACAATATGCTGTATTGGCATCCTTAGAGCCAATAGCCTTGTACTCGGCAGCGGTTTTCTTGGTGAGGGTGGTGAGGTTGTCGGAAGCAACAAGGTCTTTAATAATTACTTCTTTAGAAACGTCTGTGACATCAATTTTACAATGTTTACAATAATCTAAATATGTAAATATGAAACTAAGCAAATATCTATTATTCTCACTACTACTAACATAAGCAAATACACTACCCATCTCTATACAATTAGAGGTTAAATTAAAAAGATGGAAATGATATTTAGCATGACTATTTACAATATCAATTACTACATTTTTAAAGCTGTTAATACTACCAAATAGCCTATTAATTCTATTTTCCGCCTCTGTTCCTTGTGCATTAATATTATTAATTGAGTCATTTCCGTCTACATCAATAACTTTGCCATAACCGATATTATCCACATACTCCTTCGTTGCTATATTCGCCACTATTCCCGCAGGGGTTTCAGTAGTTGGACTAACACTTTGGTCGCCTGGTGCATATGTATCAGTATGAAGAATAACTTTTGCTTCATGAGAAGCATAAAAGTGGTATTTACCACCACCTCGTACAAAAACATAGCATGTATCAAAGTGGCTCAAATTACCTAAACCCCTCACAGGGTCTATATCTGCATGAACGAAATCTGATAAGTATATAGTAATATTGCTATCACGATTAACGCCCCAAGCATTCGGAGCAAATTCCCAAATTTTGCGAGTAGAAAAACCTCTCTCATGTGTAGACCATGACGGTTTTGTGCCACTATCTAATGATATCAGCACTTCTACTCGTATGTTCATTCTTTCTCCAGAAGCAATCGTAACCGGATACCACGTATTTTCATCCAACCCGGAGGCGTCAATCTCTGTAAGCTGCATCATGTAGCCAACACTACGAGCGCTTGAAATGCTGTCATCGACATATTTCTTATCAGAAACTTCCGCCCAATCCCCATTCTTACGACCGTATGCCTTTCCATCAGTTGGCGCTTCATCTATGCCGCCTATCTTACCCTGGCTTACCCATTCACCGTTCACCCATGCGTAGTAATCATAAGGGGCTTCCGTACCTACAGCCATGAACCCGTCAACTGCCGAACCATCGGGAATAGCGGATTTCAAGGCTTCAAGGGTGTCGTATTCGCCGGCAACACGGAAAGAGCTTCCCGGTTCACCCTTGCAATAAATATCTGTCTTGTTGAAACTTTCCGTATCCTTGTTATACACATAGACATAGTGGTCTTTGCCGATGTATGTCGGATTGTTGGCAACCTTTTCGGCATCTTGTGCGGCTGTATTGGCGGCGGCGGCTTTTTCTTCGGCATTGGATGCAGCGTTGTTTGCGGATTGGGTAGCCGTTTCTGCTCCTTCTTTAGCTGCGTTGGCATCGGATGCAGCTTGTGCCGCCAGTCCTGCTTTCTCATTGGCAGAATTTGCGGCTGTCTGTGCTGCTGTGGCGTTACTTTCTGCTTTAGTAGCGGCTGCATTTGCTTTATCGGCAGCTTCCAAAGCGGGAGCGGCTAACAATGTAAGTGGGGCACGTACAATGCTCGGCATGTCCTGACCCTCTACTTCTTGATATGCGGGCAGAGATGTGATACCGTCCAAACTTTCCGCTTCCGGCACATCGCCAACACCTTGTGAACCTTTTTTTAGTTCATCTTCTATTTCTCGTAAATCCTGTTCTGTCCAAGCCATAATTATTCCTGTTTATCGGTTGCTTCTTCCGGTTGATTGTTGATAGCACGATTGAGCGCGTCAATAAAAAAAGGTTTGCAAAAAGCATTTGCATGCTCTTGTATCAAGGATACTTCTTCATCGGTATACTCTGTCTCTTCATTGGAGTTGTATATCTTCAAAGCGAGTGCATGCGATGCGATACCGTTACCGTTCCGGTATAATACATTCGCAAAATTCTCTCTACAATCTATATTTTCACAATGCTTACGGGTAATGTCCGTAGCAATCAGTAATTGTTTAAAATTTATCTTTTTCATGAGCTTGGGTATGATTTAGTTAATCTTCCATCTTTATAAAAAGAAAGTCCGCTGATGCCAAGAGACACTTGGTATCTTGAACCACTTAAATTTGAAATCATTGACAATGACCCTGCAAAAAGGGTAGTAGACGCAGTTAAGTTGCCATCACTTGCTATATTGTCTAATTTTAATCTTGGGTAAGTAACAGAAGTACCTCCGCCTCCACTATCAAGGAATGAAATTCCACCCACATCATATCCTTTTGAATTATAAAATTTTATGCTGTTTGAATTTGGGTTTATTTCTATTTTTGTACCTGACGAAGCGGTTGATATTTTGCCAACAATGCTAACATTCCCATTTTCGTCTATCACCAAAGAGTTGTTAGGAGTTCTTACATTTTTAAACACCCCGCTGTTTGCATTTATCTCTCCTTCAAAATATCCACCAATAGCCTTTATTGTCCCGTCTGCCTGAATAGACACATTCCCGTTGGCGGATATATCTCCGGTAAAGTATATGTTTTTGGAAACCACGGAAATGTTATCAAGTGCCACATTGATTTCTGAACCTAATCCGTCTTTTTTGACATATAATTTAAGTTCATCGGTAACTCCATTGATATCCAGTCCCAACTGCGTTACATCTTCCTCTATTTTTGTAACAGACAATTTGAGGTTTTCCGCTGTCTGCTCAATCTGTGAGAACCTTTGATTGTTGCTTTCCGAGAGTTCCTTTACTTCCAACCTGATACTTTCCGCTGTCTGCTTTATTTCGGAACTTAATTTTGTATATAAATCCTCGAATGCGTTTTCGGTAAGAGCCAGCGAGTGTATGTATATATCCCCCGTAAACTTCAACTCGAAATCACCCGTTCCGTCCCATGTACCGGAATACTCCTTCATTGCGTATTCCTCACTCGGTTCAAGACGTTCGGTGAAATGCAGGTTCTGACCGGGAAATCCTATTGTCAGCGTTCCGGCTGTAACTACCTTATACCGGAAAGAGATAAAAAACTTCTTCGGTTCTTCCCCTTCCTCATAGGTAGGCTTATTGGCTAAGTCCGCATTTGGCTGTTTAATTCCGGAAGAAAGAATACGAAGCACGTTTCTATCTCCGTCTCTAATAATGGCAGCCATAGCGTCCTTACGGGAATAGAACTTGTCGTTAACCAATAAGAACTTTCCGTTCACAGTAAAGAAGCGAACATCGTTCTTTGTCTCCCAACCGTTCGTATTGCTTGCAAATGATGCGTTATACAGATAATTATCCTTTGCCTGTACCTCGTCAAGCACTTTGGAGATTTCAGAGTAAATCAAGTCTTCCAATATCTTGAACTGGGTAAGGATATTCACACCCGTTTTCAGGATAAAGTCACCAGTAACTTTATTTCCATTAGGACTGAAAGCTGTCACTTCTTTACCAGCCAAAGAATAAGAATCAATCCCTGCATACTGACGGAAGCTCGGAGTATCATTCCCGTATGCTGCCAATACGATGGCGTTCTGTCTGGTCTTATCCGTCCGGTTACCTAACTGTACAATGTCATCGCCTGCTTGTGGTACGGCAGACCCCGTGTCACAGTCGCTCTTCGAAAGGTCTATGTAATTGTCACCTACGCTTGTCACCAGCCGCCAATAGTAGGTATTAGAGACGTTCTCATGTACGCCTGGCTTGATGTTGAATGTCTGGCTGCGGGCTTGGTCTCCTATTACAAATTCCTGAACAATGGTCTTTCCCCCGTCTGTGTTCTCGAAGTAACAGCGGTAAAAGGTATCGTATTCCTCTACCTTAGAACATGACATGGATGCGGGAGAAAGTATTATCTGACCGCCAACCTGGCGTAATCGCTGTATCAGTAACTCAATAAACGTGGCGCTCTTGCGTGCCAGCATATGGTCTACTTCCAAATAGCTGTCGCCCGTCTTGCTGTCTACTTTAATAACAAAGCCTTCACCGAGCGCACCGGAAGAAAAGTTCATGGACTGGATGTAGTCTGAAAATAATCCACCTAAGAACTTTATTAAAAATCCAGCTTCGTCCGGTCTGTCTTTTCTTATAAAGAACTTGGATAAAGCCTCTATATCAAGAGCCTTAAAGTAGACAATTCGGTCGGCGGAAGTCCTGATGAACAGTGCTGGGTCGGCATCTGCGACGCATATATATATTTCCCCGAGATTCAGACCTTGTAAATGCTCTTCATCACTCGGAGATAAAGCAGGGGGAGCTGCCTGATTGTTTTCATTAAGAGCATCACCAAACCATAATATTTTACTAAGCCTTTTTTTCATACCTCAACCTTATCAACATTAGTAAATGCAGCTTTTTCTGCGCTGAATTGCAACATCTCTCCATCTTTGGCGTGGTCTATCAGGAATGCAGGGAAAGAGGCGGAAGAACCAGCTTCAGGAGAGCCGCCAATACCTGCAATATCGTTATTCTGCAATTCAAGAGCCATATTTATATGGAACAGCTGGCTATCTTCAATAACTTGCGTCATTTCCGGAACAGAACTTTCCGAACGGACATATCTTGTCCCGTCAATTTCCACCATAGAAAGGCATAAAATACGGTTTATGTGTTTTGCAAACCAATAAGGGACGCCGCTTGAATTTCCTATCGTAAGATTATACACATCATAAGGTACTGCGTATAATTCTTCTATCTCTTGCATTTGGTTGCGATATTGCTCATTATCTATTCGAGGGGAATATCCTCCAGGTTTAAATCCTGCTTCCACACGAAAATTAAATACTTGCTGAATATCATCTACCCAAAATATGTTATCAAAAGCGGAGTTATTGCTTTTATGGGAATAACGGATAAGTACAGTTTCCTCTAACAAGTCGTCAGAGGAGCATACAATAAAAGGTTCTGATGTATATTCGTTGATTGTAACCGTATATACGGCATCCTCCAAGTCTCGAAGAATGGCGTAATACATCACTACATTGTCATTATGATTATATGTGGAAAGTGATATTGGTGTAGAATTTCCTGCGGCAAGATTGTTCAGGCTCGCTGAAACTTCCTCAGAAGCATTAGTGAATACCTGTATATGGATTTTATCAGAAGCGTGGAACTTCTGAATATAGTCCATATCAAGCCCAAACTTATCTTTTACAGGTGAGAAAAAAAGAGGGCAAACATCACCAACTTTTACCATGTCCTTTCGTCCTTTTATAGTGACGTGCAACTTCACACATCATGCGCAAATATACATACTATTTAGACCAATTCCAAATAATACCTTATAAAATAACGAGTGCCTGATAGACTTATATGGAATCTCCTCATCTATTAATCCACACTCTTGACTATCAAATAATATTTTACCGCTTCCGGTCGTCCATAATTATAGCTTGCACTTTTTACGTAGCCTTTATAAATATGTCCGTTCTTTTCCACCCGAATGTAACCCGTCAAGTCTGACGGTATTTCCAAATCTCCGGTCTTGACGGAAAGTTCTCCTACTGTGAACAGTTTGTTTCCCAATACAATGCTCGACCTTTCGCTAACTCCATTGATTGTCACATCACTGTTACCGTCAGATGATGTAAACTCCAACGCGTTGGCAAAAGCACCTATATACCTTGCGTTTGCTTCAATCATAAACCTTTGGGAATACATGGCATTGAACATAGTAGAAGGAGATATGACACCGGATATTGTATATCCATCCCTTACAAGCTTGTATTTTTCTCCGTCAAGTGATGCTCCAACAAAGAATATATCATTATCACTGTCGCTGTCAGTCGTATCTTCACCTCTTTTTTCCGCAAGAAATTCCATACCATAAGCATCGGCTCTATATGGGCTAACTAATTCCAATACGTTATCTGTCAATGTAATGCCGGTGGTGTATTCATTGGTAAAGCGGAATTCATCGCGACCATTTACACTGTCGTAATCCTGTTTGTCATACCCGACTTTTACCCCCGAATAAACCAGTCCGGCATTCACATTGTATTCCAAATCGGAAGTGCTGTCCTGCAAGTCCTTTATTTCTGTATCTTGGAATAAAGTATCACGATGAACAAATGTCACCTTCTCGTCACCGATTACAGGGACAAACCCGAATTCCGCGCTCATCCAATTGGCGAATTTGATATAAGATGTATATATTTTGGCATTGGGAAGTCCTCGTATGCTTTCTGCCGGAACTATCATCGCCATGTCTAAACGCTCATCTACTCCGGTGGCGATTTCACCCGTTACATTGTTCTTATCAGTTATAGACCTCAGTAAACGGTTAAGCAATACTTTAGGACTGATACAATCTATTTTTACAGATTTTCCACGCTCGGAAAAACTTATATTTAACGGTGTGTCAAGACTGTTGAATTTAAAATTAACGGGAAAATTTTGATATATAGGGTCAGATTTTGCAAGTGCTATATTGAAATTAATCATCTCACCTGGAGATATTGTCAAATTCTCATCAATATCGACAGTGTATGTATTAAATGTTTGAATTGTAGCGGATTGATAATATATTTTAAGCTCTTTACTATTTTCATTATAAGAGGAAAGCCGTATATATATCGGGAAGGATACGCCTGGTCTCTGATACGTAATGAATACACTGAATTTTACTTTTATCCGTATGGTCAAATCCCTGTCAGATATATTTTTGAACAGATATTCTCCGAATAGACTTTCCGTACTTTCAAATCGGTTTTCAGCCGTATCAAAAACCTCTACAATGTCCTTTGTTGCAATTTCCGGTTGTCCTAACATATAAAAAGGAATAGTATAATAAGCATTAGGATAAGCAGTCATTACATGGGAAACATTAGGCTCCTCTGCGTCACTTGGTATAGACCATTTTATATCACTGTTCATTAACAATCTGTCATAATCCAAAGGTTGGGACTCCTTTATTTCTTTTACCGGGTATTCATACTGCGTGCCTTTCTTTGCCTTAATCAAGCTTGCGAGACTGTTGTCGACGGCATTTATTTCGCACGTCGTATCATTGTAGGAAAATGTGGAGTAGTCCAAAGCACATCTGAACTTTTCATTTAACAGCCATGAGTTATTCCGGGTATAAAACACGAGTGTTGCAGATGAGTTCAGGTAATTCGACAAATATTCTTTCAGCAATAGCGAATAAGCGCCGTTGGTAAACTCAAATTTTGTGGAAAAACTACGAACAACTCCGTCATAATCCCCTCTCTTGAAAGACATCTCTACATCGTCCCAATTAACAAGCTCATTTGTGGCGTCATATGTCATTCCGCCTATCAACAGTTCACATCTGTAATACATATCTATTTCTTTTTTGAAGTTGAACGTATCATAGCATCTATGTCATCACACATACGCCTGACCATATAGGCATATTCTTTGGCGGAGAACGTGTTTTCATCAATGTGCATTTTTACATGGGACATTAAAGAAACGCGTTCTTTGGTAAAATATTCCCTATCCATTTTTATTTTCCCTATATCCGGAGATGTTTCCTGCAATTTTGCAAGGCGGTAATTGTCAGAAGCGGAAACGCTGCTTATCCGGTTCTTTATCTTATCATGTTCGTCCTCTCTGAATTTATAACCCAAAGCAGACATGACTTCTACAGCATCACTCCAGTTTCCGGAAGAAATGAGTTCCTGACATATGGCAAGACAATTTAATCGGATTTGAATTTTCAGCACTTCATTTTTCCGGTTTATTTGAGCGGAAACAGACTTTCCCCCTATTATTGATAAGTATTCATTGCATAGCTTCTCGGCCGCCAAAGCCTTTTCCCTGATACTATATCTTCCGCCTTGAACAACCTTATCAATATCCCCCAGGAATATGTCTATAAAGCGGGAAAGGCATATTTTGTTTAAGTCATTATATATCATATCTTATACTCTGCTTGAAATCCAATTATAATCCGCGATATGGTTGGCTTTCTTCATAATCCGACCAATGTTCTGCAATTGTTTGGTATTACTTTCCATCTTTCTTTCAAGTCGGCTGTAATCGTTGTTTACATTAACAACAATCCCCTCTTCTCTCATATTCTTTAGCTTTTGTTCCAATAAACCATAATCCGATGTAAGTCCTCTACGGTCATAGATATATGACAAATCAGGGATTACCTGCGCATGCGCCGGAAGGTCTACCAATGTCGGCTTATCAGGAGTGATAAAAAGCCCGTTATTAGTTACGATACCCTCTTTCTTGCCGCCATCACCTACTATTGCCAAACCGCCGGGATGGTCTTTTGTTCCTTTGGCGTATTTGGGAATGGGCTGGGCTATTATGGTCGCCAAGCTAACTGCTCCTTGTGCTATAATTAATGGGATTATCTCAGGAGCAGCAAATGGATTAGTCCATGCTTTCATTATAGCTAAAGATGTAGCCATTATCGTTTGTATAATATTGTTAGCCTTGTCAAACTTTGCTTGCTTCTCCTGCAATGCGGCTTTTTTCTTTTCAAGCTCCGCATTTTTCTTTGCTGTTTTATCCTCCGCGGCACGTTTACGAGCTTCCGCTTCTTCGGTGGAGATTGCACCATTTTCTTCAAGTTTTTCTATTCTTTCGACTTCTCTATCATATGCTTCATCATTAGCATCTTGTTCAGCTTCCACTTCTTCCATCTTTCTTTCAAAAATAGCAGTTCCCAAATCTGCAAATCCTCCCAGTAAATCAGATATAGCTTGAATAGTTTCTGCTATTTTATCCATTTTCCTCTTGTTAGCTTCAGCTGATTTATCTACTGCGTTTATTTCTGCATCCCTAACCTTTTCTGCAAGGGCAATTTCAGCTTGTGCTATCTTTTCTTTCAATTTTAATCTATCTTCTTCCGATAGACCTGGTGTATTTAGTTGTTCTTTGGCTAAATCAATGGCTAATTGTGCTTGCTTTATAGCATATTTTTCTGTTATTTCCTGCTTCTTCCTTTCATAATCTTCTTTATTTATTAAACCTTGAGAATATTGTGCAGCTGCTTCATCTAATTCTTTAGACATTGCAGCATTTATAATAACCGATTGAAAAGAATAAGATTCTTGTATTTTCTTATTCTTTTCAGAGGCGTACCTTTCTTCTAAATCTAATCGTTTTCTTTTGTACTTCTCATCAACAAGAAAAACATCTTCTCCGTTTTTTATAGCAGCATTTATAGCTTGCTCCCTTTCGTTATCGAGTAATTCCAATCTTAATCTATATTCTTCTTCGCTCCCTTTTTTTACAATGTCTAATTTATGTTCAATTTGAGACTTTTCTTTATCAAGTCCATAGGATAATTGTTTATCTTCCAAAGCTTCTTGCATTGCTTTTGCAAGATTTTCTCTGGTTGCTTGTTCTTCCTTAGAACTGCCTCTAATAGCTGCAATTCGCTTGTTATAATTCAATGATATTTTAGCAAGTTCTTTCTCTAATCCCTCATCCATTAAATCCAGTTCGGATTGTTGTAAAGCTTCACGAATGCGAATACGCTCTTTAGCGGCTTTTTCCAAAGCTTTCTTTTCTTTATCCGTTAATATTCCATTATTGCCAGCATCGGACGCGTTACTCCCTGCTAAATCAATTTTATTAAGTTGGTTTATCAATGATTCTGTAATAGACGATATTGCTTTTTTACCGGCAGCGGCTTTAGTTGCAACATCAATTTCCTCCTTAATAACACTATTTGTTCTTTTCCATGAAGTTAGAATAGTAAAAAAACCTCTATTTTTTAATTCATCTTCCAATTTATTGCGGTTGGCAATAGCTAATTGATAATCAGTATTTTCAAACTCAAGTCTTGATTTCAAAGTTTCAATGTATTCTTCTTTAGCTTTTATGGCGGCTTCATCGGCTTTCATACCAGATTGTACATATTCTTGATACAAATTTTGCATGTTTCTTGCATTCTTTTCAAGAATATTGGATTTAGCCATTTCATTTTGAGCCATAGCAACTGCTCTATTGTTATAATCATCTTGTAGCTGATTGGCGTCCTTTAATTGATTAGCTACATTCCTAATACCTCTTGCAAAAAAATCAATAACATTCTTTGCTGGTCCAGTGGATTTTTTGAAAGATAACATAAATGCTTCCCATGCCGAAGACAATCCAAGAATTGCTCCTTGTACATTATCCCCCATAGTATTTGCCATGTTCCCAAGTTCTTCTTCAACTCCTGTTATCTGTTCTCTTAAAGGGATAAGCGCATCAATATTAGTAAGCAATGTATTGAATTGAGCCACACTTCTTTTATCAGTGAGTTCAAGCGTAGTATTTAAATCCACACCTTGCTCTTTTAACTTCTTCAACCCATTCACAAGTTCAGGCAATGTTTTTACCGCTCCACCTAATGATTTAGCCAATAGTCCATTACTATCAGCAAGATTAAGGAATATATTTCTTAAAGCTGTCGCGGCCATAGACGCATCAAATCCAGAGTCTGCCAATTTCCCTAATAAGGCTAAAGTATCTTCTATCTGAAAATTGAAAGCTTTTGCCACTGGACCCACAATAGGCATCGCTGTTTGCAAATAAGAAAAAGACAAAGCGCTCTTGGTTGTAGCAACAGCCATTGCAGATACATATCGTTCCGTTTCTGATGTGTCTGCATTAAACATTCTAAGTGCAGCACCTGCAAGAGCTGCTGCTTCTGGCAACTCTGCGCCAGTAGCTTGGGCAAATTTTAAAATACCCTCCGTTGATTGCAAAATTTCATTTTTAGAAAATCCCAATTTAGCCAGTTCTATTTGTAAGGCAGTAGCTTGTGATGCTGTATATTTAGTTGCCGCACCTAATCGTTGAGCATCAGTTGTCAAGTCTTTTATATTTTTAGATGTAGTACCTAAAATTGCTGCTAATTTGCTATTTGCAGCTTCAAAATCAACAATAGATTGAGCACCTGACTTAAATAAACCTATGAGCTTTTGGAACCCACTGATAACAGCTTGTGCTCCAACCATTCCCTTTACCATAGAACCTACCCCAATTCTAACTTCATTGAGTCCGCCTGCTACATTTGACCTTAAGATATTTCCATATCCTTTGGCGACAATTCCTAAATTTTTAAACGTCTTATTTCCGTTTTGTAATTCGACTATTGCAGCCTTTATTTCGTTCTTATATGCCCCAATAGCCATCTTTTGCTTAGTATATGAATCAGTATTTCTGCGTATATACTCTGTATTCTTAGCTATCTGATTATTTAATTGCTGACGCACTTTGTTGTCTTTATCTTCTGCATCAGTAACTTGGGAAACTGCAATGCGAAGCAGTTTATTTTGCTCTTTTGCCTCATTAATAGAATGAACCTCTTTATTTGTCAAAGCAATAGCTTCTTGCGTGGTAATTTTAAGTTTCTTCTTTTCTTGATTAAGCATCTTTTGCTGCTTTAATCTTTCCGTTTCTACTTTAGCCGCTTTTAACTCTGCTTGCGCATTTAAATCATTTGCTTTAGCCTGCTCCAAAGCTTCTTTTGTGGCTTTTTGGGTCTCCTCTGCAATGTTTTTTAAAAGAGCCTTATATTCATTTTGGATGTTAGCAAGTTCTTTCTCTGTTGTAATTAACTTTTTTTGAATCTCTTCAAATAATCTTGCCTTATTAGTCAAGTCGTCATAATTAGAAACCGGAATACTATAAGATTTAGCCAGTTCTTTCCCTAACTCCGCATATGCTTTTTTAACTTCCGTAAATTTATTAGTCAGGCTGGTTAGTTGATTTAAAGCTTTATCGCTTACTACATCGGTAATTACAAACTCGTTTGCCATAAGTCCTAATATTGAGTGCCATGCAACATCACATGGTGATACAAAGATATTGAATTATTTAGAATTTTCTAAATAAGAAAGGCAAAAATGAAAATCAGAAAAGGGAAGAGAAAAAGAAAAAGCCAGACATTACATCTGGCTTTATTATTTGGAAATAATCTTAAGAATGCAATTAGTATATCACTGCATTTCCACTGATTATATATACCGGTAAATTAGACCTACCCTTTTCTATTTTTTCAATACTAAACGAAATAATCCCATTTGCGCCCATCTCTTTGGCTTTATTAACTGCGGATGAAATCATTCTTTCATAAGTAGGGACATAATATTTTCCAATAGATATGCTTCTTTTTTCATGCACATAGTTTCTATCTTCTTTTTTTACTTTATTTCCTGAATGAAACTCCAAATATATTGGACCTACGGGAGTAAAATCCTTATTCCCAATTTCAGTAGGATTAATTACAAAGTTAGGGTCTTTGACATATTCTCTATAATCAAGGGAATATCCTATTTCATAATAAGTGCTCTTACATGATGTTACTGATAGCAAAATCAGAAACAAAAATAATAGTTTTTTCATAAGCCTTTAAATGTTATCAGATTTTTTTATGTTACATAAAAGATATTTGTTTTAAGTTTTGTTTGCAAAGTAATTCCTAATAAATCATTTTGACAATATTTTTAACGGAAATCTTTGTAATTTAGACTGATTATAAATAGTTTATCACTTCTTTTTCCCAAATAGTTCAGAGTGGCTTCCAAGCCTAAGGACTTCAATAACATCGCTCCCCTCATCAAACCATATAAGGAGAAAATCTCCTTCGATATGGCATTCCATGCAATCCTTGTACTCACCAATCAGGACATGAGCCTTATATTTCTCCGGAAGTTCTATTTCATTCTCCAACATACGAAACACTTCCAGTAACTTGCTCAATTTGGATGGGTTGTTCCGGTATCGCTTAAAATCTTTTTTATACTGTGTCGAATAGTGCAACTGCTTCATCTACTCACAAGATTTTATAAAGGCTTCCATACTACTGGTATCAATAACCCCGGCATATTTACCGGAACGCGCCTCGTTTATGGCTGCAACCGTCTCTTCATTAGGTTCTGAATACATTGCATCCATCAAGGTGCTTTCTACAAAATTATTCAAACTCCTGTTCGCTTTTTTGGCATGTTCCTGCAAGATTTGCAATAAATCCTCACGCAAGCGGAACGAAGTTTGTTTTCTTACTACTGCTTCCATATTATTATTGTATTATATTGTATCGCAAATATAATACATTATATACCAAGAAGCAAACCTTTCTCTGATTTTCTTTGCACAAAAAAAGCCCCGAACCATAAGGAACGGGGCTGGAATGGTTATTTACTGTATTTATTCTTTAATTCTTCAATTTTAGATTGTGCATCTTTTAATGCAGTTGTCACGACTTCTGCATTTTTAACAAATACTGTGCTAGCAGAATATCTTTCAAGTTTCATAAACCAATTGGCTTTTCCTTTTGAAACATAATAGCCAATCTGAAATCCGTCTTCTGTTATGAATTTATTTTCTAAATAGTCAGGATTACTTTGAATGTCCGAATCAACTTCACTTACTAACCTATCAAGTGCTTTATTAATTTCAACTAAATCAGAATATTCTATCATTGCAATATGAGATACACTTCTTGATGTTTCAGGTTCTTCAATGCGGTAGAAATACGCATTATTTTGACTTCCTATAATTGTTCTAATTCCTGCTTCTAAAGAACCCATAAAACTTTTGGGAATATTAGACATTGTAACATCTACAAACTTTGTTATAGACCCTGTCTTAGAGGAAAATTCCTCAAATTTAGTTAATTTTTTAGATTCTTCATTGTTTTGCGAATAGCATACAAAGGGAATTATCAGCATTAAGATTATTAATACTTTTTTCATAATCATGTATAATTTTAATGTTAAACAATGTTATTTATATAATGGCAGCAAAATAACTGATAACTGTTTACAAATCCAAATAAATCCACATGTATCTTTACTTTGAAGGTAAAAAAGTTGTTTCCCCTTGCTTTTTTCAAAAATAGTTTGTATGTTTGTAACGTCAAAACATTCATAGGGGCGGCAAACTCCTATGGCTTCAATCATTGGAGTTGTTTTTTTGCCAATACATACCAAGTAGTATCATAAATTTAAGATATTGCACCTACCGAGTGGGGTAACGGAAACGTCCCCAAAATAATCCTATGGATGTTTTGACAGCTCGTAGTAGGTGCATTTTTTGTTATGTCAAAACATCCTATTCAAGTCCTAAGCGAAACAGAGCTGCTGGGGCACAAATTCACGGTTTACGGAACTGCCGAAAATCCGTTATTCCTAGCCAAAGAAGTGGCAGAAGTACTTAACTATTCTGAAAGTAATTCAAGTAAGTTAACCAACCTTGTAGAAAGCGATGAAAAGGTTCGTAACATTATTACGACCCCTGGTGGAAATCAAGAAGTTTGGCTGTTAACCGAAGATGGTTTGTATGAGGTCTTATTTCAATCCCGTAAGCCAATCGCCAAAGAATTTAAGAAAGGAGTTAAGGAAATCCTAAAGACCATCCGTAAGACCGGCGGCTACATCGCCACCAAGCAGGACGACACTCCCGAAGAAATCATGGCACGTGCTCTAACCATCGCACAAGCCACCCTTGCCAAGAGAGAGGAACGGTTAAAGCAGCTTGAAGCTGAAACCGAACAACAGCAAGTCACCATTGAGATTCAGACAGAGGAAATTAAGAAAGCCGCACCAAAAGTCAGTTACTACGACAACCACTTACAGAGTGTGAATACGCAGACGAGCACACAAGCCGCCAAGCAGATAGGAATGGATGCTGAAAAGCTGCACAAGAAGCTGAAAGAAATCGGAATCATTTACCGGCAAAGCGGGCAGTGGATATTACATGCACCTTATTCTACATGGGGGATGCACTCAACTCGTACACAGACGTACACACGTTCGGACGGTTCGACAGGAACAAGTGTATATACGGTATGGACTACCAAAGGTGTGCGTTTCATTATTGCTCTATATGAAAATGATTGGGACGTGAAGAAAGCCATTAAGCAGATAAAAGGAGAATTAGAACCCGCTGCGTAATCTAAAGTTTATAAACCAACTACTTGTGTTATCCGCATTTATGCGGACAGATATAACTATACCCAAAAATATATTGCCACATAACCAAGCATAGATGCACGTTGAGGTTTCGACCAACGTTCACGTTGTGATACCCCGTCAGCAATACGGCTGGCGGGGTAAATAAACTATTTGTTTATTCTATTTTACATAAACCAAATGATGAAGCACATTTCCGCTTTTTGTATCAACTTCCGCCAACCTGGCTACCTAAAATTTTCATATTATAAATTTTCTTTTCCTTTACCTTTCCGCCTTTCAGTATTGCGACTTCTTGCCTCAGTTGTGCAACTTCGTTCAGTAATTTCTCATACGCTTCTGCGAGACGGAGCATGTGCTTCATCATTAGATTTACATTTTCATTCATTATATTTCAAATTAATAAATTGTGTCTTGTGAGAGATGAAATATCAACAAATTTTATGTTGAAAAAGTTTTATTTTAAAACATGTTTGTAAACATAAATATTAAACAGCCTTTCTTCTCTCACTGAATAGGTCTTGTATTTCTTCCACAGATTTGTTTAGAGCATTAAATCGCCTTTGCAAATCCTCAAATTGCGCTTCATACATGACTACTGTCGTTTCATACATTCGCTTCCAGTATTCAGCAGTTTCCGGAGATGGCAAATCTTCTACATCTTTTTCAGACAAAGACGAATGTGAAGTTTCATTGTCAAGGAACATTGGACCTTTGCCGGTGAGGATGTAGTTGGCGTTGACATTTGAATATATTTCACAAAAATTAGACACCATGTCAATGCTGGCTTCTGTTAGATTATTCTCTATATTTGAAATTTTCTGCTTAGTTATAGAAGGACATTTTTTCCCCATTCTATATCCAGTAAGCCCCATTTCTTTATAGGTTTCTATAAACCTTCTTGTCACATCGTTCATAAAAAATCTCCTATTTTCTTTTGTAGTCCTAAAAATAGGACTATCTTTGCACACGTAACAAGTAGCAGTTGTTCGATTGACATTGTTTATACTTACCCCTTTCCGGGCTAATTATATGAGATGAATCCTGTGATAGCTGCTACCTATTACGGGATTCATTCTTTATATAAAATACAATCGGTCAATGGACATACTTAATATACCAATAGATATAATCAAAAGATACAAGGCAAGCAAGGCTGAAAAAGAATTGCTTGCCTTTGCTATTGGTATTAAGTGTCTGTATTCAAATTCTGTACTTACCGATGTAACCCCTTATAAAGTGATGAAACTGTTTCATGTTTCTCACGATAAAGCCAAACGCCTTATTAACGGAGCGTTAAACGACAGTTTTCTGTTTTCCATAAAAGGAGGCAGCTTTCTTGCAAACACTTTTAAAAGCAAGGAAATCAAAAGGTCAATAGGGCGTACGCCTTTTATTTACACCTCTGATTATTGCTATAAACTGAATAAGAAGGAATATTCAATTCGCATGCTTGTGCATGAGCTGAACTGTATTATGCTTCTTTGTGCAGTCAATTCTATTGATAGAGACAACTTTCCGCAGAGTAACGGGAAACCGAAACAAAAACGTTGTGCCCTTACCAAGGATTTGACTTTGCGCAAACTTGGAAATATATCCGGTTCAAGCAAAAGTACCGCACACAGACTGATGAATGAAATGTTCCGAAACGGAGTAATCTCCAAGACAAGGGCGCACGGGGAAATGGTTATCCATACCGTGAATGCCAACACCGTTGAAGAGTGGCGCAAAAGAACGGGAAGGAAACATTTTATCTATAACCCCAAAGACGGAAGCGGATGGATTGTCATTCCTTGTTCTTACTCTATATGCGACAGAGGGACTACCGAGAAATATAAGCACGTTATTTATAATCACAAGAAGCGTGTAGAATCATCAAATCTCAAAGTGTCCAAGCATCCTGTTTATGAGAATCCGTTTGATAATCCCATTAACGCTGCTTATTTATGATATTTCTATTTTGGGAACATATATTATTTACAGAGAGAATGGGATTGTACAGCGTATATAAACACATACGTGCGTGATAATTTAATATATAAAATATCAAGACAATGAGTAGATATTATACATTGAATTTGAATAATAACCGATTGTACAACATTTCAAAGAACGAATTATGAAAAATGAACCTAATTACACAATTACAATTTCCCGTAGATACGTTGAGGGAAAAAACAGCCTTAATGTAGAGAGAACCGTTACAAACGCCGAAGACGGTGAAGTAATATTTCATTCACTGCATGAAATTAGCAGCGACAGTGAAAAAGAATCACCTATTACGTTTCTTGAAAAACATTTAGGGCTGTACCCTCCCGAAAGCAAAAGCCAATGCAGATGTAATAGATGCCGCAATTTCAGTGATGGTTTTTACTTTCTCCGAAACGGGTGGCTCCACCGTTTTTTTAAGAGATTCAAGTTCAAGTTTTAGTCTTTCCAAATCATTTGAGAGCATTTGGTCTTGCATCTTAAATCCCCCATAGCGGTAGAATGTATCCAATTTTGAATTAAGATATATTTTACCGCCATTCTTATAACCTTCAATTTTAAGCATCCCCATATCTTCAAGTTCAATCATCACTTTTTCAAATTGCACCATACTGATATTAAGGTCTGGGACATTTTTATATTCAAAATAAAAACCATTTCCTTCTTTATTAAGAAGTTCATGCACTATTTTATCCTTTTCCTCCGGCATTATTACCTTAGGATGCTCCTTTTCCCCCTTCGATGCTGTCCTAAACTCAACCATAACAATATATTAATCAGAGTTTTATATAAAATATGTTTTATAACATAGCTGTTTCATTCATGGCATGCCATATACAAATCCCTCAGATATATAGCCATTGCCACTTGTATGTCATTTTGCCTTAACGGGTATTCCTTCCCATCAAATATTGTTATGTCAGGAGAATTGTATATGAAATCCTTGACGGCATCAGCCTTGTCTGTATAGAACAAGTCGAATACCGCCCTTATGGCAGCCCGTTCTATATCATAAGGCGTTGAGTGCATGTCACTCTCTATACTGTTGAAAAGGTATTCCTTGTTGCTGTCAACGCAATCCTTTCCATGGCTCTCCTGCAATATGTGTTTCCCGAACTCATTCAGTTGGTACGGGCTTCTCTTCCTCGAAGTGATAGACATTCCCATGGACATAGTAATAAGAAGGTCGTCCATCCGCTTGTTTGCTCCCAGTATATCCTTTTCCTCTTTTTCTATGCGCACTTCATGCTTCTCTATCATGGAAAGATGTTTGTCGCATGGCAACCTTTTAATTATATCCTTGATTTCACGATTGGTCTCATTCAGCATTCTTAGGCTTTCATCGAATTTACCCATGTCTTTCTCATGCTGCAAGCAAGGGAGGTTATCTGCCTTATGCAACATATCATCTATCCTTTTTGTCCACCTTGACACCCTCCATACTACAAGACAACAAATCAACGTAGGTGTCACCCAAGGGTAGTTTTCCAATATCCAGTTTATTATTGCTTCCATAATCTATAATTTAACACAACGCTAATATACTAATTTTCAATTATTTGTGCAAATATATGTTTTACAACATATATAATGGTTCTAAAAATAGGACTATTTATTTTGTGCGTCCTAAAAATAGGACTATCTTTGCACTGTTGTTAATCAACAACGTTATTTTTTAAAGTAAATACAAAGATAAGAAAATAAATAAAGAAAGCAAATATGAAGTACGATTTATCAGACATAATGAAAAAGGCTCACAACTTCTACAAGACCGGAAAATACACCTGGTCTGAAAGCTTGAAAAAGTCATGGAAGATGGCAAAGTTTTCTGTCCGCGTAAAAGAGGAAATATCCAATATGGTAGACTATAAGTCTGCTGACGATAAAGCGTTCACTAATAGATTGAGAAAGGAGAATGAAGGCTATAAGCCGGCAAAAAGAAGCGCCTATGATAATTTCAATGCTCCGGCTTCCGTCTATTATACTTCTAACAACAGAGGGCGTTTTGGCTCTTGTTTCGTGGGTGATTAATACAATTAGCACATAAATATGAATGACATCAAGACAATAGCAGTAAAGAAAATATCTCCATCCGACACATTAAAAAGTATAAAAGTCGGTGACACAGTGATTATAAAGGACAAGCATATAAAACCCAATGTAGCCCGCTCTACCATGTCCAGACTATCTAAAAACGGATATAGCTTTTATTCGACAAGCTGCCCTGAAGGGTTGATAGTAAAACGACTTAAATAATATCATTATGAATATCAACAGAATATCAAAACAGACAGCCATGTTTGCAATAGGATTTATCGGCTTCTTATTCCTTCTCGGCATTGCAGGTAAATCAGATTATAATCAGGAAGTCATATACAACATGACGGAAACGGCTTACAATGTTATTGTAGATTCTCTCGGCGAAGGTTGTAGCGATACTCAAATCGTAAAGACTTATTTAAATAACAAAGAATATTACGACAGTCTAAGTTGGTAGGTTATGGGAAGAACGAAATCTGTAGGAAAGGTAGAGCCGGTCAACAAACTATGGCTTTCCGCTAAGGAAGCAATGGCATACTTAGGATGCAGTGATAAACTGTTGGAAAAACTAAGGAACAATGCCGAAATATCATTTTCCCAATATAACAAACGTACCATTTGGTACGACTTGAAAAGCATTGAAAGGTTTATAGAAAGAAACCGTGTTGTGTGAACAACGCTCCTTCCTCTTAGCTCAGCCAGGCAGAGCATCGCTATGGTTACTTGTTCGAAGGTTTAGTATCCGGTAATTTCCGGTTAGCGAAGGTCGCACGTTCGAGTCGTGCAGAGGGAGCATTATAGGCGAAACCGATGAGCCAAACATTCGGGATGGGAGACTTAACCCTCAAAAATGAAGTCGTGTTCAGGGCACGTAAAATTAGCCTGCGCTGATAAGCAGTATATCTATATATACACATAGCTGAGGCGATGTATAGCGTGCAAGCAACCGATTGCGAAGACTGTTCATTGAGAGGTGAATACGAGCATAAGGCAGCAGCGTGATTAAGTTAATGAACATACTACAATAGTAGTCTATGTATCAGCGCGGAAAATCGTCCGTTAACCGTTAAAGTATGATGTTTGGGCGTCATTATCGCTGGTACTATTATATACTCCCTTCCCGTCAAATTCGGGCACGCTGAAAGCTAAACACGTATTGTTGCGTTGAAGGGAGCCAATATTTATTAATCTTTAAATATATAGAATTATGATTGGGAAAAAAGTAATTATTAGAGCAGACAGAGCGGGCGTATTTTACGGAGTATTGAAAGAAAAAAATGGTAGTGAGGTTACATTGACAGACTGCCGAAGATTGTGGTGTTGGTATGGGGCTGCATCTATCAGCCAATTAGCTGTTGAGGGAACGAAAAGACCTAATGATTGTAAATTTACATTAGTTGTACCGATAATCTCTATTTTGGGGGTTATAGAAATAATTCCTTGTACAGATGAAGCGATAAAATCCATTGAGGAGGTAGCCGTATGGAAGAACAGATAAGAAAGTTTCTTAGTATATACTCTGGCTCTGGCTCTGGCTCTGGCTCTGGCTATGGCTCTGGCTATGGCTCTGGCTATGGCTCTGGCTCTGGCTCTGGCTATGGCTCTGGCTATGGCTATGGCTCTGGCTATGGCTATGGCTCTGGCTCTGGCGATGGCTCTGGCGATGGCTATGGCTCTGGCGATGGCTATGGCTCTGGCTATGGCTCTGGCTATGGCTCTGGCGATGGCTCTGGCGATGGCTATGGCTCTGGCTATGGCTCTGGCTATGGCTCTGGCTATGGCTCTGGCTCTGGCGATGGAATTAAAACATTCAATGGCGACAAAGCATATATCATTGATGATATTCCTACAATTATCAAGCATGCTCATGACAATGTAGCTAAAGGATATATACTGAACGATGACTTTACATTGACTGAGACATTTGTTGCAAAAAGGAATGGGAAATTCGCTCATGGAGAAACATTGCACGAGGCCTTTGCTTCGCTTCAAGAAAAATTGTATGACGATTCAACCGAGGAAGAAAGGTTGGAAGCTTTTAAAAAGCATTTTCAGGACTTTACTAAAAAGGTATCGGCTAAAGAATTGTTCCATTGGCATCATGTGCTGACCGGCTCGTGCAAGCAAGGAAGGCTGTCATTCTGTGCCAATAAGGGAATAGACATTGACAATGATACTTATACCGTACATGAGTTTATAGAATTAACTCAATATTCTTATGGCGGTGATATAATCAGAAAATTGAAGTAATATGTAATTATCCCGTGGCTCTCAATAGATGTTTGAGAGTGGTAAGGCTTAACATCGGAACGCTCACGGGAACGAATTAAATTATAACGACAATGGAGAATATATTATCTTCCGGAGCGCTACTTGTCATCGTTTTCTTTGGTCTCAGTCTTTTCTATTCGTTCCTTGAGATTTTTGGTTCGATGGGGAAAAAGCCTAAAGATACCGATAACCGAAGCGCCGAGTGCAAGGATTCCATAGAAATAGATGTACACATCGGAAAAAACGTATATCACATATCTATACCCAAGACCATAATTGTTAGGAAAGACAATTAGCCAAAAGGAAGCGGCAAGGGTGCAGATAAGCAAAGGTAAATGTCCTCTTCTGTACCGTTCCCTTCCCGCTCTATATACAATAACGGTAAAAAGGTACGATATATACACGCAAAAGATAGATGCAGTGGCCGAGAAAACAACCTGCTCATAAAACTCCAAGTTGGCAAACTCTGGTATGTACAGATACAAGACAGTAAATAAGACGGGGAACGATACCGCAAAAGCGGTAAACAAAGACTTATGCTCCATATTGTAGCATTTGATTAATTCTGATAAATCCATATTTCTTAATTTTTAGTTTGGCGACACAAAATTAAGAAAATCCCCTGATAATAACGTGATGTTGCCAATCGAATTGGTTCAGGGGAACAAAGCCTGTAAGGGTGAATAATTCATGATAGCTTTTTAATGTAGACAGTCCCGTCCACGTGCTGGCCGGGAAACACTGCGACATGGCGGAATGGTAGACGCAGCACTCTATGATAGGAATGTCAAACCTTAGATGTGCGGAGCTTGACAACTCGTCCCGGTTCGAGTCCGGGTGTCGCAACATCTTCACTACAGATGAAGTATTTGTTTAGTCGTAGCCGGGCGGTCTGTGAGGATAGTCCGGTTTTTCTTGAAACCAATTAATAACAATCATATGAAAACATTACAATTAAGTGAACAAAAAGCCCGTGAACTATATCGGAGCGGTTCAAAAGAATTAAAAACAGTATTGGAAGAATCTTTTGGAAAGGATTTCTTTTCACAAGACGTTACAGAAAGAGTGAAAACCTACCTTGATGCTTGCCACGAGTTGGGAAGGGAACCACTCGATGAGAAAAAGCTATTGGAGTTAGGCTTGACGGAACACGATATTGCTTATCAAAAGCTGGCTATCGTTACGGAAGCTCTAAATGAAGGTCAGAAACTTAATGTATGCGATGCTAACGTGAAACGCTGGTATCCGTGGTTCAAGCCTAATGGGTCTCCTTCCTCTTTGGCTTTCCACGATTCGCGTTACGGTAATGCGTATGCGCGTGCTGGTAGCGGGTCTCGCCTTTGTTTGAAAAGCGAAAAGCTTTCCAATTATTGCGGGAAGCAATTCATTGATTTGTGGAAACAATTTATTCTATAACCCTATAAACTTACAATTATGACTTTAAATGTAGATAAAAAGAACGCTTTAAAGGCTTGGAGAGAAGCGGACAATAAAGGAAAGCAGATGCTTGAAAATCTATACGGCAAAGAAATATTTGCCAATCAAAACGTAATGGATAGAATCAAAACGTTTGAAGACGCAATGGAAGAAACAGGAAGAAAAGGTGTCCCTGATTTTTCAGATTTACCCAAAGACATGCGCAGGCATTTCATTGCGTTATATAAAATGGAAGTTATTACGGAAGCTCTGAATGAAGGCTGGAAAGCAGACTGGGATAACTCGGATGAGAACAAGTATTATCCCTATTTCATTATGTCTCCTTCCTCTTTCGCTTTCTACGGTTCGGCTTGCGCTATTGCGTCTGCGTTTGCGGGTAGCGGGTCTCGCCTTTGTTATAAAACACGCGAACTTGCGGAATATTCGGCAAAACAATTTATTGACATTTGGAAAGACATCCAGATAGGATAAGATAACAATCATATGAAAACATTTGAAGAATTAAAAGAAGAACTCTTGACCCGCGCTAAAAATGCTGGCGCATGCCAATCCGGCTACGCAATGGGGCTAAGAAGCAATACGAAAGCCGACCTTCTAAAGCCGTGAGAGAAGCGAAGTGCGCACCGCTTCCCTTTAACCTTGTACGGGCGGTTTAAAAACACAATACAATGGAAAATGAACTTGAAGAACTGTACAAGGAGCTGAACGAAGTCAAAGCTTGTGATTTGGAATATCTTCCCAAATACGACTATTCAAGATATTGTTAAATTATCAACATTATGGAGAACAACTTAGATTTATACAACCGCGTCAGAAAAGTCCCCCAAGAAGCTATAAAAAGTATTGCTGCGGGAAGATTGAAAGGTATGTCTGATATAAACCCTATGTGGCGCATAAAAAGGCTTACCGAAGAATTTGGAGTGTGTGGTTTCGGATGGAAATATGAAATCATCCGAATGTGGAACGAAAATGGTGGCAATGGAGTAATATCCAGTTTCGTTCACATAAACCTATTTGTAAAAATGAACGGGGAATGGAGCGAGGCTATACAAGGCATCGGCGGTTCTTCATTTGTGACAAATGAGAAAAACGGTCTCTATACATCGGATGAATGTTTCAAGATGGCCTTAACGGATGCCATATCAGTGGCTTGCAAAGCATTAGGAATGGGGGCTGATGTTTATTGGGATAAAGATTCGACAAAATACAACCAAACAAGCATGCAAGCGGCGCCTGTTACAGACAATCGAAAGTTGCTTAACAAAGAACAGTTTAACGACGAGAAGCTGATGGAGTGGATATATAAATATTTGACTAAAGCCAAAAATGAAGGCAAACGCCTTTCTCTCGTAAACCTTGTAAATGAAAGTTACAAGGTTGCCCAAGAAGATATAAGTATCATATCTGCCAATTACGAACAATACAGAATTAATAATAACCTACCATGAGTAAAGAATTATCAATTAGCAAAATTCCGGCTACAAAATCAGAACAGGAACAATTAGCTTCCCTTTTTATTCAAAAAGTACTTGATGGAGAAATCAGTGCCATAGAAGCCGTTATTCAAATGAAAAGCATCGGTGAATCCATATCTATTTTTTTGAAAAACAATGATATAAGAGAAGCAGTAATCAAGGAAACGGAAAAATACGGAAAAGGCGAAACTCCGTCATACAAAGGAGCCGTTGTTCAAGTAAAAGAGACATCTGTGAAATATGATTTTGCAGGATGCAATGACATTGTTTGGGATAAACTGAACAAGGAAAAGAAAGAAGTGGATGAAAAGATAAAGCAACGTGAAAGTTTCCTTAAGCTTGTAAATACCAATAAAACGGAAATAGATGAAGAAACCGGTGAGATATATACAATATTTCCGCCTGCGCGTTCATCTACCACATCTTATGCTATTACATTCAAAAAACAATAGTTATGTATCGAATAAGTGTCACTTCCTTAGAAGCCTTTCGGCGTTTCAGAGACAAACATTCCATATGGGATACAGAAGAACGCCTTCTTAATGTTCTTGCGGGAATAAAAGAGCCTAACGCTTATGCGGCAATAGGCTCTTGTTTTCATAAGATAGTAGAAACAGGGAAAGCAACATATGTAGGAAGAGGAATATTCGAACAGGAGCAAGAAGGGGTTATTGTCAGGTTTAACAGTAAGGCCGTTGAAAATGCCATTTTTTACCGGAATAAATTTCCTGATGCCCAACATGAGGTACACGGCGGTAAAGACTACCATTCTTCACATTTTGATATACATGTACATGGTTATGCGGATTTAAAATATGCCAAAGTAATTCGGGATATTAAAACCAAGTACTCCACACCGCATACGGAAGATTATACAAAATCATGCCAGTGGACTTTTTATCTTGATATTTTTGATTGTTCCATTTTCTACTTTGATTTATTTCAGTTCGAGGGGTACAAACGTAACATGCTCACCGATGTGACATCTACAGGTTTTATCCTTTACGAACCTATTGAATGTATTCGAACAGATTTGTCTGAAAAATACAATCAAGGTATAGTGGAAGATTTCTGCAAGTATATACATACAAATAACCTATACCACTTGTTGAAAACGAAAGAAGAACTTTATCAACTTTAAAATATTGATTTTATGATTTTAACAGGAAGTATTTGTCTTAGTGACATTCCCCGCGAGCAAATGAAGAAAGTAATCTGCAAAGACGGGAAAGAGAAAATTTATTTAAATGTGGCGGTTATCGAACGCAAGGAACCTTCACAGTTTGGGCATACCCATTTTATTACTTGTGCCCCAAAACAAGAAGAACGCAAAGAAGGCATACAGTATATTTTTGGAGATTTCAAGGAATATAAGCCCGTTCAGAGCAGCCCCACACCGGAACAGATTGCGGAAGCTCCGGGATTATCCCCGCAAGATGATTTGCCATTTTAAAATATTATGCAATACGACCTATCCAACCCGCTCCACAAAGAGCAGTTCAAAATACGATGTAACTATCTCTTCTCAAAGGGTTGCATTGTGGAACTGACGGAAAAGAAGCCTAAGAGGACAACGCAGCAGAACAAATACCTGCACACCCTTTTAGGCTTCTTCGCTTGTGAGACGGGGAACACGCTGGAATACGTAAAACAGAACTATTACAAAAAGTTAGTAAATCCTGCAATATTCACCCGTAAGATTAATGATAAGTTTTTGGGAGAAGTGGAAGTTTTACGTAGTTCCACTGATTTAGATACGGCAGAAATGACAACGAGCATTGAGCGTTTTCGTAATTGGGCGAGTGCCGAATGCGGCGTTTATCTTCCAAGTCCTGATGAAGAGAGGTTATTGCAATTAATGGAGATTGAAATAGACAGAAACAAAACGTTTATTTAAAATAGAAAATTATGCACACATGGTTTGAGTGTAAAATCCGTTATGAAAAAACAATGGAAAACGGAATGAACAAAAAAGTTACCGAACCTTATCTGGTAGATGCACTCAGTTTTACGGAAGCGGAAGCACGTATCATCGAAGAGATGACACCGTTTATTTCAGGAGAATTCACGGTATCGGACATCAAACGTACCAACTATAGCGAACTGTTTCCATGCGAAGAGGAAGCCGCCGACCGTTGGTTCAAATGCAAGCTGGTTTTCATCACATTGGACGAGAAAAGCGGTGCTGAGAAAAAAACGTCTACCCAGGTATTGGTGCAGGCAGCCGACTTGCGTGATGCGGTAAAGAAGTTGGATGAGGGCATGAAAGGCACAATGGCCGACTACCAAATTGCATCGGTAACGGAAACCGCCATCATGGATGTATATCCGTATGAGCCAAACGAGACTGAGGATGATAGTAATACAGAAGTATCTCGATTTATCAATAGATTCCCAGAGGGACAGTGTACAGAGGTCACAATTGGCGGCAAATCGGTTATTATAGATAAGACCGGAAATAAACCAAAAGTCATTCCGAGCGACAGTATAGAAAGTGAGGCTAAAAATGAATGATTATATCCCGGATTGGTATATCCCTAATAAATAACCATACTTATTAACTAAAAGCCCTCTGCTCACGCAGAAGTCCCGTGAAAGGTTCGGGTTAAGTGATTTAATTTCAGCTAACAGTTAACTATCCCGGTGTGGCTTGACCGCCTATCCGGGAGCTATTTGTTAACCAGCCTGCTCGGTCTGTGAAGATAGGGAGGGCGAATATGGGGCGTAAGCACTGGCTGTGTTCCTTATTATGGATAAGTGCGCAATATACATTGTAAGGGCTTGTTGATTTATGAAGCTTCAATCGGCAAGTTAATCATGATTGCTGGCACTGCCCAATTATGGTTAGTGGGTTCGATTCCCCTACGCCCCTCATAAATGTGAGCCACACATAAAATGGCAAGGGTTAGTAAATAATGGTTGTGCCCCGGAGAATACGCTTCGGGGCTTTTAATTGGCGAAGATTATGAGAATAGACAAAATTAAGACAGTAGGTCAGCTTAGAAAGGTCATTGAAAATCTTTCTGACGATTACGAGATAGAAATGCGTATTAGACGTAAATTGACGGATGAAGACATAATCGAGTTGCATAAAAAGTACGGTAAGATATATCCTTATCCATACGAAACAAGTTATTCAGAGCTTGAATTTGATGATGTAGGTGTGTCTGACAAAGTATTATGCTTGGGAGTTGAACTAAAAGACGAATGATATGCCATACTACATAAATGCAAATTGAATGAAACTTACAATAACCAAATCCGAAGGTGCAATCATTCAGAAGCTTATTGCAGACCGAAAGTCAGACATTCATAATATTGGAGGTGATAGCAAGCAGGCAGAGCGTCTAAGTAAGCTGAACAAGAAGATTGCAAGGCAGATAAAGAAACAATACAAGACATGAGTCCTTACGTAATAACTTCTGCGGTTCTTATTACTTATGACGGAAAGAAGATACCATTGGAAAACATAGAGAGTGAAATAATGACCCGACCTATCCAGTTGACTAAGGAGAGGATACTCGATGCTTTCTCCATGATGAAAGATAAGCCGGTGGATGTGGAACTTAAAATCAAATATATATGAAGAAAAAAAGAGAGTATATTACAATCACAACCGAGACGGACATATATTTAGACGATTATTTCGATGATTTTATGACCGTTGCCTCTGATGAAGATTTGATTGAAGAAATAGAAAAACGAGGGCATGTGGTATATAAAAAAGGAATCCCTATTACTCCTTTTGGAGAGCAACCTATTGAATTTAACAATCCAGCCGATTTAAAAAGGCATTTATGCGACATAGCTAATGCCGGCTATTGTATATCCAATGAAGAACTTATCAATGAAATAAAATTAAAACTACCATAATTTGCATGAGACATTTAGAAGACAAACTCCAAAAAGCTTGCGTAAAGTGGTTTGATTACGCATATCCTAAATATAGACTAACTCTCCATCACTCTCCAAATGGCGGAAAACGCAATTCAATTGAAGCTGCAAAGTTCAAGCAGATGGGCGTTCGTGCAGGATTCCCCGATTTGATACTTCTTATACCGAATAAGTTTTATCCTTTCTGTGGGGTAGAATTAAAGACTAAAACAGGCAGGCAGTCGGAGAATCAGAAAGCCTATCAAAAGGAGTTTGAAAGTATCGGCGCTAAATATGTCGTTGTCCGGTCACTTGACGAGTTTATAGAAGTGGTAACTGATTATTTGAAAGAAATGTAATGTTTAATGAAAAATAAAAATACAAGTGTTATGGAAATAGAAATAAAAATCAACATCCCAGAAGAAGGGAATAATATTATTGATAAATCAACCTTTTCACTCTCTATAGTGGGAATGCCTATTAAAAATCGGGAAGCATTGAAAACACTCCCCGATAAAATAAGGAAATCGTTTATTGACAGCGTAGAATTATTGACAAACAATTCTGTTTCTGACAGATTTATTAATTGCATAGACGGAATTAAGAATGCACCGCTCGCTCCGGTGCAAGCTCCTCAATGTAATGAATGAAATATTTACAAATAGTGTGATACTTTTGGAAGTCAACTTTACACTTATGATTATCAAATGAAATTCCCGAAAAAGAAAGTTCCATAAGTCCTTTTGCTTCATCCAATAGCGGAAGCGTCTTGTCATAAGAGTATATAAGGTGGATAAGTTCTCTTGAAAGGTCTTTCATTTCAGGATAGCTAAAAATATCGTTTTCATCATATTCTCCTTTGACTAATTTTGCCTTTTCAATAAGCTCTTTTGCTTTTTCGGTGTAAAATTCTTTAGTTCTCATTATTCTTAATTTTTGAATTGACGGCACAAAGTTAAGAAATCCCGTGAATGATTGGGTTTGTTCACGGGAACTATAATTATTTGGCTTTTTCCTTTGGCATTTTGATTTGAGTGTGTATCTTTGCGGCAGTTTCAACGCCAAAGAAGCTGACATAAGATTAATGACGTGGATTTTTTATATCCATTTGACTGCTTATATCTGAAAAGATAAAAGGCTGTTCGCATTCCCTTGTTGGCTACGCATTAATCTTGTGTAGTTTCTTTGGCGAGAAATTGGGAAGCGGACAGCTTTCTTTTTATACATAACTCAAATTTTGTTCAACAATGCCAAAGAAAACAAAATTAGAGAATGGGAGAACAATATGTACCCCACAATCTACGTTAGTACACGAAACGTACGCCCTCACTTTATCTTCTTCAACCGAAGAAATCAAACGTTATTTCAAAGCTATTTTAGAACTTTCAAAGTCAAATCTTTCCTATCCAGTAGACCTTGATAGTTGCTGGATGCTATGCTATTCCGCTAAAGATAAAGCGGTACGTGCTTTAAAGGAAAATTTCATAGAAAATATTGATTATCAGCCGCTCGCCCAAAATGGTGAGCGAACGAGAGGCGGTCAAAACAAGATTGACTATCACCTCTCCGTTTCCTGCTTGGAATACTTCATTGCCCGCAAAGTTCGCCCCGTATTTGACGTGTACCGTGAAGTCTTTCACAAGGTGAACGAAATTGCGCCAAAGGTTGCCAAGTCAAGTGCAGCAGACAAACGTAAAATCGCAAAGCTTGAAAAGGAACTGGAGTTTACGAAAAAACTTCTCGAATGGACAAGATGGAGCGAACGCAGGGAAATCGAACTCAAATGCTCATGCTTCCACTACCTCGTAAAGACGAAGCAGTACGACAAGTGGGCGGAATACAGAAAAACAGGAATAGTCAAGAAGTAATAGCCATGATTGAAATACTTATCGTGTTGGGTAGCCTTTTGTCGGGCTACCTCACTTTCCGAAAAAGGGAGAGAAACTTTTCTATTGAGCAAAATCTAAAAAATTAAATATTATGAATACTTCAATTATTAAATTCGATTACAACGGAAATATAATTCCTTTTGAGAAAGGGAGTGATGTTATGGTAAACCTTACGGCTATGGCGAAAGCCTATCCCGATAAGAATTTATCCACAATTGTTAACTCGCAGGAAATCAGCGATTATTGCACATCACTTTCCAAACTAAAAAATTTTAGTTTGGCTGATTTACTGATAGTTAAGAGAGGTGGAGATAATCCAGGCACTTGGGCACACCGTCTTGTCGCTATTCGTGTTGCACAAAAACTAAATTCCGATTTAGCGGTATGGGTGGATATGAGAGTAGATGAGCTTCTTAAATACGGTATGACCGCCACGCAGCCAACTTTGGAGCAGATGATAAACAACCCCGACCTTGTTATCAGCCTTGCAACGCAGTTAAAGAGCGAACGCGAGGAAAAGCAAAGAATGGCTTGCGAAAATCAAATCCTCAAAGAACAGAACAAAAACATAATTGAAGAAACCAAACCTGCTGTAACCTTTACAAACGCATTTAGTGGAGCGGAAAGTTCATGCCTTATCGGAGAGCTTGCAAAATTAATTGCGCAGAATGGATACGATATAGGCGAAAAGAGATTGTTTGCATGGATGCGTAAAAACGGATATTTGGGCAAGCATGGAGAAAGATATAACGTGCCAAATCAGAAATACATAGAACAAGGGTTGTTTGTAATCAAAAAAGGCGTACGCTCTGGAAGTAATGGCGTTTTACATACTACATTGACTACAAAAGTTAGTGGCAAAGGACAAGTTTACTTCGTGAACAAATTTCTTAATACCATATAGAAAGTAATAATATGAAAACAATAAAGCAGCAATCAGAAGAGTATGCGTTGAAATATCCTTCCGAAATCCGAAATGAAATAGCGAAAGCATGGATAGACGGGAGAAACTCAATAAGGAAGAAAGAGGTACTTGACCTCTATTTCGTAGAGGAAGAATACAAGGATATATTCATATACTGGCTCAACTACAAAAAAGAGAGGGGGCAGCCATACAAGCAGACCGGAGCAGAGGCATGTTACCGGAAGCTATTAACTCTTTCGGGAGGTGACAAGCAGATGATGATTGCAATAATAGAGCAAAGCATGAGTAATAATTACCAAGGGTTATTTCCACTAAAAGACAATGGGAACAGAAATCACACTAACAAGCAAGGAAATAGCGGTTCTATCTTCCAGGCAGCTGATTGCTATCTGCAAGAACATCAGTAATGAGATAACTTCCATAAGCCAAGCGATAAACGCACCTCCCATACAATTATCACAATGGAGGAAAGATAACGAAACCTGCATAAAGGCGGTTCTTGTAAAGTTCATAGAAGGTACTCTGTTGTTTTACGGCCGTAGCCGCGAGGATATGAATGACTATCAAGTAGCATCCATTGTAAACTCTATCCTTGACAAGTATTATTATTTCAGAATTGAGGACGTTTGCCTTTGTTTTAAACGGGCAAGGGAAAACTCATCATACGGTGGATTTTACGGCAAAATAGACGGTTCTGTCATCATGAGCTGGTTTGCCACTTACGATAAGGAGCGGGATGAAGTGATACACTCAATGCCGGAAGAAAAAATTAATGTTTTTACTGGAGAAGAGTATAGCCGGGAAGAGTACATTGAGATGTTGAAAGCTAAGATAGCCGGTGGAGACCTGTACGCAAACGAAGCATTGCGGCGTGTTGGTACATTCGAGCGTATAATGTTTGATAGACGTGGAGAGTACGCCAGTTATAAGTATTGGCGAAAACATAAATTTGACAATAAAGTATGAGACTTACAATATGTTGGACGACAAGAGGCAGGCAAAGACCGCTTTTACTATCCTGCTTCTATGACAGGACAATCTATCGCAACGGAAAGGCGTATCACATCAAGACGTCATGGTGCAAAATGTGTGTTTCGGAAGACAATCGGAAACGGAATGAAAGAAAGAAATCGAATTAAAAATAATCTATATGATAATAGCATGGTTTTCTTGCGGTGTAACATCCGCAGTAGCTTGTAAGATAGCACTAAGTCTGTATGATGATGTGCAGATTTACTATATCGAAACAGGTTCCGGGCATCCTGATAACACCCGGTTCCTATCTGATTGTGAAAGATGGTATAATCGCCCGATACATACTATCAGAAGCGATAAGTATCTCAACGTAGAGGATGTGTTGGCTAAGAAAAGATTTATTAATGGTCCTACTGGCGCAGCTTGCACATTCGAACTAAAGAAACAAGTTCGTTACAAGCTGGAAAAAGAGTTGGGAAATTGGGACGGTCAAGTCTGGGGATTTGATTTTGACCCGAAAGAGATTAACCGTGCCATTCGCCTAAAGCAACAATATCCGGATACAAAGCCGTTATTCCCGCTTATCGAGCGACAGATAACCAAAAAGGATGCAATGGGTATGCTTTGGAAAGCTGGTATTGAAATCCCCGCTATGTATAAGATGGGTTACAATAACAACAACTGCATCGGCTGTGTGAAAGGTGGTATGGGCTATTGGAATAAAATACGGAAGGACTTCCCGGAGGTATTCAACCGAATGGCAGTAATTGAACGAGAAGTGAGTGCAACGTGTCTGAAAGACAAATCGGGAAAAATATTTCTTGATGAGCTTTCTCCTAACCGTGGAGAAATACCAGAAGAAATCATGCCTGATTGTTCTCTTATTTGCCAAATAGAATTCCAAGGGATAATGGACAGGCAGGTAGAACGGGTTTTGAAAGGGGAAATTCACATTAATGACGTAACATGAAGAAAAGAATAGAAAAAGAGATGCAGAAATACCAGCATAGATACAAATTGCATCAGTATTTGAAGTATGCCCGCCAATGGTGTTTCGCTCTGGCATATAAGGGTAAACTATACACGTTGTTAGACGATGGTAGAATTGTAAAGGAGAACAGTTGGTTATGAAGCATTTAATTGATGCCATTATAAAGAAATGGTTCTGTTGCCACGAGTGGGAATACTTATTTGAGAGGAGAGTTGAAGTTGTTGATGATTGGGGTAATAGCAGTTGGTACACCGTCCGTCACTATTTCTGCAAGAAGTGTGGTAAATATAAGAAAATTAAAAGTCATTGATTATGAAAAAAATCGTTGAGAAAATATATGTCTATAAAGTCTTGCTACCCTATAAAAATTGGTATAGCATAATGACTGATAATGGAATGGTTAGAAACAACATTATAATTGTTGGTAAAAAGCGGTTATTGAAAGTTGCTTTAGCTTTAATTCTCATGGCTTTATTAAACAGAATGACTACTATAAAAATATTTAAATCCTCAAAAAATGAAGTATAAGGTTACATATACCCTGCAAAGAGAGGTTTCTGTAATTGTTGATATAAAAGACAAAGAACTTAACAGAGACTTTAAAAGACTTGGTGAAATCCACTCTAATTCAGATTTCAATTATCCGTTCGACCCTCGTTGGGAGATAGAGAAAAAAGGCTATGAAGAATTTTCTTGTGGTGAACATTATGAAGATGGAGAGGAAGGTATTGTCAACCGGTCTATTATAAGATTTAAGGACTAACAATAGAGATAATTCAAAACTGATTGGAAAGGAAATAAGTTATGAAACAGACAGTAGAAGAAGCAGCCTGCACTCATTGGAGTGAAAGTACATATAATAAAGATGCGGAGCTTGCCTATGATGAAAAAGACAGTATAGCTATCAAGGCATTGGCAAAATCGGTTGCATTACGGGCTTTTAAGAAAGGTGCAGACTGGCAGGCAAAGCAATCTCCGTGGATAAGCGTTGAGGAACGGTTGCCAGAAAATGAAGATAGAGTATTAGTGCTTTGTAAGATGAAGCGCTTTAACAGCTATTTTACGTTGTTAAATAACTATATAGATGGGGAATGGGAAACAAAAACATTGGCGTATTATGATACGATAGCTTGGATGCCCATCCCCTCTTTCGATGAGATACTCGAAGCCAACAAGGATGTACTGGAACGGATTAAAGAGAAAGGAGATTAAATATGAAGATATATGGAATAATTAGAACAGTCTGGAACGGAAATAGTTATTCTTCCAATCCAGACGAAGATATATTTCTTTATTTGAGTAAGGAAGAACGGGATAAGAACATGCCCAAATGCGTTAGTAATGCCGATATTGAATACAACACTTTTGAAACAGAAACGGAGGACTAAACTATGAAATCAAAACAAGTATTATCAGTCGAACAGATGACACATTTGCAGGAGCTTGGGTTGGATACAAGCGATGGAAGCATGTGTTGGTGTTAC
>OLVR01000496.1_pt1 | contig 51409 bp, 43 predicted proteins | sample 1673261 | NCBI WGS metagenome assembly OLVR01 (sample SAMEA3178938, study PRJEB25190) | human gut metagenome | biome: human gut; feature: human-associated habitat; material: faeces | place: Austria | collected 2013 | reverse complement strand
TGAACATATTTGTTACAAAGTGAGCCTGCCAAGCAACCTCAACGATGAAACGGATAGCCATTCTTGTATCCTTGTTAGCACCGCAGAATGCGTCAACTACGAAAAGTCTCTTATTTGAAAGTTCCTTGATAGCGAGTTTCTTAACAGACTTCCAAGCCTCCTGTGAAGCTGGGTGGTTGTCGTTCTTGTACTCGTCAGAAGTCCACCAAACAGTGTCCTTAGAATTTTCGTCCATAACGATGAACTTATCTTTAGGTGAACGGCCTGTATAAACGCCTGTCATAACGTTTACTGCGCCAAGCTCACTCTCCTGACCCTTTTCATAGCCTTCGAGTGTTGGCTTTGTTTCTTCCTCGAACAGCTGCTCGTAAGAAGGGTTGTAAACAACTTCTGTAGTTCCGGTGATACCGTACTTGCTCAAATCGATCTTTGACATGTTGCAATAACTCCTTTTCAAAAAAAATATCGTTAATAGGCGCTATAATGAAACAGCACACGCCGGCACATTCATTTTCTTTCCTTATTATAAAGCATAAGCTATACAGAAATTCATCTGACAATTGAAAACACACTGCCAGCATTTCATGCTGTGCTCCTATTACAGCAATATAATTATACCACATATTTTTCTGAATTGCAAGGGTAAACGCAGATTTTGTGAGCTGATTTTTTACATTTCGTTTAAATCTATAACGATTTTTTATGAATAAATGTAATTTCATGGCATAAAATAGATAATAAAAGATATTGACTATTATCAATAGTTAGTCTAAGCTTGCGCAGACGATTTTGCAGTATCAATATAAAATAATTGCATTTTTATGCTTCTTTGCAAAAAAGCGCCCCAAATTATGCAGGCAAATTCCGCTTTCCTGCAAACAGAAAAAAGGCAGTCCACAAGGAACTGCCCTTCTCCGAAATATCAACAATAGGGGAGATCTTATTTACTTTTTCTTCTTAGCCAAGACCACAGCCGCACCGCTCAGAAGTGCAAGAGCGAATGCTCCGCCAGCAACACCGGTCGATGGGTTTGTGTTTGAAGCGTTTGAAGCTGCCTTTGAGCTGCTATCTGACTTGCTGTCAGAAGATGAGCTGTCAGAAGATGAGCTGTCGGAAGCGGAACTGTCAGAAGCGGAACTGCTCGTATCTGACGAAGCATCAGAACTGCTTACGCTGTCAGGCTGTGAAGATGCAGGTGCTTTCTTTACAAGGCTTGCCACAGCGTCATTTATAGCCTTTACCATAGCGTCCACATCAGCCTGCTCTGTGATGTTCTTTGTTCTGTCAATAGCGGCAAGAGCCTTTTCGACTTCTGAGAAGTCCTCATAATCGTCCTTGTTGAGAGCCTTTGCGGCTTTCTCTGCCTTGTCAAGCTCTGTGTAGTCTGCTGACTTGTAAACAAGTGCCTCAACAGCGTCGTTTATATCTTTCGCCATTTTGTCAACATCTGACTGCTGTGTAAGGTTTTTAGTTCTGTCGATAGCTTCAAGTGCCTTTTCTACGGCTGTAAAGTCCACATAGTTGTCCTTATTAAGAGCCTTTGCAGCTTCTTCTGCTTTGTCAAGCTCTGTATAATCTGCCTTTGCATACTCAAATACAGCCGAACTGTCTCTATGAACTGCGAATGGTTTTTCACATTCATCAGTATGGAATGTACCGCCCTTTATCTCGCACTTTTCGCAATCGTTAAGGAAAATTCCTATGTCACCACCGAGTGTGATATCTCCTCCCGAGATAAGACCGTTCTTTATATTGTCTGTACCAAGATAAATATCCGCAAGCTTGGCATTGATATCTACCTTTCCGTCCTTTATAATCAAGCCTGTCTTTGGCTCAGGAGCGCCTATGCCAACAACAAACAGACCTATTCTTCCGGCCTTAACATTGACCTCTCCACCGTATATCTCGATAGAACCGTTAGCATACAGACCATCGTTCCAACCATCTTCAGGGTCTGCCATAGTTGTATCAATATTCACAGCCGCTTCCATTACTTTTATGGTATACAAAGTAATGGCTGCACCGCCCTGAATATCAACTGTACCTGACTCAAAGGTGATATTTGGCTGATCCATTGAAGGAAGATTGCCTGTTTCAACAAGGCTAAGCTTACTTTCTTTAGCTTCGCCTTTTAAAGTCAAACCAGTATCTTTTGAGCCTCTATCCGTCCTGCTAATAATAGTTGCTGATGATTCAAGCTTGTTTTCACCCTTGAAAAGTATCGTTGTAGACTTTAAGCCGTCAACTTTTATACTCGACTTATTTCCTGTAGAAAAATCTACATTGTCAAGAGTAAGCGTCAGAGTATCAGCGTCCCAGCTCCAGCCCTCGTCTTCATTTTTCTGATCGTTCTGAAATCCTGCCACTGTAAGGTCAAGAGTTGTAGTTCTCTGCTGATTTGCCGCAAAAACATTTATTGCAGGCAAAGATGCCATACATATGACCGTTGCGAGCATTGTGCTAAAAATTCTTGTCTTTTTCATATTTTATCCTCCCAAAATATAAGACTTCATATCATATTTGCATTGCGATATAAAACCGCCCTGCTTATAATTATGATAGCAGAGCGGTAATAATTTTTCAACTATTTTGACACAAGCGGTCAAAAATCTGCACAAGCGGTATTCATTTAAACAAATAATGTATGAAAGTCCCACTTACTTCCTTTATATATCTATTTAATGGATATATTACTTTTTCTTCTTAGCCATGACCACAGCCGCACCGCTCAGAAGTGCAAGAGCGAATGCTCCTCCAGCAACGCCGGTCGATGGGTTTGTGTTTGAAGCGTTTGAAGCTGCCTTTGAGCTGCTGTCTGACTTGCTGTCAGAAGATGAGCTGTCAGAAGCGGAACTGCTAGTATCTGACGAAGCATCAGAACTGCTTACGCTGTCAGGCTGTGAAGAAGCAGGTGCTTTCTTTACAAGGTTTGCCACAGCGTCATTTATAGCCTTTACCATAGCGTCCACGTCAGCCTGCTCTGTGATGTTCTTTGTTCTGTCAATAGCGGCAAGAGCCTTTTCGACTTCTGAGAAGTCCTCATAATCGTCCTTGTTGAGAGCCTTTGCGGCTTCCTCTGCCTTGTCAAGCTCTGTATAGTCTGCTGACTTGTATGCAAGTTCAAAAGCCTGTGTATGTGTTGCGATATCTGCTGAAATAGTTATTTCCTTGCTGAGAGGCTCGCAATCGTCAGCAGTTACCTCTACTGTGTAAGTGCCTGCTGTAAGCATTGCAGTATTGTTTGTTATCTCTTTTCCGTCTACCTTTATTACAACATTTTTCAGGTCAGCAGGTGTTACTTCAAAATCAACTGCATATTCCTTAGTTGGCAGGACAGGTGTTTTTCCCTCAACATACTGATACTTTGCACCGCCAGCTGTCAACTCGTCATAAAATTCTTTTGTTGTCATATAGTCATATGCTTTAGCCTTGCCTGCTTCTTTATTTGAACCGCAAGCTTCAACATTTTCTGTTTCTGTGAAATAGTTGTTTTTAAAGTCAGTTGTAGACGAGGAATCCTTCCCCACTATTCCGCCGAAACGTGTATATGGCTTTTTGGCTGAGTACTGTGAAAGGTCAATTTCTCCTGCAAAATAGCAATCACTTACAGAACCGCCGGCTACTGAACCAACGATACCGCCTACATCTGTGGTTCCGTTGCCAACCGGCGTGAGTTTTCCTGTAACATAGCTGTTTATAACCTTGGAATCGCCATACAAACGTCCTACGATACCGCCGGCGTCTGGTGCAGCATATACCATATCGCCTGTGCTTGAACAATAGCGGACTTCCGTTCCAATCTGCGCATATCCAACTATACCGCCGACATAAACACTTCCGTTGTCGCCTGAGATAGTTATGTCTGCTGTGTTCTCACAATATTCAAAAGTTGTGCCGTATGCCTGACCTACCATGCCTATGAAGCCATAAACATATTTGCCGTTATTGTTGAACGATACGTTTGACACACAATCAGAAATAGTACAATCACCTGCAAATCCTGCAATAGTGCCATAAACAGTATATTCGTTATCAGTATTTGTCACATCCAGATTTCCCTCTATAGTCAGACCTGATACCTCTGCTTCCTCGATATCGCCAAAGAAACCGACCAACAAATCTTTACCATAAATAGACGTAAAATCAATGTTTGAAATAGTATGACCGTTTCCGTAGAATTTGCCGCTGAAACAATGTTCAATATAGCCGTTTTCATCGAAAACGTTTCCGATAGGCGTCCATACAACACCTGTCAAGTCAAGGTCATTTTCAAGAACAACAACTGCGTCTTTATTCTTGTCATAATCTCCGTTGTTTACCGCTTTTGAAAACGCCAACAGGTCGTCAACAGTTTTTATTACCGTCTTATTATCGTCTGCAAATGCCGTTGTCGGCACAAACAAAAGACAGCCCGTCACCAAAAGACTTAAAATTTTCTTTTTCATTCTAATTCCTCCATAATATTTTTTGTTGCTGATATTTCTTTTTTACTCAGAACATAATTTTACTCGATTATTTTAACACAGCCTACACACTTTGTCAATAGATTTGGCACAAACGGTCAAAAATCTGCACAAGTGGTAACAAAATAAATGAATAATGCTTGAATTTTGCTTTGATGTGTGTTATTATATATTAAGAAATCATGTATAAGAAAGGATTTTTACAGTATGAGAGTGGCATTGGTAGACGATAATAAAAACGACCTTGCACTTCTTCATGAATATATTTCCGAACAAACCGCTCACAGCTGTCAGATAGATACGTTTTCAAGCGGAGAAAGCTTTTTGTCATGTTGGCAGATGGGAGCTTATGATCTGGTGGTGCTTGATATATTCATGGGGAAAATGACAGGGATAGAGGTCGCAGAAAAGCTTCGTGAAACAGACAAAAACGTGAATATCGCATTCGGCACTTCAAGCAACGAGTTTGCAAGCGAAAGCTACGACCTCAACGCCTGCTACTATCTTTGCAAGCCCTTTCAGGCTGACAAAGTAAAAGCCATGCTTGACCGGATCGGTTCTGATGAAATTGATCGTATGCGTTCCGTTAAGCTTCCCGACGGTCAGAACGTGATACTCAGAAATGTTATCTACATAGACTGTGCGTCACATATCGTGACAATCCATTGCACAGACGGCGAAAGCATAGTTTCAAGAAATTCTTTCGCTGAGATCGAGAGCATTTTTTGCAGTCATTCATACTTTTACACCTCCACCAAAGGCGTCATCGTGAATTTCTATGAGATAGCCCAGCAAAAAAGCGACCTTTTCATAATGAGCGACGGCACACATATCCCCATAAGCCGCCGAAAATCCAGAGAAACACTAGACGCCTTCGCTCAGTTTCACTTCAGTGATCTGCGAAAAGGCGGTGAGCAGTAATGCCTCCTTTATACCGCCTTGTGGAAGTGGGCATATATTCCCTTCTGAATTTTCTGCCACTTATGGTGCTTGCCCTTTATCCCTTCCGGCATAGGCTTCGCTTTTCCAAAACAGCTACCGTGGGACTTGTTGTGGCTCTTTCACTGGTGCAGATCTTCTTAGGTTGGCAGGCGGCATTTTTCAGCACAAATGCAGGTCTGCTAAGTGCAGTCAGCACCCTGCTCTATGCGGCTTTTTACTTTTTCGCTGTGAAGGTCAAGGTCGGCAAAACAGGCTTCACACTGCTTCTGCTTTCAAATAACGCAAGCTTTATCGTCATTACCTCAAAATGTCTGGAGGGCATTCTGTTCCCGTCACTTGCCTATGAATCATACCGCTGGTCGTTTTCCCTTTGTATGCTTATGACAGAAGCCGTGGTATGGGGACCGCTCTTTATCTACATGAAAAAGGTCTACACGCCTGCGGTGGAAAGAGAGCCGTCAGGTCTGGAGTGGCGCTATCTTTGGCTTATCCCATTTACGTTCTATATAATATGGTACTATACGCTCTACGGCAACTCTACGAAAAGCAGCTTAGAGCTTGCTCTGGAGCCAAAGAACACCATAGCTCTTTTCTTTATAAACGCAGGAGCATTTCTGGTGTATTACATCGTGGCACGGCTGGTCATCGAACAGCAGAAAAATCTGCGGCTTCAGGAAAATAACCACCTGCTTGAAATGCAGAACCTGCAATATGACTATTTGCAGGATAAGATAAAAGAAACAAGACGCTATAAGCATGATGTCAGACATCATATTGCTCTTATGCAGGAGCTTCTGAAAAAGGGCGAATACGATAAGCTTTCGGAATATCTCAATTCTTTCAGGGATTCTATGCCCGATATATCAGAACACATTTACTGCAAAAACACATCTGTAAGCGCACTTCTTGCATATTTTGCTCAAATAGCGGAAAGCAGCGGCATTGAATACAAGGTGAGCGCTGACATCCCAGATGATATAAAAATAGACATAACCGACCTCTCTGTGCTTTTCGGAAATCTTATCGAAAACGCCATTCACGGCTGCGTGTCTGACAGTGCAAAGAATAAAAAAATAATAATCAGAGCAAAGGCTGACAGCTATTCCCTCTGCCTGGCGGTGGACAACACCTTCACCGGAACTATCCTCACCGACCCCGAAGGCGGTTTCCTTTCCTCAAAACGCAAAGGCAAAGGGATCGGCACAGAGTCTGTCAAGAACATTGCCGCCAAATACAATGGCGTAGCTAAATTTGAATACGGTGACGAAATGTTTTACGCTTCCGTAATGCTGAACATATGAAAAAGGCGGAAAGCTCGCAAAGAGCCTCCGCCTTTTTTGTTTTATCGTCCTCCAAGCTTTACATTTTCAAATGTTGCCACAACAAATAATTCACATATCATTTATAAAATGTTTCTTGTATCTTTTGTGCAAAATGCTATAATCTAATTGAAAATACGGAGAGAATTCCGTATAAAGTTAATAAATCAAACAAATCGGAGGTAATTCATTATGATGGGAAGACTCAGAGCAATGCGTGAGCCGCTCAAATATGTTCAGGGCAGAGATGCTACACTTAAGTTTCATGAAGAAATGGGCTATATGGGCAAAAGGTGGCTGTTTGTATGTTCAAACAGTGGCTACAAAGCCTGTCATGACAAGATAGAGAAAAGCTTTGGCGAGCTTGACGATTACAGACGCTATGAAGTATTTGGCGGTATATCAAGCAAGGGCGAGATAGCCAAAATGGAAGAGATAGTAAAGGCTGACAACATCGACACAGTAGTTGCAGTCGGCGGCGGAAGCGCAGTTGATACTGCAAAAGCTACAGCATACTATACGGGCAAGCACATTGTTATCGTGCCTACAGTTGCTGCAACAGATGCACCATGCACAGGTCTGTCAGTAATATACAATGATGACCACAGCTTTGACAAATATCTTTTCTATCCTACCAATCCAGACGCAGTAATGGTAGACACAACAGTTATCGCAAACGCACCTGTAAAGTTCCTTATTGCAGGCATGGGCGATGCACTTGGTACATATTTTGAGGGCAGAGCTTCCATAAGAACAGAGTCCGCAAGCCTTGAAGGCACAGGCATCACAAGAGCAGGACAGGCACTTGCAAGACTTTGCTATGACACGCTGAAAACATACGGCAAGCAGGCAGTTGAGGCTTGCAAGGTACACGCAGTTACACCTGCCCTTGAAGCTATCTGCGAGGCTAACGTATATCTTTCAGGTGTTGGAGCAGACAACGTAAACTGTGCGGCTGCACACTCGTTCTACAATGGCGTAACATCATTGGGAATCAAGCACGCAGACCACGGCTGTTGTGTAGCTCTTGGTACACTGGTTCAGCTTGTACTTGAGGGTGCGCCAAAGGAAGAGTTTGAAGAGGTACAGAACTTCTGCCTTGAAGTGGGACTTCCTGTCACACTCGAGGAGATCGGTGTAACTACACCTGAGCAGGTAGAAACTATCGCAAAGAACGCTTGTATTCCAGGCGAAACTATCCACAATCTTGCAGGCGACGTACAGCCTATCGAGCTTTATGACGCTATCATGCAGGCAGACGCAATGGGCAAGATAGCATTGAACAAATAAGGGATAGTGTTAATTTAAAATGATATTGCCACCCACGGCTGATTTAGCTGTGGGTGGTTTTTTGTGTGAAAAAAGGGGCTGTAAAAAAAGTCCCTTTTTTCTTTTTCTTACCCATTGGTTTCACTCCTTTCGTTCTTTGATGATATTATTATACACCTTTTATGCGTGTATTTCAATGCTTTTAAAGTGAAAATATACACGAATTCGAAGTGCATATTTTGTGTATATTGTACACTTTACAAAAGAGTATATATGTGATACTATTATTGTGAGGTGATATAATGATAAGAATAAAAATAGATGTATTGCCACTTCTTAAAGAAAATGGATACAGTACCTACAAGTTAAGAAAAGACGGCATACTTTCCGAAAGCACCATCCAAAAGTTAAGAGAACACAAGATAGTATCGTTTGAAACTCTTGATTGGCTCTGTGGCACTTTGAATTTACAGCCGGGCGATATAATTGAATATGCAGAAACAAAGACAGCCGACAAGGAATAATCCCTGTCGGCTGAAATTCTACCTATTTGATTTTTATCTTCTGCCCCACATAAATGAGATTAGCGTTCTTGATACCATTGTCCTTGACAAGCTTCGCAACAGTAATCTTGTAGCGCTGTGCGATGCCCGAGAGCGTGTCCCCACGCTTCACAGTATAAGTCACCACCTTCTTGACGGAGCTTGCAGACGGCTTTACGGATACCGCCCAGTCAGCGAAATGTCAATGAGAGAAAATATCTTTACACATTTCTAGAAAACGGAGATGTTCCCATAGACAACGACAGGGCAGAAAATGCGATAATGCCGTTTGCCATCGGCAGAAAAACTGGCTTTTCAGCAACAACTTCTTCGTCTTTTATTCAAATGACAAAATACCCCTGTTCACTCCTGTATACATTCACACCATCTCTATTCATAACCCTTTTCCTAAGCACAAGAATGTTGACTATGTGCATAAGATGCAGAGTTCTGAAAGTCCAGAAACGGTTTCGGACAAGCTTAAATTTTACCGCTGCAAAAACGGCTATCTTCAAAGCGAAATTGCCGATTACATTAATGTTGACAGAACAACCTATATAAGATATGAGGAGAACGTATTAAGTGTATATCCTATCGATAAGATCATCTTACTTGCAAAATTATATAAGGTGGACGTTTGCGACTTGCTGGACGATTATAACAAATTCTTATATAACGATCAAGGCAAGCAAATAAAAAAGCTGCGTAAACGATTATCGCTTACGCAGCTTAAAATGGCTGAATTATTGAACGTGGGTCACTCGACCCTTAAACAATGGGAGTACAATAAAGCCAATATGGCCCAAGAAAACTACCTCAAAATAAAAAGCTATTTAGACTGAGGTGACATTGGTCTGTAATGCTGAAATTACTGCCTGCAAAACATCTTCACGTTTCTTTGCTTCGGGAACATTTCTCGTTATGTAATTCTTGATGATGTGTCCGTGTAGGTCTGTGACACGCTTTTGCAGCTCAAGAACTCCCGACTCAGTTTCTGGTTCGTGTACAACAATTCTCATTTAGATTACCTCTCCTATAAACATATTTATACGAAAAGCTCGTCCAATATGCATACTTCTGCCGATTTCGTACACCAGAAATATTTCATCTCAGTTTTCATCTCGTTGTACACTTTTCATCTCGATTTATTATTTCATCTCAGCGTTTTTATCGGTGTTCTTAAGCTTATAGAACGATGTCTTCTTTAATCTCAGCTTTTTCATCGCCTCAACAGCTGTTATCTCACCCCGATCAGGGGCAATTATCACACTATTCCAGTTAGGTGGTTTAGCTACATTGGGTCTGCCAAATTTCTTGCATTGCTTTTTGGCAATGGCAATACCCTCTGCTTGCCGCTTTCTGATTTTTAGCCGCTCCTGCTCTGCCATACTGGAAAGCACCTCAATCAGCACGACGGTTATCATATCGCCTACCCATTTATTCTCATTTTCGTATGTTATTTTAGTAGTGGGAATATCAAGGATTACTACCTTGATTTTCATTTGCTGATAGTACTCAAGCTCGGCTTTTATGTCAGACTTATTTCTCGACAGGCGATCTAACTCCTTGATTACCAGTGTATCGCCCTCACGGAGAATGGCGTTCCTCAAAATCTGGTACTGTTCACGCTGGAGATTTTTCCCCGACTCCTTATCAATGTAAATGCAGTTATCGGCAACGCCGTACTCTTTCAAGGCGGCAAGCTGCCTGTCTTCGTTCTGCTGTTTAGTTGATACCCTCGCATACCCAAACACCATAAAAATTGTCCTCCTGTTCGTAAAAGTTCATTTTACATACGAACGTCCGCAAAGTCAAAAACACAGACTTTGCGGACGTTTTCTTTGTGGTTCGTAAATGTATAGAATTACGAACTGCTAACTCAAAGCAACTTGCACTTTTCTTTGATTTTATCTTCGCCCATAAGAATTAGCTTTATTAATCTCTCTTTCTGGAGCTCATTTGTATGAGCATTGGCATCCATTAGAACTTCAAAAATAAATGCCAGTTTATCCTCGTCCAAATTATCTATTGATCTAGCCATATCAATAAGGCTAAATCTTGCCAAAAACGTTATCTCCTTTATGCAGTCTTTAAAATCATACACTTGATCACCATCTCTTGGTGTATGCATAATACTGTCAACAACAGATGATGGTACAAACGAGGATATATCGCTGTAACCATCAATTAAATAACGCAGCTTATAGATAAGATTTCGCTTTGCTCGTTCATCACTTGAACACACGATCGTAAAACAATCATCTCCCAATTTTTCGTATAACTTAGCGGAATAATTGCTTTTGTGACAACGCACAGTATTGTTCTCAATATTAAGCCTCTCTGCAATTTCGGAATCTTTAAGAGTGATAAAAGTCATTAGCCTCTTTGTTCGCTCTGTATTGTGCCATTTACAGCTCATCATATAAGTCCGTATCAGTTTCATACACAAAACTGAATTTTGAGAGTATCTGCGTTCAGAGACTCCGTTCTGACTGTTTTTAATATCATTGGCAATATCCTTACTAACGGCAAAGAACCTACTAAAAAACGACATATTTTAATCAATCCTCCAATCATTATAAATTATTTTTTGACTCACAAAAGCCGCATTAAATGCCGCTCTCAAAAGAAAAAATGTGTGAAAAGCAAAAAGTGTTTACTTTTCACACATATATATAATCGCAAATCATAATCATTCGCTGCTATCTCAAAAACTTTTAGTAATCAATATAATAATCACAGCACAGACCATTGGAGAAAGTTTGTACGTTATAAGCTGATAATGCGTTTAAGAACAACTGAAAACAGATCAAGTTGGGCTTGTTTCATCTATCAGTCTATATTTCAGTTCGACTAAATCAACAAACCTCTCAGCCTCAGAGTTTTTATAAACGCAGAACACACACTTCTTGAATGCTCTCTTCAACTCATCATGAGTCAAATTATTACAGCTTATTCTAGTAATACTTCTGGGTAGATAGAACTCTCGCAAACCTTTACATCTCCAAAACTTTCCTAAGTTTACTTCCTTGATACCCTCTGATAAAACGATCACGGAAAGCTCCTCACATTGATGAAATGCAAAATAATCAATAGTCAGCAATGATGATGGCAGCTGAAGTGTCTTCAATTCTTTTGCAGCCGCACCAAAAGGATTGCTGCCTATGTGAGTAATTGGTTTTGGTATTACCGCCTTATCATTATTGATAAAACAAGTGCCGTCTACAAGCTCAATACCGTTATTACCGAATTTGTATACTGTAACGCCTGCAAATACGGCTCTTAGGATCATCTTATCAAGTTTTTTCAAATCCTCAGCATCTATCTTATAAACCACTTTTCCTTTGCAATTACTCGTTGGCATACACGAGCGAACACTATCGCCTGTAGGTTCTGGAATGTGACAGCTGCCATTCACATAGCAAACGAACATTTCATCAGTTTCTTTATTTTTGCAAACATAGTATTTTGGTAAATTGATTATATCTACAAGTGCCATTTTAACCACCTCATAAGTTTATTTTTGATTATAGTCTATCTGAAAACAATCGTAAGTCTATATTGTTTCAAACAAAGTTTGACTTAAAAGAGTTTCAGCTCATCTTATTTTGAAAAAATAGTTCCTTGATGTGATGTCAATTACAGCAGGGAACAACTTTTACCCATTAAGGCAATTTAACTATTTTATTAAAAAGTATCTCAAAGTTTGGGTTTATCTGACTTACATAGTTCCTGTGATAGTGACCACAAAACCAACGCTTGTACTGGAGCTTGGGTTCTATATCGCTGAAAAACTTAGTGATCTTTAGTCAGTTTCTTAAAAATTGGATTTTGGGTATTATCAAGCTTTGAAATATCGTGACTGCCGTGTATATCGCCTGTTATCAAAATCATTTTATGCTTCTCCTTATATCTTCCAGTATTCTGGGGGTATACCCCATATATGGCAGCATACAACCGACATTATAGCTTTCAAAAGGAATACCCATTTTACTGCATATATCTGAATACTGTAAATACGCTTTATAGTCCTTCGTATTATGAACGTAACCGTACAAATGCACAGCTCCACGATACTGATTGTACCAATGAGCAATAGGGTAATGTGAAAGTACCAACTCGGTTTCGCCATCAGTTATTATCGAATAATTCTTTATCAACACAAAATGCGCTCTCATCTCATCATTTATTTTGTCGTGATTACCTCGAACGAGGAACTTATTTTCTTTAAGCTGTGGAAGGATCTTATTAGCGACTGATTTTTTCCACGCAAAGTCACCAAGTATGTATACTTCGTCCTCTTCCTTGACAACATCATTCCAGTTGGTGATAATAGATGAGTGCATTTCGTCAAGATTAGCAAACGGTCTGTTATCGTGCATTATAGCATTCTTATGACCTAAATGCAAATCTGAAATGTATAATTTCGCCATAACGAATACCTCTCCGTATTTAGACGAAAGCCTTAAACAAAGGCTTTTCAATTTCTATGCTGCCATCTCTAAGTTTTAATTTAATTATAAATCTTTTATTCGCAACTAGAAGTAAAAGAAAGTAATCTCTACTGTAGAAATTGCTCTCTGTATAGGATGTATCAATCAAAATCGTACTTAGATGTAAGGAAACTTCTCGGCAACAGTATAGATTGGAATACGTATTATATTTTCGTTCTCACTCTTGCCGCCTCTGGTTCTCCCAGCTATAACTGCAACATCTATCAAGCCGTTCTCCTCATAATAACCTAAGGACTTAGGGGCAGTACCCTTATTGCTCTTGACCTTTATACGAAATTTTCTTCCAGTTAAGCACTCTGCCAACAGAAAGTCCAACTCATACTGATTTTTCACAGAACAACAAGGAACTGGATTAGCCACTATTGGTACTGCCTTCTTGTGCAGTCGATACAACTCATTATAAACGAAAGTCTCTGCGAGCAATCCCTTAGCAGATGCGACATCCACTCCGTGAAGTCTTACAAGATAACTCAACAAACCGCAATCTCGAAAATAAAGTCTACGTGCTTGTAGGAGTTGTGATACATCACCATTATTGTATAAATCACAATACCCCAACACCCTGCTATAAACGAGCCAACTAATGGCTGAATTAACCTCGTTTCTCGATACAGGGAGCTTGGTATCCTGTTTCACGAAATTAGTAATTTCGTCCGTCATCAGCTTAGCAGTACCCTTCTTTTCCGATAGTTGCTCGAATACTGCTGCACGATACACATTCTCAAAAATCAGTTTGCTTTTATCGTCAACAAAATAATGTGATGACTCATCAGTAAATCTGCTCAACAGATTAGCAATAAGCCTAACACAACTATCTACATCTCCAGTCTGTTTATACGCTTGTACAACAGCAGGATACCCGCCTATCCGTAACTGCAACTCATACAGCTTAGTTAAAGCGACATAATCATTATTATCTGACTTTCCAAATACATCAATCTTATTCAAAGTATTCTCTGCATTGAACGCTCGGCAAAACTCCTTGAAAGACAACGGCTGTAACTCCAAGTCATAAGTTGAACCAGCAGGCAAAAAGAAATCCTTCGACATAACAACTCGTCCAAGATAACTACCCGTTACTGCTAAATGACACTCCAAAGACAGTAGCTTACGGATATAGTTGTATACTGTAGGACTTTCCTGTATCTCATCTACCAGCAATATCGTGCTAGGGGCATTCCAAAAATAACGTTCGCCCAAGATACCCCTGCAAAGGCTGCTCATCACCAGATAAGCCGAAGAATTAGTACGATTAATAGCACTCTCAAACGCCTCACGCACACCTCTTTGAGATAAATCTACATACAGTACCTGTTCGTAATTATTATAAGCAAATTTCAACAACTCAGTGGTTTTACCAACCTGTCTCGCTCCGCTAAGATAAAGTGCCATACTAGAATATTTCCTCTGCCACGCAGAAAAACTACCCTGAATATCACGCACCAAAGGAGCGTTTCTCTGTAATGCAGAATAACGAAAGGAATTATACTGTCTCATAGTTACTTCGGGAAGTGTACCCTTTACTGAGCGTACTACGCCCTGCTTATTGACAGTCAGTTCGGGTATACTCGATATTTCATTCAAAACAGCCTGATACCCAACATACTCAGTGCCTAATAGAAACCCAGACGTATCTCCATTTGAGAATCTAACTCTGGTTATTTTCATCGGTACAACCTCCTTCTTATTACTTCATTATAGCATTTTTCTTAGTGAAACTTAATAACTTCTCATGCAACCCGCTGCAATATTAGCGATAATTCGGGGAGAGATACCCATGATTTTCGGCTAAATCGTCTATATACAAATCCATTTTCTCGTTCATTACTACATCCCTTCTTCTCACTCAATTTTCTCATCTAGCCCATACTTTTGCATAAGCTCAGAAATTCTCAGCTTAGTGTATGGAATATCTATCTTTCCTAGCAAATAATCACGACTAAGGCTTACATACTCCTGCTCAAGGGCTAGATACAGTAAATCCACTCTATAAAAATCAATCGGGAGATACCCATCGTAATCTCTTTCTACCGCATTAACATCTGTAGCTGTCAACACTAGCTCCGAGATACCCAATTCCGTTGCTTTTCTGGCATACCCAAATAATTGGTCATGGTTAAGATTGCTCATTGGTCGATTTTTGACCTCAACAGCAAATACGTCAGACATACCCATTAAAGAGGTGTACAGAACGTCTAATTCCGTATCTCCTGTGGAACTACGGTATTTATCCACAAAAGAATAACAATATGCCGCTTTCAGCAAAGCAGAGTCCTCTACCCATTTACTCTCGATGTCTATATTATTGCCTAGACTACCCTGAAAAACATAACTTGAAAACTGCGGAAACTCAAACAACATAGACGGAGTCTCCGAGTCTAAGCGGGTCAATGCCTCTAGTCTCTTATGTGCAGGCGAGCTTGCTGTACCCAAACACTTATTAACTACGTCCAGAGTTTTCTGCGAATCCGTGGAATTATAAGCATCTCTAGCTAACCCAGCCTCTCTCAGTAGCTTACAGAAAGCTACGATATCCACCTTCTTGATACCCTGTCGAGTGGATAATACGTCATACAAATTCGACAACTCCTTCGACAGATTTATATCAGGCTTATTTAAGTTTGGAATTGAAACAATCTGCCCAGAACTAGGCATTACAAATATATGCTGAGCCAACGAAACATACGTCAAAAGGTTCGAGAGCTTAGAGGAGTCATTTGAAATCTCCGATACAATACGCTTTAAACTAGCATTTTCAGCGTTCTTAAAGTTGTGCAGACACGAATTAAGCGTATCGCTCAGTACACTCGCTATATAATTCAAACCTGTCTTATCTGCGAAAATCTCATTGTAGTGCAGATACGACCTGTACTTGTCAACAGAACTCAAATTTCTAAGACTCTGTTGTGTGCCCTCCTTAGAACTACCCCAAAGTAACCTCTCACTGTACAATATCGGACACAGGTCAAAAATAGTACCGCTACCTATTTCGTTACTTATCTTTCTGACACCATACTTAGTACTGCCTGTTATGACGATGACCTTTCTGTTTGCATACCCCTGTATACAAGAACAGAAAGTGTTACGCAGGCTACCTGGTATCTTGCACACTTCATCCAGATAAATGCGGGTTATAGATGTTGTATCCCATTGTGCAAACCAATCTTTGATTTTCTGTGCAGTACCAAAATCAAGATTTCGTATATCAGCATAGACAGAATTTTCTGGAGCTAACTCATATAATTGTTGCAGTAAAACACTCTTGCCTGCTTTACGTACCCCTAGAATCGCTAAACACCCGTTCCTAGATGGAGATACTTGTCGCTGTATCTCGATGGTGTTTATCCACTCTGACACCGCATCGAAAGCATAACGCTTAGTATCATACCCAATCCAGCTCTCTCTTGTAGGCATATTTGTCGCTCCTTTCATCTTTTCTGCTGAACTTCTTTAAGGTGTACCCAAACTCATCGCTACCCTAATAGCTCTTCCATAATTTCCGATACACTCTTTGAAGAACCCATACACTCCCTGCCAGATAAGTTTCTCTTAACCAATCGCATATACTCCGCCTCTAAACCTAAAACTAATAGGTCACAACGATATATCTTAGTCGGTACATCAAGTTTGCCCGTTGTAAACTCCTCAGCATTAACCGTAGTGCTGGTGAGTGCTAGTTCATCTAGTCCTAAACGGTTAGCTAATTTGACATACCCAGCTATTCTTATATTGGAAATGCTTTCTCTTGGTCGCCACTTGGACTCGACACCACAAACCCTAGACGAACTCAAAGAGCGTACAGTGTATAATGCATCAAGCTCATCTCCTGGTGAACCAATCTCACCGAGCTGATTGGGTGTTCTATACTTATCGGCAAAGGTGTAGCACTTGTTCAACTTATACAGAACCAAGTTCTCAAACCACATACCCAAATGCCTCTCACTCAACAAATCATCTGTAACACCAAAATGACTTATGAACCAAGGATACGCAAATACTATCGCTGGTATATCAGTGTCAATCTGCGGTATATGGACAAGTCCCTTGTACGTCAATTCGTTAGAAATCTCGTCAGAAGTTACCACACTCAATGGCAAAGCCAACCCTGATGCGGTGAGTACCCCACATAACTCAGTAAGCATACTCCTGACCTCTTTGTCACTGCATATACGGCGTAACAAAACATAACTATCTCCGAGGGTTTTTCTAATCTCTTTCTCCAAAGATGGTATCTGACAGAATGAGCCGTTCTTACACTTGAAAACATACTGACAAAGCACAATATATGCAAGTAAATTATTTAAAGTCTGATTATCGATACCCCTCAAACAAGAAAAATGAGAACGGTACGAGTCCAATGTATCTGTAACTGTTCCCGATAGAAAACTCAATGGTTGTACGGCTAAACTCTCAGTCACAATTCCACCTTTACGTAAATACTCCTCAAATAAAGATATAGTCGAGTTTGAAACTTCACTATCAGGATTAACCACTGAACTACCCAAACTCCAAGCTAAACTCTCTGCATACATAATAGGCACTAACTCTACATCAATACCCCTACATATCTTCGCAGATAATGCCGATACAACTGCCTGTGTGCTACCCGTTATTATGAATGTCATGTGGGGTACATAATCCTTAACTGCTTTTACGAAATCTGCCTCGTACTCTTTATCTATCTTACATACCTCGTCAAGCAGAATTCGTGTTTTTCCCTTCGCCTTACAGGCGGCGAAATATTCCTCAAATTTGCTGTCTCTTATTGAAACACTTAAATCTAAATACTCAGATACATCTGGAGCGGTATCATATAACTGCTTTAGCAAAGTTGTTTTACCTATGCTACGAGTACCCAAGATTGCTATTACTGCAATATCATTTATTACAGTCCTGTTCACTAAAGATACATCTCGTGCCTCGAGGAAAGCAGATAGCGGTTCAAATATGAACCTCTTTGTTTCTATACTGGAAAGCCTTTGTGTACCCACTTTAATCGCTCCTTTCATTTAATCTATTATAACATTTTTCTTAGTGAAAATCAATAACTTATCAGGTAGTTAGAACCAACCTGGAACTGAAAAATTGTACCTCATTGTGATTATTCTATTGTCTCTAACAAACTCACCTATGTAGTTAGGTGTGATACCCAAGCCTAATGGTACTCGTGCCATTATTAAATAAGTGTTATCGAGGTCTTGAGATATGTGCTCGACTACTTCAGCACTCAACATATCAGCTCTATCTATTATAATTAACTTATCTGAGAGGGAAGTTAAATCCCTCAATGAGTCTACACCTCTTTCAAATACGACTACATCTGGATGAGGATTTCCGTTTCTTATCAGATTGCACATATATGTCTTACCTGTTGCGGCTGCACCTCTAACTACGTTTATTCTACCCCTGAGCTGTATGTCAAAGGTTACTGCTTCTCCTGATGATACTATCAGATGTCTCGTTTTCTTATCGTAACTTATCATACTTTCAAATCCTCTCTTTAAAGAAAAGAGAGCGAACTCTTTGAAAGAAATCGCTCTCATTGTTGATACATTTAATCTGAGGTAGATATGACTAGCTCTTGGATAAATTAAAGGGTGGTTATTTCACCGTTAGGATATACAACATACCAATAATCATACCCCCAACCAAACGGGTCGCCGTACTGCTGAGTGCCTGTACCTTCAGTGTTTCCACCTGGAGTCGTACCATCACTTATTGTACCTTCATGATGCCCGTTTTCATCATCCCAAGACCATGACTGACCGCCACCGCCAGAACCAGAGTTACCATCGTTATTATTGGAGCCTCCGCCATTGTTATTGGAGCTGCCGCCACCATTGTTCTGCGAGCCTCCGTTTCCTCCGTTGCCGTTGTCTCCATTGTTATTAGAGTTGCTTCCGCCGTTGCCTCCATTGTTATTGGAGTTACCTTCGCCGTTATTGTTGGAGCTACCTCCACCGTTGTTATCTGAGTTGCCATTGTTATTGTTGTCAGAGGTCTCCTCCGACTTCTCATCGTCCTTCTTCTCTTCCTCTGGCTTTTCCTTGATGATGAGCTTTGAAGTGGCGGTCACTTCATTACCACTGCTGTCCTTAGCCTTGTAGGTGATAGTGTATTTTCCAGCCTTGTAGTCGGACTTCTTTGCCTTACCGTCAAGCTCCGCTGTGAACTCCACACTATCATCGTAGTTATCCTTCACGGATACCCCTTTATTGAAATCAGGGAGCTTGCCACCCTCCGTTATTTCATACTTCTCCTTGATACCCGTGAATTTAGGTTTCTCACTGTCAACTACCGTTACCGTGATGTTCCAGAGTTCTTCCTCTCCTGTGGCAAGCTTGATGTTAAGTGAAATGCTCTGTACGCCCAATTTGTCAAGTGCTATCTTCTCTTCGCCGCTGGCAAATGCAGCTGTGTCTATCTTATCATCGCTCAGTTTAGCAGCAAGTTCAGCTGCGGTCATTTCGCTGCCTGCCTCAAGCTCACATTCAAACACCTTAGGCTCTTTCACCTCAGCCTCAGAGCTGCTTTCCTCAGCTGCGGAAGATACCGAACTTGTGTCCGCAAGGCTGCTTGTTGTGTCTTTCTTGCCCTCGTCATTTCCGCAAGCGGTAAGAAATACCCCTCCTGCTATCGCCAAAGCTGCTGCTGCAACAATAATGTTTCTCGCCATTTTTGATACCCCTCTTCTAATAGATTTTCCAAATACTTTAACTTCAAGTGCCTTAGGCACGTCAGTTTCATTCTCCATACCCTCAAGACCAGCTCTGAGCCAGAAGAACGGAATGATACATCTGAACTTCTTGTTCTCTTCCTTCTCAAGGCGTTCTATCTCGTCACGCATTTTCTTAGACGCTCTGCTGAGCCTGCTTTTCACAGTACCCAAAGAAACTTCAAGCGTGTCTGCTATCTCCTGCAAACTCATTTCATCGTAATACCTGAGTATCACACACATACGCTGCTCCTCAGGCAGGCTTTCAACTACCCTGCGTACACATTCGATAACGTCCTTGTTTTCAATTAGCTCGTCAGGAATCTCGCCGTCAATGTCCTCAAGCTCGAAATCCTCGCCGTCCTCTGTCATTCCTCAAAGCATAACTCTACTTTTTTAGGTAATACAAAAACTCCCCCTGCGGCGTTAAGTTCTGATAATAAAAAAAAGCCATGACGGACAATGCCCGTCACGGCGAGTGACTGGTCGAGGTGACGGGACTTGAACCCACGGCCTCTGCGTCCCGAACGCAGCGCTCTACCAAACTGAGCCACACCTCGAAATACCACTGTAATATTATATCACACCCATCAAACCTTGTCAAGGCGTTTTTTTGTTTTGTATCCTCTTTGCTTTTTTTACTGCGTTGACCTTTGGCGTATGACGAATTTATTAAAATCATTCTCATTGTAACTTATTTTCATTGACATATGCCTTGTGTTGTGATATTATATATATAAAGGTGTTCTCGTTTAAAAGTTTTTGTATGAGGTGATGAAATTGATGAATATGAAGAAAAGAATGTTGAGCGTTGTCCTGTCTGGCGCAATGGCTGTTTCTACTGCTGTGTCTGCTGGATCGTTCAGTGCCTTTGCCGTGGCGCAATGTGTTGCGTATTCAGGATCTAATGTAAATGATCAGGACTATGTGCAATGGTCTGACACAGTGAAATCTTACCTGACAGTGTGTGACAACGGCAATTATATGCGTGTCCAGTCAGGCGCTATCGAGGGCAAGCTCCTTGTGGAATATTACAGCTCTGATTTTGAACCGCTCAGCACTAAGCTTATCGACAATGAACTGCCGATCTTTGGCGCTTTCTATGACTCCGGCAATAATTATTATGTCCTTAGCGGTCAGGAAAATCCGAAACAAAACGACTCCCTCGAGGTTTTCCGTATAACGAAGTATGATAAGAATTGGAACAAAATAAAGTCCTACGGTCTGTATGGAGCTAACACTACAGTTCCATTCGATGCAGGCTCGGCAAGAATGACCCATAGCGGTGACCACCTGCTTGTGAGGACCTGCCACGAAATGTATAAATCAAGCGACGGCAATAATCATCAGTCTAATGTTACCATTGAAGTGGATATGCCTTCAATGACTATCACTGATTCATATACCGGCGTCATGAACGTTGATTATGGCTATGTTAGCCACTCCTTCAATCAGTTTATAAAAACCGACGGCAACCATATAGTCGCCCTCGACCATGGTGACGCTCATCCACGTTCTGCCGTTCTGGTGAAGTATAATTCTGATTTTACTACAGGCAAATTCTTCCCAAGCTATTTTGAACAGGTCAGCAATATCGACGTTGTAACATACCCTGAATATACCGCCGGTCACTATAACTATACAGGTGCGGCTATAGGCGGCTTTGATGTGTCATCATCAAGCTATATCGTGGCACAGAGTACAGTAGACCTTGATTATATCAATACGTCAGAAACACGAAACGTCTACGTTTCCGCTGTTTCAAAGGACCTTTCCACAAACAAGCTCAATAAGATAACTTCTTATGCAGAGGGTACAGACTCAGCTTCTGCTCCACAGCTTGTGAAGATAAATAATAACAGCTTTTTGCTATTGTGGGCCAGAGATACAAAGGTAAACTGTGTGAAGCTAAACGCTGACGGCACAGTAAACGGCAGTATACACACCTTTGAGGGAAGCCTTTCAGACTGCCAGCCTGTTATCAAAAACGGCAGAGCAGTTTGGTATGTTTACGATAAAAATAACGTGACCTTCAACTCCCTGAACCTTTCAAATCTTGACGATATAAAGACGGTTGACGTCAAAACAGGTCATGACTACGAAACAAAGTACGCATCAAAAACTGACGGCACTGTAACACAGACCTGCAAGTCTTGCGGCTATGTGAATAAGTTCACAGTTCCGACCTCTACCACTGTTTATTGGCGCACAGACCTTTCGAATACGTCCTTTTCAAGCGTATTGAGCAAAACTCAGTTCAGTGTGGGCGACAGCATTGATTTCTGGCTTTATGACGATACAGACTACACAGTTGAATTTTCTGATCGCAGCATGGTAAGTGTAAATAAGCTTGAAAACTATGCTAATGATATCAGACGTATCACATTCAAAAACGGCGGTTCACTCACTGTAAAAATTTATCCTACATACAATCCGTCTGTAGCAAAGACATACAAACTCACCTGCGGATGCACGAGCCACACATATGGCAGTGCTGTTATCACAAAACAGCCTACCTGCACATCAGAAGGTACAAAAACAAAAACTTGTACGCAGTGCGGAGCAACAGTAACAGAAACAATTGCAAAGCTTTCCCACAGCTATACAACCACGGTTGTTGCACCTACTTGCACTGCTGACGGCTATACACTCCACAAGTGTTCTGTTTGCGGTACTTCATACAAGGACAGCACAACTAAGGCAACAGGTCACAGCTACGGAAATTCTGTTGTAACAAAACAACCGACCTGCACATCAGAGGGTACAAAAACAAAGACTTGTACAAAGTGCAATGCGACAGTTACAGAAACTATACCAAAGACTTCACACAAATATGCTAACACAGTTGTTGCACCTACTTGCACTACTAACGGCTACACTCTCCACAAGTGTTCTGTTTGCGGTACTTCATACAAGGACAACACAACAAAAGCAACAGGTCACAGCTACGGAAATTCTGTTGTAACAAAACAGCCGACCTGCACATCAGAGGGTACTGCTATAAAGACTTGCACAAAGTGCAATGCGACAGTTACAGAAAAGCTTCCTGCAAAGGGTCACACCGCAGTTACCGACAAGGGCTATCCTGCTACTTGCACCACCGCAGGCAAAACAGACGGTTCACATTGCTCAGTTTGCAATACTGTTATCAAGGTTCAGACAGTGATAAATGCCACAGGTCACAAGTCAAGCGGTTGGATAGTCGACAAGGCGGCTTCTATCGGAGTTAAAGGCTCAAAGCACAAGGAATGTACAGTCTGCAAGAAAGTTCTTGAAACGGCTGAGATTCCTGCACTTTCAAGAATTAGCATTTCAAAGGCAAGCGTGACACTTTCCACTTCGACCTACGCATATGACGGCAAGGCAAAGAAGCCTGGTGTAACGGTCAAGCTAAACGGCAAAACTTTGAAGAATGGTACAGATTACACAGTTTCCTATTCAAACAACACCAAGGTAGGCACAGCAAAGGTTACTATCACAGGCAAGGGCAATTACACAGGCTCAGTTTCTAAGACCTACAGTATCAAAAATAACTTCAAGAAAGCCACAGTTTCGGGCATTTCCACAAAGGCTTTCACGGGCAAGAACATCACTCAGAGCATTACTGTTAAATACAATGGCAAAGCGCTGAAAAAAGGCACTGACTACACAGTTTCCTACTCAAGCAACAAGAATATAGGTACTGCCACTGTAAAAATTACAGGAAAAGGCTCTTATACAGGCACTATCACAAAGACATTCAAGATAAATCCTGCCAAGCAGGAGATACAGAAGCTCACAGCTAAGAGCAAGGCATTCTTTGTGGATTGGGCGCAGAAAGGTTCTGCTACTGGATACGAGATACAGTACGCTACAAACTCTAAGTTTACAAGTGCAAAGAAAGTCACAATAACAAATAAAAATACCGACACCAAGACTATTTCAAAGCTTTCGGGCAAAAAGAAATATTACGTTCGTGTTCGTTCGTACACAACTGTAAAGGGTACTAAGTATTATGGCGCTTGGTCGGCTTCAAAGAGTGTGACTACTAAGAAATAATTTTATATGAGAACAGCGTATCGCAGGGGGCTGCGGTACGCTGTTTTATTTGTCGCTTCTGTATTGCAAAATATAGCCATTGTTCAAGCTTTAATTTGATTAAAGCAAATCATTCTTAAATATACTCATGATATCATAAATTGTCAGGCTCTGAGAAGAGTGAATATATGAAGTTTATCTTTGTAAAATAAACCGACCCCATTCGCTAGACTTTTTGACCTAGCAAATGGGGTCGGTTCAAATATCAATATCATTAACTAAAAAAATCAAGACATAAACGCAAGCATAATATGCGGATCACTTTACTTTTCTGCCGTAAACCTTGCCCACTCATATTCCGCTGTAAGCGGAACTGTGCCGTCAAAGGCTTTCAGCCAGCTGTCAACGCCAATGCCGTTCCACGCATTCATCATTATTTTACCAGGCGTAACAGGCAGATTTTCAGTAGCCTTGTATGCTTCCTTTCCGTCAACATACCAAGTTATGCTGTCCTCTTTCCACTCAAATGCGTAAGTGTGAAAATCCTCAGAAGCGTCAAATCCAAGATCATACATATATTCGTGTTTGCCAACACCATTGGTGTAGTAATTGAACTGCACCTTTGTTGTGTCCTTGCCAAGGACTTCAACATCTATTTCGTCCCAAGGATTATCCTCCGATGGACCTGTGTATGTAAAGAACGATGATACAACGCCGTCATTCTTTATGGCTTTCATTGAAACCTCATAAAGTCCATAGCCATAGTTTTCCTTTGAACGATACTCGCCGCCTCTGTATGCTTCGGAATCGCCCATACTGTCAATGGTAAGCTGCATTTTTCCGTCATTGAAAGTTACGTTATCTTCGCTCCACGAACAGTTGAACGGATCACCATTTGACCAGCCTGCTGAAATGGAAAAATCATTTGACGCACCCTTGCTGAAATCCGCCTCAACCGTGTATGGAGAATTGCTTTCCGTTTCCGCCTTGCTGCTGACATCTTGCGAAGAACTGCTGTCAGATGAAGCACCGCAGCCACCCATAGACATAACTATCATTGTGAGAATCGACATAGCCAAAACTTTTTTCATTTTTCATTACCTCCGAATAAATATCAGAATTTTATCTTCTATAAGTATTATAATTCAACAGATGTGATATTTATATCAGAAAAGTAATGCAAATATCAGATTATTAACATCAACTTAAATTTTCGATCTGCTTGTGCTATGCTTGTTCCAGTTTGCACGGAAAAACTGATCTCTATACTGTTTCGGCGTAAGTCCTGTCTGTTTCTTAAAGCAGGCAATAAAATGGCTGTGCGAGCTGAAAGCAAGATAATTGGCTATATCAAGCGGACTATATTCAGAATATCTCAGCATATTTTCAGCCGCTTGTATCCTTTTTGACATAATGAAATCAGAGATCTTTACGCCAACTTCCTCTCTGAAAAGCTTTGAAAGATACTGAGGCGTTATGTTCAGTTCATCAGCTATCTGATTGACGGTCACGCCCTTGTAAATATTATCGAAAATGCAGTCAAAGCACATAAGGATATGCTTTGAATAAACGTTCTGTGACGCAGCCTTTTTCATTTGCTTTGTATAATAAACGATGACTTCTTTGTGTACAGCCATAACGCTTTCTTCATTGCGGCACTCATCACATTTATTAATGTATATATCGCTTATGGTATACGCAGTTTCCGGGTCAAGTCCACCCTCGATGCAAAACCTGCACAGCATAGCTATGGTTATGACAAGATGATACTTGACGTTTCTAAGGTCGTCTTTGCTGAGTCTGCCCTTTCCGTTTGTATCCAGCGGCGTATACAAACGTTTGACCGTTTCAAGGTCGCCCTCCCGCACCGCAGAATAGAATTCCAGTTCCGTTTCATATGGTGAATGATGATAGTCATTTTCCTTTTGCATAAACTGCCGCTTAGACAATTCTCTGTTTATTTCCATAGCTTTCACCCCCTGCTTTTTAGCTTATTATATCATATTTACAGACACAAGTAAAGCCTCATATTTATAGAAAAAGGACGGCAAATCACCCTGCCGCCCTTTTTTCTGATAATTAGATATTATTTAGCCTCTTTCATTGAAGTCATAGCCTCGTCGATAAGATAATCTATAGCCTTTTCATTTTCCTGAACGACCTGTGACCAGCTCTTTGACTCCTGCGGATTCATTGTTCCTCTTATTGCAGTATCGCAAATAGAGTTAAGGTCGGCAGATACACCCTGTTCAAAGTCAAATACAGGGTTCTGTGCAGACAGATCATAGATAGTTTCTCTCATTTCAAGCATCTCATCTGTCCAGCCGTAATCGTCCTTGTACTGATCGAGGGTTATCTGATGTGCAGCCTCGTCAAGCTCTGCATAACGGCAGCATTCAAGGAAAGCTGCCACGCCCTCAGGATTTTGAGCGTTCTTTACAATGCTAAAGCCGTGTACTCTTGAAGGGATATACTGTTTATCGCTATCAGCTGAGCAAGGAACAGGAACGAACATTACCTCTCCCTTTGATACATCACCGTAGTTTACAGTTGTTGACGGAGCATTCTCAAGTGCCCAAAGTCCGATAGGATAGAAAAGCGTCAGGCCTGTTGCCATTCCGCTTCCCTCTGCGTCGCCTCTGAGTTTCCAGTTATTCTCGTGCTTTGGATAAACAACATTGTTCTTCTGCAGATCATACATCATATTCTGAGCCTTTGCTATCATAGGATCAGAAATATTATTTACAAGCTTGCCGTCTGTGATACCGATGAGCGGCACACCGGAAGACTGCTGCAAAGCCTTTTCATAATACCAGCCGTCAAGAGCGTATTTATCGCTTTCAGCGTCAGTAAAATCAAGACACATTTCTGTGAATGTATCCCAGTTCCACTTTCCCTCTTTGAAAAGCTCAGCAGGATCGTCATAGCCGTTATCTTCCATTGTCTGCTTGTTGTATACAAAAACATATGCAGGGTCTGTTCTGATAACGCTCACATAATGCTTATCGCCAAGCATAAACTGATCTGTCGCACCCTTTATGTCTGTCCAAAGAGGCTTTGAAAGATCGATATAATCGTCAATAGGCTCTATCATTGACTTTATAGCACCCTTAGGGAAAACGTCCATATCATCAGCACCGATGAAATCAGGTGAATCATTTGACATTACAAGTGCCGCAAGATCGTCAAACTTAGTTTCCCAAGTGGTCTGCACCCAGTTTATCTTACCATTATACTTTGTCTTGAACAAAGCAAGGTCAGCGCCTATCTCCTTGTCCTCTGCCTCAGTAGGGTTGATATCCCAATGTGAAAACCACTTTATTTCATTGCTTTTGAGATCTCTCACATCTTTCATATCATCAGCAAGTCTTTGAACTATCTGCTGCTGATCTTCCTTAAGCTTTTTGTCAACGACCTTGCTTGATGAATCACTTGAACTTCCGCAAGATGCAAATGCTGAAAGCGAGCAAACCGCAAGGGCAAATGTCAAAACTCTTTTTGCATTATTCATAGCCATACCTCCAAATATTACTTTCTTCTCTTTGCAACGATCACTGCTGTGCCTGCAAGAGCGATAACAGCAAGTGCTCCGCCAACAGCCGCACCAGTTTCTGCTGCCTTAGATGTATTGTCAGATGCTTTTGAAGATGTAGCCGCTGCTGCAGAAGTCTTGCCTGCATCCGCCTTAGATGAAGAAACGTCTTTCTTTGACGTATCAGCCTTTGAGCTTGAAGCATCAGACTTTGAATCTGCCTTTGAAGCATCTGTTTTTGAATCTCCGCCCTCAGCAGATGCAACACCGAAATCAAGCGTCATTGAAAGTGTGCCGCCGTTGAAAGCGCCTTCCTTCTCCCAGCCAGCGACCTCAGGGCAAGCTTTCTTTGTTACCTCGCCTGTTTCCTCATTGACCTCGTCAGTTGGTCTGATATGTATTCTTATTCCGCCCTCTGGGTCCTCGTCCATTGAAGTGATAGAATTAAGCGAATCAAAAACTGTTGTTGTGCCGTCCTCGGCAACGAACTTTGCGTCAGATATCTTAACGTCCACAGGATAAACACCATCAGGAAGATTAGCCACCATAACGCCCATATCTCCAAGAGTTCCCTTGCCTGACATTGTCTTGTCGGTGATAACTTTGCTTATCTTATATTCAACAGTTATCTTGCCAGCATCATCAATGCCTACCCAGTCGCCCTGATTCCAGGTCCAGTCCTGACCCATATAAAAGCCCATTGCTCCGATAGAGTAATATGAGTCATTCATTTTTGAGTCCTCCTCTGACGGGTGAACAACATCGCCAAGCTTTGCTGCCGAAACAGAAACTGACATCATTGTTGCTGCGAGAACCGCTGCTGAAAGACCTGCTACAAATTTTTTGATCTTCATAACCTTTTCCTCCTATTTTTCAATAAAATTTTTCGCTAAAAGCAATTTATTTTGTTGTTTCTGTATATATTATAACCATGTAAACGTTTTGTTTATATCAAAAACGTAACATAAATATCATAAAAGTGTTTAATATCAAATTTATAAAAGAATATAAATATATGAAAACAGACCCACTTGATATTCAAGCAGGTCTGTTTATTCGGAAGTTATTATAAGAAAGTGACTATGAATTAATATGTTTATATTATACGCTTTGTTTTAAAACTATTATATCAATATTTAATTATTTATATCAAATAATTATCGTAAATAGAATTTTATGAGCAAACATCAATTTATGAAACTAAGCATAAAAAAACAAGCTCGGCAAACGTGACCGAGCTTGTCCAAAAATGGAGTTATATTAAGAAATGATCTATTAAAGATACTTTACCAGTTCATCAAGAACGCCGTCAAGATGTCCGTCAACAAACCCATAGTCAACTCCATTGTACGCCCAGGCAGCTCTTCCGATAGAACATTTCTCAAAGGCACTGCTTATATCCTTGTACCAGTTAAGAGTATTTTCAGCAGACGCAAGGTTTATAACACCGTATTCGCCGCAATACATAGGAACATTTCTTTCCTCTGCGACCCTTACAGCCTCAGCAAATCTTCCCATAAAATAATCAGGCGTAAATTTCTCTGTCTTGACCTCCTCATATGTCTGCATATATTCAAGACCAAGACGCTTTATCTCAGTTCTGTATTTTGGGACGCTTCCCGGATAATCAATCCTGAAATCTCTCGGCATCTCATCTACCCAATAGGCAGCCTGATGAGTGAAAAGAAATGGGTCATAGCAATGGAAAGTATAAACAATATGCTCGTCATAAGGCTTATCAAGGTCTTTCATTGAATCAATAGAGTTGTTCCAGTAGCTGCCCACAATAATATTTATATCAGAGCTGTATTTTCTAATAAGCTTTATGGCATTTTCAACGATAGCATTCCATTTTGTGCTGAACATAGGGTCAGTTACCTCATTGAGAAGTTCAAAAGAGACCCTGTCAGAATATTTGCTGAAACGCTTTGCAAACTCTTCCCAAAGGTCATAGAATTTCTGCTGAAGCTCAGCGTTATCAAAGAATCCGCTTTCAGCCTGAGCCTTGTCAAAGAAAAAGCCCATTGTCTTATGGAGGTCAAGTATCATATTGATACCGTTATTTCCGCACCAATCGATACACTTCTGAACATAGTCGAAGCCGCTCTCTATAAAGCCGTTTTCGTTCTGAAAGATATTATAATCCACAGGCACTCTAACGTGGTCGCAGCCCCAGCCCTTTATACGCTTGATGTCCTCCTCTGTAATAAAATTATCAAGATGTTCCTTACTGTAATCGCATTGTGACAGCCAGCCTCCGATATCGATGCCGTGCATATAGCCATTAAATCTTCTCATATTTTTTACCGTCCTTTCTGATTCTAGTTTTGTTTGCAACTATATCGTAGCACTATACGGCCGGAAATTATATCATAATTTTAATATTCGTGTAAAAAACGTAATGTTATTATGATGTTTTAAATGTATTTTGATAATTATATGTCTTCTCTCCAATAGTTATATGTCCCGAGCTTCAAGTTTCGGGCCTTTTCGTGCGATCTATTACATGGTGAAGGCTATATCTCCGCACAAAAACTTGTCAACGACCGCAAATTGCAAAATTTACACTTTGTTTACAAAATGTAATCGTTATCCTAAGCAGCCAGCTTAACAAATCATGGAAATAAAGTGGTATAATGAAACCATAGAGATAAGAGAATATCTCTAAATATAAAATAAAAGGGAGAAAAATATGAAGAAACCAAAGTTTGAAAAACTCAAGGAACTTCTTGAGAACAATGAAGAATTGACTGTGGACGAAGCTAAGTACAAAGAACTGACCGGTGCAGACCTGCCTAAAAATGACTCATACACAAGAAACAGATCTGCCCTTTCGACCTTTGCACATAATAACGGCTACTACATCGTGGTTGAAAAGGAAACAAAAACATTTTACGAAAAAAAAGTTGTATTTAAAAAAGCTGACAAAACAGCGTAGATTATGGAGGAATACATATGACAACAACATCTAAAACTATAAAACAAGCAAATATATCACTTTCTGTAGTATCAAAAATAATTCTTGGCGTATGGTATGTTATCGCCGTTATCGTTTATCTTATGGGTTCTAGTGTCGAAGTAAACTATCGTGGTAAAGAATATATTACCAAATGGTTTATAGAAGATATTGGTGCTAGATATTATGGTTACCCGACATATTACCGTGACGAGTATTATTTTATCGTACTACCAATTGATTTTATAGTATTTGTTTTACCTGCGCTTTTGTATATTTCAAAAATATACAGAGCTAATCGCTGTTCACTTGTATTGACTGATAAAGGCTTATCTGGACATCGTAAGAAAATCTTTTCAACTGCACAACTACAGCTTCCAATGGATAAAATAGACAATATAATGGTAACTGAGAACCTTATCAACAAAATGGATGGTGGCAAAACTGTTGCTATTCGTTCAGCTTCTGGTCTGATAAAATTTCCTTGGGTACAGAACGCTGATGAATTTGTAAATGCAACGTTGGCTGAAATCGAGAAATATAACCAATCATTAAAGAACGTAGACCAAAACTTAGTTTCAGCAATATCAGGAAATTCAGTTCAGAAAGCACAGCCTGAAAAGTCAGCCGCACAGAAAATAAAAGACCTCAAAGAACTTTTGGACAGCGGTCTTATAACTCAGGACGAGTTCGACGCAAAGAAAAAAGACCTTCTTGATAAAATGTAACAAAAAAGCGAGCCACCACAGCTCGCTTTTTTTCCTGCATAAATTCCCCACCTCTGCAAATAATATTACTGCAATTTTGAAAAAACAACGGAGGTCATAAATATGAAAGCAACAGGAATTGTCCGCAGGATCGACGATCTCGGCAGAGTTGTCATACCTAAAGAAATAAGGCGCACCATGCGTATCCGTGAGGGCGACCCGTTACAGACAACGTTGAACTACGAACTGGAATGCTGTATGTGTCTGCTGAGAATTGCGGACAGGCTGTACATAAAATAAATTAAAAGCAAAAACTATAAACAGCTTGACATTTTGATAAGAATGTGTTATTTTAAATCTGTAACTTAAATTACGTTATAGATTTAAAAGGTGAGCATATGAGAGAATACCTAAAAAAAACGTTAAGACAAAACGTTAAAATAAAAGAGAATAATGACCTATACGACCGATTGCCACTTGCTTTCAAAGGGAGATACGATCTATTTGATGTTGAAATCAACGGAATAGACTGGCTTGCAATTCAACCAAAAGGCGATGTTGGTCTTATTGCGCTCCGAAAGGACAGAGCTAAAGTTCAGAATATTTCAGGACTTAACTGTGCAATATTTCTTAAATCGACCACCCCTTATATCAAGGAAAAACTTGTCGAGGACGGCATCCCATTTGTACTGAAAGGCAAGCAGGTTTATTTGCCGTTTATAGGCTGCCTGCTGTCTAATTCAGGTGAACGTGATATTGCACCTGTTGATATTATTTCGTACTTGACGCAAAAGCTAATACTTATGGCAATCTATGAAAGGTGGAACAAGGTAACAGTATCAGAAGCTGCCACAAAGCTGGGCGTATCCAAAACGTCTGCGAGCAGGTGCTTTGATGAAATAGAATATCTGAATGTCAATATCCTTGATACAAAGGGCAAAGCAAGAGCTGTTACCGTTCCGTCTGATATAAAGCAGCTGTGGGAACAGCTTCAGCACATTCTTAGAAGCCCTGTTATTAGAAGATACGAGTTTCCGAATGATATATATTTAGACAAAAAGGCAGGAATCACTGCTCTGTGCGAGTATTCATTGCTCTCTGATAATGCTTACACTACCTATGCGGTGACAAAAAAAGAGTTATCTGACACAGGGGTAAAAAAGCTGAAGCAAGTTCGAAAAGGAGAAGCTATTGGCTGTGCAGTTCTTGAAGTGGGCTATTTCATTGACTATAACCATAAGCCGATACAAGACCCACTAAGCGCATCCCTGTCATTGACCGATGAAGAATTGCAGGACGAAAGAGTAATGAAATCTATAAACGAGATGTTGGAGGAATATGTGTGGTAAAAGGATTAGATACTTTCAGAAACTATTTTGCCGACTACGAAGAACAATATGTGCTTATAGGCGGTGCAGCCTGTGATATTATATTTGAAAGCAATGACGCAACTTTCAGAGCAACAAGGGATCTGGATATGGTTTTGATAGTCGAGGCTCTTACGCCTGAGTTTGGAGAAAGATTCTGGAAATTTATTCAGAACGGGAGATACCGAAATAAGACAACAAGTGTACAAAAGCCGCAGTTTTACAGATTTGATAAACCTGAAGATGATACCTATCCTAAAATGATAGAACTGTTTTGTAGGAATAATTTTGAACTTCGTAAAATGACAGGGATCACACCAATACACATAGATGATTCTGTTTCAAGTCTGTCAGCAATTCTGCTTGATGATGAGTATTATAAAGCTTTGCTGGAAGGAAAAGTTGTAAGAAACGGCCTGTCTGTTCTTCGCCCTGAATATCTTATTCTGTTCAAGGCAAAGGCATATCTTGACTTGAAACAAATGAAAGAGAAAGGCGAAGCTGTTGATTCGAGCGATATAAAGAAGCACAAAAAGGACATTTTACGAATAACAGCTGAGCTAATGCTTGAAAGCGTATCTGAATTACCCGCAAAAGTTAAATTAGATATTGATACTTTTATTGACTTGTTGGGGCAAGACCCATTTGACAGCAATTCCTTGAAAAGCTATGGACTTAAAAATGATGATGTAGTAGAGGTATTACATAGGATCTTTGGATGATAAGCAGTGTTCTTAATTATTATGAAGTACAGCGGTTGTGTTTTTATGCTACAGCAAAAAAATTCAACTCCGTTTTGAAATTGGTGCGTTTTTATTATATTTTCTGCTTGCGTTTTTGAGATTGACGGATAGGTTGTGCATAAAGTAAAACGGAAACCGGACGGATAGTGCAGACACGCATTTTTTACCGTTTGTGAGCGAAGCTGGCTCTGCGAAAAAATCTCTGTAAATTAATCAACTGTGATAAAAACATTAGTTGGGAGTGGCATAAAATTTGCCACTCTAATTTTTTACAGTATACAATGGGTACTGTAATTTGTCAAGGTTCTTTTTGAAAATCAGCCTGATGGAGTGGAGCACAGCGCAATGGAATCAGGCTGATTTTCAGCGGCTCGCTCAGCCAAGCCTGTCGGGATACATGATTTCAAGCTCACCAAGAACTCTGCACCAGTTTCTCAGTGGCATAGTCCATTTTTTCGCTATTTTATGAGTTGCAAGATACAGAGCCTTCAACAGCGCCGTATCGCTCGGAAATACGCTTCTCTGTTTGTTCAGACGGCGGTATCCGCTGTTACGGCTCCTTTCATACCCGAAAGACCATCGGCACATATCACGAGGACGTCCTTTACGCCACGATTTTTTAGCTCGTTCAGAACGCCAAGCCAGTACTTTGCACTCTCGTTTTCACCGATATGTATGGACAATACCTGCTTATGTCCTGTAAGACTGACAGCAAGAACAACATACGCTGCAAGCTTTTTATCTGTCCGTTTTCTCGTACAGAAAGATGTACAGCATCAATAAATACAATGGGATAAACCTCATCAAGCGGACGTTTCTGCCAGTCCTCTATCTGCGGAAGGAGACGGTCTGTGATATCGGATACCATACCATCGCTGACCTCAAATCCGTAAATATCTTCGATGGTATCGCTTATCTGGCGTGTTGTCATGCCCTTTGCGTACAGCGATATTATCTTCTGTTCGATACCTGAAATATCCTTTTGACGCTTTTTTACGACCTTAGGCTCGAATGTTCCGTCTCGATCCTGTGGTACTTCGATCTCGGTTTCGCCTAAATTTCCACGTATCTTCTTTGTTTTCTTTCCATTACGGTAATTGGAGTTGTCCGAGCGTTCATATGAACTGTACCCTAAGTGTTCATCCAGCTCTGCCTCAAGCATTTCCTGTATAGTGCCGCCAAGAAGATCCTTCAGAGCATCTTCTATATCCCTTGCTGACCGGATATCATACTCCTTGAGCAGCATTCCGATGATGTTCTTTTTTCCTTCACTCATTGGTTCTCTTTTTCTTCTTCCCATAAAAAATCAGCCTCCTGTGTTATTTCTATTTTACCACAGTTGACTGACTTTTTACAGACTTTTTTTTCAGAGGGTCGAAAAGCAGCGACATTGCTGCCGCTGCTTTCCACCGTTTTATCTCGCAGCTTGCATAGGGTCGCTCCTCAGCGTTGCCCTATTTGGCTGCAAATATAGTATTGATTTTATTTTGGGTGTTATACGCATTTACACAGTTGTTTTTTCAGAACCGAAATAGGACCTAATGGATACGTCACTATATTGAAAATGTCTTTTAGTATACTATTTATTAATTTTACGAGTCATAATTTTTCTGCCCAAAACATCATACGTACATACTCACATACAGCATCGTCGTATTTTTTAGTTTCAATAAGATCTACGATATAAACGATTTTACTATAGATTTCATTGTAAATCTCATCTTTTCTATCTAATTTGTTGATCTTTTCTATAATTGCAGGTGCTGTTTCATAGTAAATTTTTATTAACCCATTTCCGAAAACAGACTGTTTCATATAATGATCTCTTAAAGATCTTAATGTTGTTAGCTCGTAGCAATCATCAGGTAAGCCTTTATGTTCGCAGCAAGCTGTTGTTAAAAAACATCCTCCGGTGCTTGATATGTTTCCCTCTTCCCAATGGCTACACGAGTCATCTGCATAGTAATAAGATTTATACCAACTGCAATAGCCTTTCTTATATTCCCCCTCATAAGTATAATACTTACAGGAACCGCATTTATTCATTTCTACATAATCCATAATTATCATTTCCCTATCTGAATTTTAATTTTCCGAAAATATCCCTTTTGAATCTGATCAAAAATTTTTTTGCATCTTCAAACCCAAGTTTATATGCTGAATCAAAAGAATCATAAGCCATTGAAATCTCATTTATATTTAAACAAAAGATACCGTGTTTATAACATAATAAGCCTTCTAAATAAAATGTGATTTCAGCAATCTGAGGATAAGCGTCAGTCATTTTAGAAAGCTTTGATAAAAGACCATCTAATTTATCCGTATGGTTTTCATTTATATATAGATCACTTAATGAATCAATAATTGAATAATATAATTGATTTTTATCTTCAGAATCACTATTACATTCACCAATAATATATAAATAATCAGTACACAATTCAAGACCTTCAATATTTTTCGCTTTATCAAAAAAAAGAAACATTGCTTTTAAAATAAAAAATGAACTTTCATAATTATTATTGGTTTTTAAATATTTTTTTGCTACTGATATACCTTTTGGGACATTTGTCCACGATTCATTTATAGAACCATAATATAAATTTAAAAATGCATATTTTGCACAACAATCCATATTATCCGACATTCCGAGCTCATAATAATAGCTTGCTAATTTATAATTTGGCTCAATATTTTTTTCATCTGAAAATAAATCACCAAGTATTTTATAATTTTTTGAACGTTCAAGATAAAATACAGCTTTATTAATATCCTTCGGAAAGTCTGGTGTACCTGCAATATATAACTGACCAATAAGCGTATCTGATAATGGACATCCGCCTAATGCCTCACTTTTCTTTAGATACTCCGGAATTTTTTCATCTCTATTCGGCAAGTTTTCATTTTTCAGATATAAAAAAGCTGCGGCTGAGTATCCGGTTGGATCATGCGTTTCTTCAGAAAATGCACAATAATAATCTTCTGCTTTTTTTAGATCAACAGTTGTTCCAAGTCCTTCTTCATATATATTCCCCAAAATAAATCCCGATCCTGCACCTTCATATTCGTAAGCTATTTCAAGGAGCTGTCTTGCTTTCTCATAGTTTTGAGGTGCACCATTTTTTCCGTGACGAAAAAATACTCCTAATATCCATACAGCGTTCGGGTTGTGCTGATAATATGCTTCACGAACATATTCATAAGGCATTTGAGACAATTCTTGTTTTGTGCAATTCCTTAAGTCCATATATTACCGACCTCCTTTATATTTTTCAACCCGTATCAATCAAAATTTATTTCTTTCGGCATTTGATTTTAAATCATCAATAGTACAGCCATTACATTGCTCAATAGTTATTTCGTAAAAATTGTAATATGAATATTCATTCTCAGAAAATTCAAGTGCATCTCCTTTATAAATTTCCTCTGACGTTAATTTACCATTAGACAAGGAATACTTTGTAAGAAAGGTTATTATTCCACTGGGTGTATTTGCATTAACATCACAACCATGAGAATAATAATTTACAAGGCAATTGAGCGTTTTTGAATAATACAGATCATCCCAGCCAGTATCACTATCACCTGTAGATACTACCGATCCATCATCAGGGTCATATTCATATACATGAAACCTTGAGGCTGCTGCTGCTATATCATATATGTAAATCAATTCATCTGTACCATCTCTATTTATGTCAAATAAAGCGTAAGCGGGTTCTACGGAAGATTGTTGATTTAATTCCGATAATTTGTCAAGATATGCACTGTATATATCTTTAACATCAGTGTTCTTACCATCGTCGGGATTTTTATTTTTTTCTATGTTATCGGTGTCCTTTTTATCAGAACTGTCTTTAGGAATACTATCGATCATATCTTTAAGCGGAGGCCTAATGCTTTTATCTTCGGTATATTTAAAAGCATAATAAGATTCAGTCAATGCCTTTTTACGTTCTTCCTGAGTCATTTTTAGATAATCCAGCTTTTTTATAGTTTTAACTGACGCTTTTAAAGGAGTTTTATCTGCAAAATAATTGTTATATGCATTAATGACTTCACTTGATGTAGTTTCATCATTTCCTACTTTAAATGAAGAATACTTTTTATTTTCACCGTCATAATTAAAGTATATCTTCTCGGTACACCTTACTTTTTTATCGTTCTCTCCTAAAACAACTTCATTTAAGGTATATGCGCCTGCATCTTCAGGAAGATCTGTACCTGTGTATGCATAAAATTGTCCGTCTGCCAATATTATTTTTCCGTTTGAATCTTTATATGGAGTAAAGGTAAACGCATCATGTCCATAATCACTTCTGTTACTACTCCATACGGTATAGAGATCTTCTCCCGTTGCAATAATTCCATTATCTTTTTCATAAACAGTGAAGCATTTTTGCTCCTCCTGTCCGATCATAAGTCCATATCCGCCAATAATAAGTTCAGGTTCCCCATCTCCGGTTAGATCCTGGAACCACATTTCATCCTTTTCAGCATAATTATGACCAATATAACCTTTATACATTTCATATGAATCAAGCCAACCGGTACCGCTGTCCATAGGTTCATGTTCTTCCGACCAGCTTAATATTTCTTCAACGAATTCCGGCGTTTGTTGAGATGTGTTTTCATTTACTTCAACAAGCTTATTTTGACCTCCTATTGCAATTTTGGGAGTAGCAACTTCTGGCTTGATCTCATTATCGGTTAGATACATATCAGCCCATTCTATATCACTTTCACCCCAGATATCTGTTGCAAAATCAAGGGCTTCGTCTATGCTGTCTCCGCACATTAAGCTATAAACAAATGCGTCCTGAATATAGTAATTGTAATATGTATATACTGTTTCTGTATTTGCAATTACACTTAATGCTCCTGCGTCTTTGAATGCATTCACAAGCTTATCGTTTATGTATGCTTTACAGGAACCTAAAAATACTATTGATCCTTCAAGCTCGTTATTTTTATAGTGAGATGTAAAATAGGACGGCATAATACAGTAATAAGTATTTCCGGAGCTATCGTCATCATATGTCACTTGAATAATATTACCGTTAATTATATCATCAAAATATTCTCCGATATTTTGTTCAGTCACAACTTCCTTTGTACATATAATAGGAGTATCATTATAAAGTGTACCATGCTCTTCAATATCAATAAAATCATATCCAGCCAATTCCTCTGCAAAATCTGCAACAGTACAATCTGTGTCGATATCTGTTAAAAGCTTTTCGCTTGTCCACACATCTGAACGCTGATTTAACAATTCAAGCATATCATCGTATCCAAGACCATACATTACTTTTGCTTTCATATCAGTTTTGCTGTATGAATATTTTTCCGAATCAAAGGCTACTTTATTATCGATTGCTTTGATTTGACCGTTTTGATCTATATCGGCATAGTTTTTTGCTATTCCATTAACACTCTCGTCAAAAGGTTCCAGCATTACTCCGCCCAAAGAGCCATCGTTATAGACATATTCATAAATCATAGTATCTTCACTGTAGTCAATGTCGCTGATCATTGATTCCTCGACCATACAGTTTAATGCATTTTCGATTTTTTCTTTTTTGTCGTTCTCTGATCCATTCTTATAATCAGGATCGGATATTATATCTCTCAAAGTAGAGTTTACCTTTTCATAGCTTTCATAAGCGGTTTGGACTTGTTGAACAGTAGGTTTATTTGAGGATAGATATTTATATGCAAAAAAAGCTCCTATTCCCAGAACTGCAACAGAAAAAACACAAGCAGCTATTTTCCCAACACGATTTTTCTTCCGGGAAGAATTTATTTTAGACCTATTTTCCATGCAATTGGGGCATAATTTTCCTGGGTTAGAGCTGTGAATGGTAAATCCGGTGCCGCATTTGCTGCATTTCCTCATAACAATGGGATCGTAGTTGGGATCGTAGGGTATATTAATTTTAAATTTATATCCGCATATATTACAGCTTCTCGCATCTTCATTTAGCAGCTTCCCACATTTAGGGCATCTTTTATTCATTGTATGTCACTTCCTATGAATTACTTTGAAATTGTGGCTTTGTTGAGTATTTTTCCTTTTTTCCGTATATACTTCTATCGTTTTTGTCTTATAATCAATTTTTATAATATATTGCTCATCATTTTTTAATGTCAGAAGCGATCTCGTTCCGTCTTCGGGTTTGTCAAATGCCGTATAAACGAATTTTGCGCTTCCTTTCGGAATTTGACATGATAAAAAGGAATCTTCCGGCGGATAACAGTATGCTATAAAGGTACCATTTTTATTAAAAAAATAACCATTCATAATACATAAACTATCTCACTCCTGTATTAATCATCTATAATCAACGCCTTAATATGTATTAAATTACTTCAACTTCCTTTTCTGCTACAACATCATCACCATAAATATAAGAAATCGTTAACTTGCCTGTAGACTTTATTTCAAACTGTTCATCACCAAATGTTATAATATCTTCGTTACTTGAAACAAATTCACAGTCTTTCCACGCTATATCTATCGGGATTTTTTTTAAAACTTCACCATTTGATTTTTTTATAAATAGATTTCCTGAACATGGAGCTGCATAGAAAAGGCTTACGGTCGCATGACCGTTTTCTTTATCATAAAAGTCAATACCATTTTTAGAAAATGGATCTACATAAGCTTTATCGCAATCCGTTTCTGCGATAAGGTCATAAACCGTTGCGTCCGAATCAAAAGATATATCGATATCATAAATATTAACACTAAAACTGAGGGTAGGTGCAGGTATTGTAGACGACTCATACGAAGAGATAGTTTCGGGAACATCCCAAATTACCTCCTCGTCAAAGTCTATCTCAGCGTAAGCCGATATTTCATCAACATTAGTTTCTATATTTTCAATTGATATTTCTTGTTTATTTTCTGACAATTCATTTTTATCTATAGTTGACATCGGAGTAAAAATCGAATTTGTTTTATACAAACTGCTGTCGATAGTATCATCGTAATAATTATATGTATCAGTAACATTTTCAGCATAATTTGGGGAGGATTCATCTGAATAAATACCAATCAAAGCAAGTATTAAAAAAAATGATATTATGAGAATCGTAGCTATCAATGCTCTTGTCGCTTTCTTGTCTTCGTTGTGAGTTTTTGTATTTATTTCATCTTTTGATGCTTTTTCTTTATTTTGCTTCCTGCGAAATTCCTCCCATCCGTCGTCAATTTTCAAATCTCCCGGATTTGGCTTTGATTTATTTCTTATTTCCATGTCAAGCTTACACCAAGGACAACTGCTTAGTCCTATAAAGTATTCATGCTTTGGATTGTCGGTACATTTGCACAATCTCTGACTTAAAGAATCAAGTGCGTAAAACCATTCGTCTGCTCTCGGTCTGGCGCTCTTGCTTTGTTGACCTTCAATAAATGCTCTTTCAAATAGCTTTTGAATATCTCTCGGAAGAATACCTATATTAGGTGAATAGCGCGTTTTTGCTATTTTCCCATTAATATTACTTTTTGTAAAATAAGGACAATATCCATTTTGTATGTTCTTTACAGGTTGGAAATTACTCATAGATTCTTTGGTGGTAACAACGCATGAAAAAGGATGAACGCCGTTCATTAAAAGCCTGAAAATAATAACTGCAAGAGCAAAATTGTCTGTGCTTTCGTTAAACATATTCCGTGCATTATTTTCATCAAAAGTTTTACCCTGAAGCTCAGGAGGAATAAACTCCGGAGTAACTACAGTACATGGAAAAATTTCTCCTGATTTACTTTTGATATGATATGAATCCGTATCTACAAGCATAACTCGACCAGTGTTCACATCTAACATGAAATTATTTGGGTTCAGATCTCCGATTATATGTCCGCTGTCGTGAACATTATTCACGGCGGCAGCAATATTTTCTGCCACTTTTACATATTGTGACCACAAATATTTTTTTCTGTTATCATAAACGTAAAAATCTATCAAGCTGCTTAACCCTGACACTTTTTGCATTACATATCCGCAAAAATTGTTATCCTGATACAGAATGGCGTGAGGCCATGCACATTCAGACAAGTCATTTGAATCTGTTTCAAGCATAGCCAGAAGTTTATTTTTCCTGTTTTCGGTACGATTCTTTTCATGATAGATCTTTGCAACCAAATCGGGCATACCTTCTATATTATAAATGCTGCCCTCGCCGCCGGAAGTAATGCTTTCTTCAAATAATACATATTTTTGTCCGCTATTCAAATCGTAATAAATTCTTCTATCATTATTAGAAGCCACTGCTGGAACCCCCCGTTATATTACTATAGTGCTCATCAACAGCTTCTGAATTAATATAAGTAAAATGAGTCGATGTTCCCACCTCTTGGAGAGCTTGTTTCATTCTTGGTAAAGCATCTTTTATAGCTTTATCTTTAGCTTTATCATTTTCAGAATTTGACGCCATACTATCGCTTTGTGTAGAATCATCTGCATGATCAGAAGTATCATCATCCGCAATAGCGCTTCCCTGCGTATGTTTGCCGTTGTAAGCGCTATCCTTACTTATACTGGAAGATTCCATACTCTTTTTCGATGTATCCTGAACGTTACCTTTGTTTAAAAAAACAATACAGATAGAACAAATAATAATAAGCACTAATATCACTATCAGCTGTATCAAAACGATTTTCCTTAGTTGGCGGTTGATTCTATACGAATTTTGTAATCTTTTCTTTAACTTTCTGGATTCATCATTAATTACTATGCTTTCACCAGTAGGAGTTACTTTGATTATATTTGTAGGCTTTTTTATATCAATAGGAGTAGGTCTGCGGCCTTCACGGAGTTTGCGTTTCATGTTTTCGTTTAACTTATCCCAATCAGGTTCCTTGTAATATTCCTCGTCTTTTAAATCTGCTAAAATATCAGTGTTTATCAATCCTACGATAGTTTTATCATCTGTTACATTAGGCAAGCCGTTTCCCGAAACAAATTTAGATATGCTTTTTTGCAGATTTTCAAAATCAGTTTTGTTATTTGCCCTAAGAATATTTCTGTCCATAAATCGGCGGATAAATGGAATATTTATTTTTTGAGCTTCATTTGCAAGCAGAGGATGACACACAATATCAAATATGCCGTCTGTCATAAGCGTTAATGCACAGACCTCGTCGGGATATTTTCCAAAGGACCAATTGTCGGGACCGCCCAAGAGCGGATATGTTTCATTGAATGCTTCTCCCTTTTTTACTTCTGTTGCACAATCATAATTACCGCTCGGCGTTAAAACGATAATACCGCCGTCACCGCATTGACCGTAATATAAGTTTTTACCATTATAAATCGCAGCAGTGAGGGTTGTATTATATTCCGAAAAATCTATTTTCATGTCTTCGGCAGTATTCATTACGTTGTTATATGCTTCTTGATATGCCTGTGATATAAGATCAATGTAAAACTTATCGCTTTTTTTGGTTTTAATATGCAAATTTATGTAAGCCAAGAATGAATTCACAGCCACTTTTGCACCTATATCCGATTTACTTGCACTGCCTAAACCGTCGGCAATTACAGCTATTGTATATCCGTTGTCAAGCTTTAGCACATCAGAATAATCCTGACATACACCGTCAGGATTTTCTAAATGTGCTGTTCCTATTGCCGAAATTTTAAAATATCCAATCATTCTTACAAACTTACTCCTTTATCAGCAGAGTGTATCTTCCGATCTATTTCATATCTTTAAAAATTTCCGCAGGCTCAATCAAGCGGAACCTTAAACATTGTATCAGGTGCAGGAATATTTAACGAACCGGATTCCTCAGTACTGTTTCTCAAAGCATCCAGACTGGATGAAACAAATTTAAACAGCCCAGTGAAATCACAATTTTTTAATCCGTATATATTATTTGGATCAAATATTTGTTTCATAATATCGGCTCTAAAACCGTCCACGCCAACACAGTATGCAATCGCCTTTCCGTTATTCTCCATCCACTTTAATCTCTCAGCTGACTCACGGTAATCATCATTTGGACCACCATCAGTTACGCAAAAGATCCAAGGTCTGAAATAAGGTGTTCCTGCGTAGTTGTATTTATTTTTTTGCATCGTGACCATATCCATTGCAGTTTCCAGGGCTTTGCCCATAGCAGTATTTCCATATGCTTTTAGTTCAGGTAATTCCATTTCTTCTACCGGAGCAAAATCCTGAATTACCTTGACATCACTGTCGAACGTAACAACAGCCACATCAATACAAGCCTTTGCATGGGTATCAAGACTTGATAGGGTCTGCTGCTTGAATACTCTGAGTCCCTCGTTAAGCTGTTTTATTGCTTCATTGCTGTTCATTGAACTTGACGTATCCAATAGAAAAACACAGGCAACGTGTTTTTCCGTAACGTATTTTACCGGTTCGTCATTGAAATCTCTTTGGTTTAATTTTGGCATAATAAGTCCTCCTAAATTTGTTATATATAATTAGAATATTTACTGGTTTGATTTTATAATCATACCTACATCATTAACTGAGAGAGGCACATCAATTACCAAATCAGTAATAATACATCCGTACATTTGAAATACTATCCCACCATATTCTGTATTGTCATCGTTTATAGTAGCGTTGTTTTTTAGATAAGATATGGCTTTTGCAGAAAGATTGAAAGAAACTGTCTCAGGCTTAAAGTCAAATAAACAGAAAAAACCGTCTGATTGTATAAATGTTCTTGTATTTTCAATAATGTCATTACTGATCTCATTTGGAAAAGTATATGATTCATTATTAATGCTGACTGCATCTGCTGCCGTAGGTACACCGGTTATGTAATTCCCGTCAAGCTTATAAAGAGCATTCCAATCTACAGCATCTTTGGGTGCAAATACATAATAATCAGTATTAAGATATTTTAAAGTAACAGTTATTGAACAACCTGTTTCTTCGAAATCAGAAAAGTATTTTTTATCGATATACTCTACTTCGTTTCCGTCAGTATCATAAAAATTTGCAGCTGACCAGTCGTCATAATTATCGATTCCAATGAATTCAATCGATTCATAGGTTTTATTATTTGAGTCTGTTTTTTCAGACTCTATTTCAACGTTTGTATTAGAATCTGTTATTGATTTGGCTGATTTGCTTTTAATAGCATTATCAGTAACACCAGATCCAATCTCTGTTTTTGATAAATCGTCATCCGTGACAATATTTTCTTGTTTATTATGTATTTTAATAATAACTGTTATCAAAACTATAGCAGTTAATACAGTTATAATAGAGGATAGTGATATTATAATATTTTTTTTCACTTGTTTAGACTTTATTGCAGAACTGTTTTCGGTTGGGGTATTTAAATACGCTTTCTGGCAAGATGATTCCGCAGATACTTTGTATCCGCAAAATTTGCAAAAAGTTGAGTTATCATCTATTTTATTGCCGCATTCTTTACAAATCATAGTTATAACCTCTTAAAAACATACGTTCTATCTGTATTTATTTTCCTCAAAATCAATTTGTTGGAGGAAAGTTTTTCAATTACATACCTTTTAGAATGTCCAAGTAACTTACTTACTCTATAATCATCATCATATATTTCAAGAGTATCACCATCGATTGAGTAGTAGCCTTCCTCGGAATAAGCACCGGAAATGAGTAACCTTCCATTGGTAAATTCCCAAGTCACTTGATCTTCTTTATCTACCAATTCGGTACCATCAGAATAAAGCAACCATTTTCCTTGAATCTTACTCTCGTTGCTCTCAAATATCCTGAATAAAATAAAAGCAATTATAACAATAAACAACATTAATATAATAGCAATAAGTATATTACGTTTTTTATTAGTTTTCATTATTGCTGCAAATCCTCCATCTTGAGGGTTGATGTTATTTAAAACACATCCGCAATGTAGACAGAATTCCGCATTAGGTGCAACGGCATTACCGCATTTAGGACAATAACTCACCTGAGGGGCAGGAGCAGGCTGCGGCTGAGGGCGTGGCTGTGGTTGAGGGCGTGGCTGCTTTCCCGTAGGTTCTCCGCAAACGGGACAAATAACTGTGTTGTCTGATAATTTCTTTCCGCATTTTTTGCAAAACATAGCTGGTCACTTCCTAAAAATTATTTTGCATGGTTGAATACATTCTTTGAGAAATAATCTGATTTATCATCTCTTCAATGTTTTCACATTTTGTTTTTTCCATAATGTAAAATGGAATTTCTTCTACGTTTCCCGATGTCTTTTCTATGACAAGCATTGTTGTAAAAGAATCTATAATATACAATGCTGCCAGTAATAACAATATAATTCCCCATGCAGGAGATCCACCTAAGCATATAATGGCAGCAATTAAAGCAACAAGTCCGCAAATAAAGGATTTTGGATTCAATGAGAAATTTGAATTGACTGATGAAATTTGATTAATAGGAATACTTTTTCGTTTAGTGCCAAATGGTATGAATAAAATCGCATTCGGAAGTTTGGTTTTAATAAAATTCTGTTCCATTCTAATCTCACCTTTCATATAGAATAATAAGAGTGAGATCATAAATGTTATTACTTTCGGGTTTTGCCCGGTTAGTTGACCTGCTTGGCAATTGCTGCATAGAGTCTGCCCATAAGGCAAAGCAGCACCGCATTTACGGCAATAACTCACCTGAGTGGCAGGATCCGGATGAATGGGTGGCTGTGGTGGAGTGTAAGGCGGCATCATTCCCGTAGGTTTTGGTGGAGTGTAAGGCGGCGGCATCATTCCCGTAGGTTTTGGTTGAGGGAAAGGCGTCGGCTGCATTCCCGTAGGTTCTCCGCAAACGGGACAAATAACTGTGTTGTCTGATAATTTCTTTCCGCATTTTTTGCAAAACATAATAAAGCTCCTTCACTTGAATAAATCTAAGTGTCTATACCTATCTTATAATATACCACTATAAGAAAAAGAGCCCCGCAATCCCCGATAAATCAAGGCTTTGCGGAGCTTTCCAACCACAATTCTGACCAGAAATAAAAAAGAAAAGCTAAACATAAGCATACAGTTTTTCAAGCTGTTTACGCTTCATATCCATGTTGGAATGCACATATCTTTCAAGAGTAATTTTCACGCTTGCATGACCCAGCAGCTCACTGACCGTCTTTACATCAATCCCAAGCCGAATGCACTCCGTAGCAAAGGTATGCCGCAGAACATGAAAATTCTTATACGTTACACCAATGTGTTTCAGAAAAGTTTTGTACCTGTACTGATAAGTCCTCGGTTCGGTATAATTCAAAGAGCAAGTCAGGAAGTAGCAGTCAGGATTGACATTTCGTTTGATTTTAGCAATCTGCGACAGCATAAAAGTCGGAATAGGAATATCACGGATAGACTTTGCACTCTTAGGCTCATCGATTATTACAATAGTTTTAGGACTAATTCCGTTCGGATTTTTAATCCGCTGGAGCGTTTTCCATACATGAATTACCTGATTTACAAGGTCAATATCCTGCCATTTCAAAGCGCATATCTCGCCTATTCTCAGACCCGTATAAAGACACAGCAGAACGCCAAGTATTTGACAGTCATCACACAAAGCATTTTGACGGATTTTTGCCATTTCAACGCTTGTAAAAACCTTAATTTCCTTATGTTCCGATTTTGGCAGCGATACATTTTTAGCAGGGTCATCTAGCTTGTATTCAGTTTCTCCGTATGCGAATACAGATTTCATCATGATCAGAATTGCCTGCACGCTCCTTGATGAAAGCCCTTTTCCGTCATCTCCGCCGCATTCCAACAGTTCGGACACATAGCGATTGATTATAAATGAAGTCACTCTGCCAACACGCATATCTCCGAACGGCGCAGCGATGTAATTCTGATACATAGTGCGATAACTGACATAGGTTGATGATTTAATGCTATTTTTGCGACTTGCAAGCCATACCGAGAACAGTTCTGATACCGTTATCGGATCGTTTTTCGGCAACAAATCAACTTTAGCAAGCTGTAGTTTCTGCGAACATTCCACATAGCTGTAAGCGTAAACAGACGAATACTTTGCTCTACCGTTTTCCATGTAACTTGAAATATACCTGCCCTCCCAGCGACCGTCCTTGCGTTTGAATATGTTTTTTCCTCGTCTTGACATGGCGAAACCTCCTTAAAATATGTACTTTAAGTATACACCCGTTTTGACGAGATTTTTGACCAGAAATAGAAGAAAAAAGAGTTAAAAACAGCCTAAAATCCTTGATATTTTGCAATTAAATATACAGATTGTGAGATTTCGTTCGTTGAATTTGTACAAAACATACAGTAAATTTTGTCAGTTTTAGTCAATCCGTGGATTGATTTTTTTTTCTTATAGTGGTATATTATAAGATAATTTCGGCGTATACTGCACATTTTGTCGTATGTTAACTCTGTTTTAGGGAGAAGTCAAGTCCATTTTAAAGGTTTATTGCTTATGCTTTAAGTTGGTTACTGAAATTTGTAGCATTGTGTGATATACTTGTAGTTCAAAACAAAGCGCTCTCCGAGAATAAAAATATTTGAGTGCCAAAAAGTTTTTTATCAGCCCTTGACAAACGAGTGTTCTAATGCTATAATATCAAATAGAAACAACAGCATTTAACATAAAATTACAATTTAATAAATAAGTGCCTTTTACTTACATAAACATATTGGCAAATACATTTAGAGCATAATGCTCGTACATATTTAAGGCACGATTTTGATAGCAACGGGATAATTATATCCTTTTGCACTAATCGTGAACTTGAAATATGTGCGAGCTTTTTTGTTGTCTAAATAAATTCAATGTGGTATGTAACGAATTGGTAACGCGGTCAGAATTACATAAATTGCGATACCCTCCGTGTCACATAGACATACCTTTAATATAACATACTAATAATATTAATATAGCAGAAGAAAGAATGTATAGTAGAGATAAGTATTGGTAGGTGCGTAACGAAATGGAGGCGGAATATCAAATTGCGCATCTGCGATTTTCATTTTTCTGCTATGGAAAGGAATTTTTATGAAGTTGAAAAAATTAATGATAATTGATGGTAATCCTTTTGCGGACACAGAGTTCGGTCAGCTTGAGTGTGTTGAAGTTAACGGAAAGCTGTACTTCCCCGCATCGGAGTGTGCAAAGGTTCTCGGATATCACAATCCGAGAAAAGCTATCATAGACCATTGCGACGAGCCAATAAAGCTTACTGTTCCGCATCCGCAAAGTCCGTTAAAAACTATCGTGAAGAATTATATCAGCGAGGGAGATCTGTATTCGCTGATTTTCAATTCAAGGTTACCGATCGGCAGACAGTTTCGTGCTTGGATATGCGACGAGGTGCTCCCGACGATAAGGAAGTACGGATTTTATGTTACGCCGAAGGTTCTTGCGGAGTGCGACGGCAATCCCGAAAAGCTTAAGCGTAAGCTAATGGAAATACAATGTTATCAGTTCTGGAACTACTGTCTGGACCATCCTGATAAGGCGGCAGATTTGATATCGAAATTTTATGAAAAGGCTATGAAAGAAGATGATATTATAGACGCTGAATTCTGTGATGAGGTAAGTAACGAAACCAGTCGCTTGATTGAATGCTCTGCGGTGAGTAACGAACTGCGCACGGCAAGAAACGCCGAAATCTCGCCCGTGTGAGCCTGCCGATTCTCGGCGGTATCCTTGCCCCACCTATGTTGGTTAAAGCCCATACACGCCGAATGTGTGCGACGTCCGAGGCGGTTAACGGTGATTTCTGATGAGAGAATGAAAGTCCGGTAAAAATTGCTCCTGTCAGTATTGCACGATCACCGATATGCAGAGGTTAAAGCAAATCGAAATATTGTAAAGCAAGTTAAAGCATCGGGGTCGTAAGCCCCCGATGCAGTCACAGCGGACAGCAAAGCTGACCGCAAAAGTGCCGAAAATACGCAGTTTCAGCAAAATTGTTGTGCATAATTTTTATGGGGTCATAAATTCGAGGTTTGAAGAATTCAGGGGTCGTAAGTACTGAAAATCACGTAAAATCGGTGTGATTTCAGGAGTCGTAACAGAAAATCAAAGGACATTGCCGCATTTTTCAAAATTGAATAACTTAAATCCCAAAGTCAAAAATGAATCAAAAGGAGTGTTGCCTATTGGAAATTAACGTCAGTGAAAATAAGCGGATCGTAGAGATCTGGCTGACAAATCAGGAGCAGGAGGACGATAGTATCAGCGAATTCGTGCAGAATACTGCAGACAAGTACAGCGATAAAAAATACAAGGTTGCCGTATTTATGTCGGGGGACAACGACTTGTTTGACTGCACGGAGGGATTGATAGAGCACAACCTCTGCCTATGATTTGTGGTGCGCAATCAGGCGCACCGTACATAACTGACGTAAAAAAACATAAATTGCGGCAAAGTCATAAAATCTTCACTCGGATATTTATTGCCTTTGCCTATTGCAATTCTGAAAGATATATGATACAATATTGATATAAATTAAAACGAATATTTCTGACAACATTGTAAGTATTCGCAAAGGTAAAACCGAACCGAAAAAATAATCAACATTGAAAGGGTGAAACAATGAGCATAAAGTACAGCATAGCAGGCTATTGCCGAATTTCTGTCGACGAGGAAATGGACAGAGACAACACCTCGATAGAAAACCAAAAAGCTATCATAGCCGACTTTGTGAAACGCAAGTTTCCAGACAGCACGCTTGATTTCTATGAGGACCGTGACCGATCGGGATATACGTTTGAACAGCGTGAGGGCTATCAGGAGCTGCGAAAGAAAATGCTTCGATTAGAGTACGATATTCTGATCATCAAGGACTTCTCCAGATTTTCCCGACGAAACAGCAAGGGACTGGTGGAATTGGAAGATCTGCGTGACGCAGGAATGAGGATTATCTCGATTGGCGATAACATTGATTATCCTACCTATGACGACTGGACGGCAATTCAGTTCCGCTTTCTTATCAATGAAATGCCTGTTACCGATACGTCCAAAAAGGTCAAATCGGTCATCAAACGCCGTCAGGAGGAGGGCAAGTGGATATGCGCTGTGCCCTACGGCTACGTTATGATAAACAACAAGACCATGCAGTTCGAGGTTGACGAACCTGCGGCGGAGGTTGTCCGAGATATTTTTGACAGGTACAACAGCGGCTGGGGATACAAAAAAATTGCCAACTATCTTACGGACAAGCATATTCCCACGCCTAGAATGTGCGAAAAAATGCGCAGGGAGGCTAAAGGCGAGGAGTGCAAGCGTGAGGTAAAGCAGACGTGGAGTATCATCACCGTCAGCGAGATATTGCAGAACGATTTTTATATCGGCACGCTCCGTCAGGGCAAGTACAGGCGTAAGAAGATAAACGGCGGGGAGGTCAAGCAGGACGAAACAGACCACATAGTATTTGAAAATAATCACACTCCTATCGTCGATTACAAGGTGTTCGCTCTGGCTCAGGAGCAGCTGAAGAAGCGTACGACCTCTCACTATCGGGGAGTGAAAAAGTACGACAATGTGTACTCGGGCTATCTTTTCTGCGGAGACTGCGGCTCACCCATGTTCGCAATGAGCCGTAACGATCTTGCTCCTGCCTACACCTGCGGAACCTACCACAAGCGAGGAACAAAAGGCTGTACCTCGCACCATACCAGAGTTGATATGCTGGACGGTCTGCTGAAAAGCTATATCAAAAAGGTGCGTGACAACTCCGCAGAGATGATCGACCGTTTGCAGGAGTCCATTGCTAAAGAACAGCTTGAAACGAAAAGCAGTCAGTCCACCGTTGACGTGATAAAGGGGCAGATAGAGGACGCAAAGGCGGAAATGAAAATGCTCACCCGACAGCAGGCGAGGGATGTTATGAAACACCCCGACCGTGCGGAGATAATCGAGGAGACCTACACCGAGATGATAGACGAGCTTACTCTGCGTATCGAGGGACTGAAAAATCAGATGCAGCTTGCAGTCGACAAGCACAACACCGTTGTCAGAGTGAACCGCACCGCCAGAACCGTGCTGGAGATTTTCGATGACATCATTAACAAGCCCGCTCTTGACAAGAACGACCTGAATTTTATAATTGACAAGATAGTGGTCTTTGAAAACAGAATTGAAATTCATCTCAAAGCGGATATCGACTGTTTGCTGAAATACGGCACGCTTACAGAGCAGCAGCTTGTGACAGTCGGAGCAGATGGATCAGCCGAAAATTTTAATCAAGGCACTAAGATCGGAAAGTCAGCCGGACAGCTTGCAGCTGCTGTAACGGACAGCAGAGGCAGGAATCTTAGTGTCAACGAGGAGTTCGCCCCCCTCGTCACCGAACTCACGGGCATGCAGATCCCGC
>OLVR01000484.1_pt1 | contig 51998 bp, 43 predicted proteins | sample 1673261 | NCBI WGS metagenome assembly OLVR01 (sample SAMEA3178938, study PRJEB25190) | human gut metagenome | biome: human gut; feature: human-associated habitat; material: faeces | place: Austria | collected 2013 | reverse complement strand
AAGCCGATGTACCGGATTTTTCCCGCCGCCCGGGCCGCCTCTATCCGGGGGATCAGCCCGAACCCCAGCACCTTTTCCCGCCACTCCTCATCCAGGCAGTGCCATGCATCCCCGAGTAAGAGCACCTGCCACAAGATATCCGCTTCTTCCGCAAAAAGCAGCTGTTCCAGAAACGGTGTCACAAGATGCGCCCTCTTTCCGTCCGTATCTAAGACCGCACGCAGGATTTCCGGAACCATTCCGTCCGCCTCCGCACCCTCGGTCTGGAATACCAGAAACTGTTTTTCCTCCCCGTCCGTCTCCTGCAGCCGGTTTGCAATCTGTCCTGCCGCAGCCGAGAATGTACAGTATTCTTTTGCGGTGCTGTACGCTTTTCCCGCATGAAGATCCTGCGCCGTGTAATCCGGCAGCACTGCCGTGCGTTTTCCTTTCTGGTTCAGGTAAAGTGCCATCCACTCTGTATACACGGACAGCGGCGGCAGATACACCGTCTCCTGCTGCGGTTCTTTCATATCTTTCGTATCTTTCGTGTCTTTCTTCCCGTCCCGAAGCCGCCCGGACAATACGGCTGCCTCCGGCGGTATGGCGCGCTCCGTGCAGTTCTCTACATGGGATAAGCTGTTTAAAAACGCCTCGATTCTCGTTATCACTCCCACCTTGGACTGATGCTCGTCCACCTCTATTTTCAGGTACGGCTTGTCCCCCATAATTTCCGCAAAAAGGTGGGAGATCATGCCGTCCGGTCCGCAGCCGTGGTTCGTCAGATAGACGGCATACAGATTCGGATGCTCCTTAATGATCTTCGCTCCCGACAGAATGTGCTGCGCAAATGGCCAGTACAAATTTGGATAATGACCGGACAAATCCACATCATGTCCTTTCAGATGGGAAAGTGTCAACACTCTGCACCCTCTCTTTAACAGTTCCCCGGGAATTCCCATATTTAAAACCGGGTCTGACACGCCGTAGTTTCTTGTAATCAGAACGAGCACCTTGTCCTCCGGTTTCAACTCGTCCAGGATCTGCGCGCCCAGTTTTTCAGAATTCTTCTCACAGCGCACCATCGCCGCCGCTCCCTTCGCGAGCGCCGCCGCACACCGTGCCTTGTCGCATCCCAGTTCCTGACCCGCTTTGATCATCGCTCCCGCAAGCTGCGGTTTTCCCATATCCAGATCCAGAACCGGGCAGATCAGCTCCACGCCGCGCTCCGAAAGCCCCAGCACACTTGCGACAATCCGCGGCGCTGTCTGCATATAGACACAGCCGTAATTGTGCGCAACGCCGGAAGTCTCATGCCGGATCGTATGGATACACGGGATAAAAATGTAGTCCACCTTTTTTCTCGCAAGCCATTCCATGTGCCCGTGCAGTAATTTTACCGGATAACAGGTCTCCTCCGCCGCCATCTCCTGTCCGAGCGCAATGATCTTATCGTCCGTCTCCGGCGACAGCAATACATTAAAGCCGAGAGTCTTAAAATACTGGTACGCCATCGGGAAAAATTTATAAATCATGAGCGCACGCGGAATTCCCACAGTCTTTTTCCCCGGCAGCAGCGTTCCGTCATAGCCTGCCAGGAACCATTTCTGGCTCTTCCGGTAATTCTCCTCATTCCGGATGCTCTCCTTTTGGGATGTGCCACCCTGCTCTTTTGCCGCGAGCGCCGCTCCGTATGCCCCGGTCACATCGTAAAACGGCGTGATGTGAAGCCGTTCTCCAAACACTTCATAGAAAGCCGCAACGATTCCCTCGTTATGCACGACTCCGCCCTGAAGGCAGATATGTTCTCCCTTGCGCTTATTGCCGACTACCCTGTTTAAATAGTTTCTGACAATCGAGCGGCACAGCCCTGCACAGATATCCTCCTTGTCCGTGCCTGCCGCAAGCTCCGCTGCAATCTTGGATTCCATCAACACGGTGCAGCGCTCTCCCAGATCGATCGGCACATTTGCTTTCAAGGCACTGTTTCCGATCTCCTCCAGCGATACTTCCATGCGGTTCGCCTGTTCCTCGACGAAGGAGCCCGTACCCGCCGCACACACTTTGTTCATCTCGAAATCGACGACCTGACCGTCCCGGATACTGATGTATTTGGAGTCCTGACCGCCGATCTCAAACACGGTATCCACCTCCGGGCACAGATGGGCTGCCGCGCGCGCCTGCGCCGTGATCTCATCCAACACCGTGCCTGCACCGGTCTTCTCCGCGATATAGTACCGCCCCGATCCCGTGACACCAATGCCTTCCCACGTGAGTGCTTCCCCGTATTTCTGCTTTAACCGTGCCATTCCCTGCTGCACCGCGCCGAGAGGATTGCCGCGCGTTCTAAGATACAGATCGTCAATGACGGCTCCGTCCTCCCCCGTCAGCACAAGGTTTGTGCTCGTGGATCCCACGTCAATCCCGAGCCAGAGCTTTTCCCCGCCACGTAACGGTCTGGTCCGGTGAAGTGCCTCCTTCTCGTAGTCATATCGCGGCAGCGCCTTTCTTTTTTGCTCCTCATCCGCCCCCTTCCTGCGGACCGGGTGTTTCCAGTCGAAGGCCAGCTTCCCTTGACATGCACAGGCTGCGATTCCGGCAGCAGACACCACAGCTCCCTCTTCCCCGCAAAGCAGTTCTTCCTCTTTTAATCCGAAGATATCACAGATGGCGAGGCGCACGCCTTCATTATAGACAACGCCTCCCGTCACAAGCACCGGCGGCTGTACCGGAAGTTTCCGCACGACCGCAGATTTAAAATTGCGGATCACGGCATAGGAAAGTCCGAGCAGAATATCTTCCACCGGCACACCTTCCTGCTGTCTGTGGATCAGGTCTGTCTTGGCGAACACGCTGCACCGTCCCGCAAGCCGCGGCACACTTTTCGCCCGTCTGACATACTCCGAGTAGGCGGACAGCGGAAGTCCGAGCCGGTACATCTGATCCTCGAAAAATGCTCCCGTTCCGGCGGCACATTCCCCGTTCATGGCGTAGGAGAGCGTCTCTCCCTCACGGATTCCGGTAAGGAAGCAGGAATTCTGTGCTCCCATCTCTACGATGCTTCCCGCGTCTGGATAGAGCATTCTCTGTCCTTCCAGAAGGCTGCTGACGCGGTTGATCTGCACTTCCTTTTGGATCCCCGGATACAAACAGACTGCACCGGGATTGACCGCTGCATACAAAATCCTGTCGCCGCACGATGTCTCCACCTGCCCAAGCATGTCCACAAGATTCTGATACAGTTCTCCGCGATGCAGTCTGTAATCTTTATATATGATGTTTTCGCCTTCGACAACAGCGATGGAGATACTTCCATTTCCGATGTCGATTCCAAGTCCTGCTTCTCTCATTGCTTTCCTCCGAAATTACTTCTTACGCATAGTTAGAATATTCTAACTAAATGTATCACATTGCAAGAGCCGTTTCGGTTGCAAAAGCAACAGAATCAGTTTTCTATCAGAGAAAGATTCTCAAATAGTTCGATCAGTCTAACTTCAATCCTGCCAGAAGCGAGCCAAGGCTGGTTCCTGTGGATGTGTGGTCTGTGTATGCCTCCAGATCTTCCACGCCTTCGGTATCTACCATCTCCTCTGCCAGCGCCTTCATGGACAGGCTGATCTTATTGTCGTTGGTATTCAATACCTTTGCCTTAACCTTCTCTCCGACCTTAAGTACTTCGGACGGCTTTCCGATTCTGCGCTCACAGATCTGTGAGATGTGCACCAGTCCGCTCAGTCCGTTGCCCAGATCAATAAATGCGCCGTACGGCATCAGGCTCTCGACGGTTCCCTCAAGCACGGTTCCCGGCACGATCATAGAGATGTTGTGATTGCGCTCCTCCGCCTCTGCCTCGAGTGCGACCGCCTTTCCGGAAAGCACGAGCTTTTCGCGCTCCTCATCCACCGTGATGACCCGGATCGGAATCTCTTTTCCAACCCAGCTCTCCGTATCCTCCACATAAGCGGATGTGATCTGGGATGCCGGAATGAACGCGCGGATCCCCTCAAGATATGCCACAACGCCTGCCTTCACGCTCTCCTTGATGCGGACGGTTACCGTTGTACCCTCCTCCATCATCTCTTTGAGCTTCTCCCATGCCTGCTCTTCATTGGCTTCCCTGCGGGAGAGAAGAATGTTGCCTGCGCCGTCGTCTACCCGGATCACGGTCGCCTCGATCGTATCCCCCACATGCACAGCCTCCGCCAGTGAGAAATCCGGATCGCTGCTCATCTCCTCCGCACTGATAAATCCCGGTGCATAATATTTCAGGTCAAGCGTAACGCCCTCCTCGTTGACATCGATCACCGTGCCGGTTAAAATATCTCCCTCTTTGATTCTGCGGAAAGAAGCTTCTAACTCCTCCTTGTAATCATCCATTGATTCCATGTGTCTTAAACCTCCATCTCTTTTTCTACCTGTAGTGTACCACATTTCAGTCTGATTACAACCTTGAATAAATCACCATCCACCTCGATCGTCAGTTTTCCGCCCTGCGCCTCGGTAAAACTTCTGGCAATCGCAAGTCCCAGACCCGAGCCTTCCGTGCCGCGCGAAGTATCGCCGCGCACGAAGCGCTCCGTGATCTCCTCCGGATCAAAATTCAGTTCCGTTGCCGACATATTTTTGATCGTAATCTCCACGAATCTCTCCGGTGCCATCCCGTATTCCTGTACCTGCACGTACACACGGCTCTGCGGCATCGCATATTTCTGGATATTGACAAACAGATTTTCAAAGATACGGAATGTCTTCTGATTGTCGAGCACCACGATCACTTTTTCCTCCGGCACATCCCAGCGCAGCGTAAGTCCCATCGCCGCAAAGCGCTCCGTATGCTCCACCGCAACCTGCTTTAACAGATTCACCACATCGACTTCCATCGGATGCAGCACAATATTGTTGCTGGTCGCCTTGCTGACCTCAAAAAGATCCTCGATCAATATTTTTAACCGCTGGCTCTTTTTATCGAGCGTCTCAATGTATGACCTGCGCTCCTCCTCCGTGATGTCCTCCTTCTTTAACAGTTCCACGTAGGTTGTGATCGCCGTGAGCGGTGTTTTTAAATCATGGGAAACGTTCGTGATGAGATCCGTTTTCATGCGCTGGCTCTTCACTTCCTCATCCACCGCCTTCTTAAATCCGTCGCGCACCCTGGAAAGCTCCACCTTCATCGGCTCATATATTCCCAGATCCTCGGTGATCTCCGTGTCCAGATCTCCGTCCGCCATCCGGCTTACACTGCGCAGCAGCGCCTGATAGTCTCTGCCGATCCTGTCATAATATTTTTTGATAAAACAGAACACAAAGATGGAGTACACGATCAGCGCGCCGATGCCGAAAAACCACATCATCGAGCAGAGCGACAGCACCGCAAAGTTGATCAGCACGATTTTCCAGATCGTCTTTGTGGATTTTTCTGAAAAATCCACATGCGCCACCTCATAGCGGAACGTGTTCCACAATTTTTTCAACCACGGAAAAATCTGATAAATCAGGCTGTACTGTCTGATATATTCCCTGACTCCCAGGAAAAATACCGGACGCAGTACGCGAAGCGCCGCGTACCAGATGCCATACAAAAACAGGAGCGGAACCATCATCTGTCCAAGCTGTAAGATGGCTCTCCAGGCATTGTTTCCAAGTAAAACATCCACTCCTTCGCTGTAATAGGAATAGCTTCTTATGATATCGTAGAAGTTTTCCTCCATACATGCCATGCAGCAGACGGCAATCACCGCCACCTCCATGAGATACCATTTCCCCGGGCGTTGCATTGGTATGTCTTCGTTCCAGATGCGCCTGCTCGTCATAAGAAACATCCATCCCGCCACCGCAGCAAGGCTTACCAGAAACAGGATGCTTCCCCCAGACGCACGGTACACTAACACCACCTGCACCCAGTAATTTGTCATACCCTCATACGGATCTCCCAAGGAAATCGTATCGCTCTTTGACACCGGAAGCCCGAAGATCACCTTAAAGTCCTTCGGTCCCTGCAACTGACCCGCTTCCACATATCCGCCCAGCGACTGTCCCAAAAGATTTTCCCGGTCTACATTCTGAAACGCCTTGATCAGAACGCTGCCGCTGATATTTTCGTCGTACAGCGGTGTCACTTCCAGCGCGCCCTCTTTGTCAAAGGATAAGCATACGATGTCCGTATAATACTGCTTTATCTTCTCCGTCACAGTTCCATCCACGCATGTCTCGAGCGGCTGATCCGTATTTTTCACGCAGTCGGCACTGCTTTTGTATACACAATAATCGATGTTCCAGCTGTCACTCTCAAACTGGCTTTTCCATTCGTCAAACGTAGATGTTACCGTGTCCTTTACATACTGGTAATCTTCATCATCCGTCGGCAGATTCAAAAACAGTCCGCCTGCATCTGCCTGCCCGCTCCGCTCCATCTGCTCTACATACAGGACATAGCTGCCCTGATAGAGTGTCTGTACCGTATCGTTGTCCACGCTGTCCGAGGACTCGCGCATCATCTCCGCTTTCTGCTGCTCTTTCTGTCTCTCAGCCGTCCGGTACACCACCGGGAAAAAACACATGGTAATGATCGTGATGAAAATGATTCCCGCGATCGCTATGATAATCCGCTTGCTGCTGTTTGCGACATTGCTGTTGCTGCCGCCGTTATTTCTGTTATTGCTGTTGCCGGCATTGCTGTCGGCACCGCTATTTTTTCCAGTATTGCTGTTGACATCGCTATTGCTGCCGCCGTTGTTTCTATTGCTACTGTTGCCGTCGGCACCGTTACTTGCGCTGACATTATTATTGCCGGCACCGTTGTTTCTATTGTTGTTTTTCAATTTTATATCCAACACCCCACACCACCTTTAAGTATTTTGGATCTCTCGGATTTATCTCGATCTTATCCCGGATATTTCTCACATGTACCATAATCGTATCGGTATTGATCGCCTTCTCGTTCCACACACGCTCATAGATCTCGTCCGCCGAATATACACGCCCCGGCGTCCGGATTAAAAGCGCAAGTATTTTGAATTCAATCGGCGTCATCTTCACCGGTTTTCCATCCACAAACACCTCCACGGTGTCCTCATTCAGTTCCAGTCCTCCGATCACATGAATCCGGTCGTTCTTTTCCTCCTTCGGACTCCTGTTTGCAAACTGCGTATACCGGCGGAGCTGGGAATTGACACGCGCCATCAGTTCCAACGGTGTAAACGGCTTGGTCACATAATCATCCGCCCCGATATTTAACCCGATCACCTTGTCGGTCTCCTCTGACTTTGCCGAGAGCATAATGACCGGAAAGTCATATTTTTCCCGCAGCTTCATGGTCATTGTGACGCCGTCCATGCGCGGCATCATGATGTCAACGATCGCCAGCGAGATCTTCTCCCGCTCCATCACCTCAAGTCCCTCCACGCCGTCTGCCGCCTTGAACACGTTATAATTCTGACTCTTTAAAAAGATTTCAATTCCGTCCCTGATTTCTTTATCATCCTCAACAATTAAAATGTTATATTGTTCCATTTTTCCGCTCCTGCTCTTGTTCTCTTTTCTGCTATCATAACACATCCGCCGCAGAATCACACGCCTCCCCGTGCATTGATTACATTTTACCTGATCTGCCGCAAAATTCCCCGCAGAAATACCCGAAGAATTTCTAAAGAATTATTTAGAATTATTATCTTGACAACTGCCACTTCGTAGTGTATAGTAGTACAAGTGCTGAGGCAACTCACACAGATGCTGCTGTGGCTCAGTCGGTAGAGCGTCGCATTGGTAGTGCGGAGGTCACGGGTCCGATTCCCGTCAGCAGCTTCATTGAGAAGAAGCGCAAATCCTTGAATGAAAGGGTTTGCGCTTTTTTGTGCTATGGTGTTACAGTGTTACGGTATTATGACGAATGTATTGTGATGGAAGTCTGGATGAGGGGGGAATATACGGTTGAGGCGTTAATGCTATCTCGTGGCCAAGGGGAAAGTAGGAAAACTTTTTCTCGTCCTGCGGGTCTCAGCGATACTTTTTCTATTCTGGGACCCGATTTTTGCTTCTATGCGGGTCTAATACGTTCTTTTTCTCGTCTCAGACCCGGGGTGCTCTTCCTTTCTAGCATTATGTCAACCTTTTTCCATTCTTTCTGGGTCTGGCACGCACTTTTTCTATTCTGGGACCCAATTTTTGCTTCTATACGGGTCTGGTTCGCACTTTTTCTCGTCTCAGACCCGGATTCCAATTTGTTTGACGATTCTTCACACATTTTTCAACACTGCTTCATACCTTTTTCACATTTATCCGGTATCTTAATCATTGTCAAGAGGAAATCCCCATTGACACAATTTCTTTTTCATAATATGGCCGGTAAGTACCCCACATCTTACCGACTTCTCCTTCTTTTTATAAAATGATAAACGTACAAAACGCCTCACCATCCGGTGAGGCGTTTTGCGTATTCCTGTTGAATACCCAGATTCTGTCAACTTCTCCTTTACTACATGCGATTCATCATCTTAATGTGTGACTTGAACAGGGAATAATATTTCATTCCCTTGTCTTTGCCATAGTGCCCCTGCAATGCTGCGCGGAGAGAATTGAGATTCTTTCGCTTTCCGTTTGCCTGATAGAGGAATCCCGAAAAATCTTCCGGCGGTTCCTTTGCATATTCACTGTGGTCAAAAACCATTTTGCAGTACATGTCAAACTTTTCTTTTAAGCCATAAGCCGGAAGTTCTGACCAGTAAGACGCATACTCTGCATTCGTCTTCAGTTCCTGATACAGCCGCTTGCCTTCTTCCTCGCCGAGAAGCGCAACCAGTGCATTGTGAAAATCCACCAGATTTTCCTTGCTGATGCAGGCACACAATGTCTTTAAAATTGCTCTCTCTGCATTCAGATCCAGTCCAAACTTTGCTGGCGCTTCGCTCTGACCCGTAGCATTTGACACACTCTGTGGATTCTCTGACATTTCTTCTTTCAAATCCATCATTGCTGTCATCTGTCTGGATTGTTGCTCCGTCAGATCCGGCTTCTCATTCCCTGCGTTCTGCGTCTTTGCTTTGTCACTCTTCTGTGACTTTTCCGAACGATCCGGTTCTGACATACGCTCAGACTTTTCTGCTTTCGCTGACTTTCTTGACCGTTTTGCCCTGCCAGTCTTCTCTGCCGGCTCAGCCTTCCCGGATTCCTCTGCCAGCCCAGCGTTTTCTTCCGGTTCCGACTTCCCGGATGTCTCTGCATCCTCAGCCTTTCCGGTCACTTCAGCCTTCCCGGATGTCTCTGCATCCTCAGCCTTCCCGATCACTTCCGGCTTCCCGGATTCTCCTGCCAACCCAGCTTTTTCTGTCGGTTCAGCCTTCCCGGATTTCTCTGCATCCTCAGCTTTCCCGATCACTTCTGCCTTCCCAGATGTCTCTGCATTTCCAGCCTTCCCGGACGCTTCCGGCTTCCCGGATTCTCCTGCCTTACCGCCGGCTTTCGACGATTCTGACTTCTTGGATGACCGTGGCTTCTTTGACTGCTCTCTGCCACGCTCTGCTTCCGCTTCCTGTCCAGTCTCCCGAACCTGCTCTGCTTCCGCTTCCTGTTCAGTCTCCCGAACCTGCTCTGCTTCCACTTCCGGGCCAGCCGCTCTGGTCTGTTCCTGTTCCGGCTCTACTGCTGCCCCGGATTCCTTTGCCACGCGCTGCTTTTTCTCTGTCAGCATTCTGTGGCATTCCTTTCCGCTTAAACGGCTCACAGGCATTTCCCGCGTTGACCAGTAGCGCACCGCAGCGTCAAATCCCGTATCATTTGATACAATGACATACTCCCTGTCCGCGTTCTGGCTCAGGCGATAGCCAAGTTCCGATACCAGCTGGAAATCCAGCGCATTGCTTCCCTCAAAACACTTAATAAAGTCTGCTTCCTTTTCCGTCTCCTTGAGCATCCTCACATTTTCGTAATTCATATGCGGGCTCTTTGTCGTATAAAATACAAGAACCTCGTCATCTTCCTGCGAGGATACCAGAAGCGGCACCCATATATCTCCTACATTCTCACTGTCAACCAAATAAATTTTTCCCATTCATTCTCCTGCTGACAGAATCCTTTTTTATTGTACCACATTCCGCTTTTATACTGCAATGTCGTTTTTCCGCTGACGCTTCTTCACTTTCCCGTGTTCTGTTTTATAAAATATCGATGTACTCGCCCGCAAGCGCCTTGTTCATGCTGCGCACCGCACAGAATTTTCCGCACATGGAACAGGTGTCCTCGTGCTCCGGTTTGCGGTCCTCGCGGATCTGTTTTGCGGTCTCGGGATCAATCGCACATTCCCACTGTGCATCCCAGTCCATCACGCGGCGTGCGTCTGCCATCTTGTCGTCGATCTCTCTTGCGCCCCGCACGCCCTTGGCAATGTCTGCCGCATGCGCCGCAATTTTCGATGCAATGATGCCCTGCCTGACATCCTCCACATTCGGAAGCGCCAGATGCTCCGCCGGTGTCACATAGCACAAAAATGCAGCTCCGTTCTGCGCGGCGATCGCTCCTCCGATCGCGGAAGTGATATGGTCGTACCCCGGCGCAATGTCCGTTACCAGCGGTCCCAGTACATAAAACGGTGCTCCCATGCAGATCGTCTGCTGAATCTTCATATTCGCTGCAATCTGATCCATCGGCATGTGCCCCGGTCCCTCTACCATGACCTGCACATCTCTTGCCCAGGCGCGCTTTGTAAGCTCGCCCAGCCGCACCAGTTCCTCAATCTGACACACATCGGACGCATCCGCCAGACAGCCCGGTCTGCAGGCATCGCCCAGAGAGATCGTCACATCATGCTCCCGGCAGATCTCAAGAATCTCATCGTAATACTCGTAAAACGGATTCTCCTCTCCGGTCATACACATCCACGCAAACACCAGTGAACCGCCTCTGGATACAATATTCATTTTTCTCTTATGTTTCCTGATCTGCTCGATCGTCTTGCGCGTGATTCCGCAGTGCAGCGTCACAAAATCCACGCCATCCTCGGCATGCAGGCGTACCACATCAATAAAATCCTTTGCGGTCAGTGTCGCAAGATCCCTCTGATAGTGAATTACAGAATCATATACCGGCACGGTTCCGATCATAGCCGGACATTCCGCCGTCAGTTTTCTCCGGAACGGAATGGTGTTCCCGTGCGAGGAGAGATCCATGATCGCATGCGCTCCCATGTCAACTGCCGCCATCACTTTTTCCATCTCCACATCATAATCCTTACAGTCTCTGGAGATTCCGAGATTTACATTGATCTTCGTCCGCAGCATCGAGCCGACACCCTCCGGGTCAATGCATTTGTGATGCCTGTTCGCGCAGATGACCACCTTTCCCTCCGCAACGAGCGGCATCAGCTCCTCTGTGGTCATACGTTCCTTCGCCGCAACCTTCTTTAACTCCTCTGTCACAATTCCCTTGCGTGCTGCCTCCATCTGTGTTGCATACTGTTCCATATTTTTCTGCTCCATTTCTGCAGAGGGTGTAGAACAAAGTGTGCGCTCGCCGCACACTTGCGCGCCCGAGCGGTATGCAAAGCATTATTTACCTCACCGCGAGGTGCGCATCCCCGCGGAGCGTTTTTTGTGTAATAGGAACGAAGTTTCCTATTACACAAAAAAATCCGGCGTCGCAGTGACGCCGGATTCCACAAAATGTCTCATCCATCATTCGCTCCCTACGACAGTATTAACTGACAGGTTCAAAGAGTCAGGTTTTAACCTTCTCAACCGTTTGCGCATGCGCACAGTCCCTCTGCGATATATTCTTTTTCTTCTAACACCTTATCTCAAATTCTCGTTGCTGTCAATATTTTTTAAACTCATACAAAATCGCCTTTTGCATATACTTTTTTCCAGCCCTTAGTTATTCTGCAAAATTCCCGTGTTGGGGTCAAAATAATATGACGCATTGTCTATCACAACATTTCCTTTTGCCATGGTTCCGTAGGTCGGGTCAAAATAATAGGTTCCTGCTTCGCTTGTCTGCCAGCCCTTCACCATATATCCGTTTCCGTCATAACGCACCCATTTGCCAACTTTTTCTCCGCTTTCGTTGACAGAGTCGCCCCAGTCGCCTGCTGCCGATTCCTGATAGACATCCTTTCCCACTGCCTTTGCTCCCTGCTGCACATTATCCAGCCAGTACCATGCGTCCGAGGAAGGATCATAAATTTCTTTTCCACGATAATTCTCGTTATTCGGATCATATCCCTGACGAATTCCGTTTTCATACCAGTAGTCCACACCGTCAACCGTAATCCATCCCGTAGTATCCTGACGAATTCCGGTCTGTGGATCAAAATAGTAAGAAACTCCATCGATCAGTGCAGTGCCTTTTGCCATAGTTCCATATGTCGGATCAAAGTAATAAACGCCTGCCTCCGTCTCCTGCCAGCCCTTTATCATATGTCCATTTTCATCATAACGCACCCACTTGCCGGTTCCGTCTTCGCGGTCTGCCCACTGACCGGCATCGGAATCCTGATAAACATCCTTACTTACCGCTTTTGCTCCCTGCTGCACATTATCCAACCAGTACCATGCATCCGAAGAAGGATCATAAATTTCTTTTCCACGATAATTCTCATTATTCGGATCATATCCCTGACGTACCCCGTTTTCATACCAATAATCCTTACCAGCGATTGTAACCCATCCGTTCAGAGCACTGTCCGACGATACATTTTTCGTGTAAGCCTTTATCCGCACATTTGTCTGTTCACTTTTACCATAATCATGCCAGATTCCTGAATTATATTCAAAGCTTTGTCCAGCCTTTGCTGCTGTCTGGGATACCAGATTGTTTGTTTCGGTCTGATTTTCCCATACTATGTAACCACCATCACTCTTTAAAACTACAGAAAAAGTCTCCCCTTCCATCAGATAAACCGGCTGAGGCAGTGTTACCGTATATCTTCCATCTGAAGTAACTGTACCTGCAGCGGTTGCTTCCAGCATACCACTCTGCGGATTCTCTGCATCCGTCAGGTTCGTGTATACTTCGACCGTATATGGAATACTATTTTTCTTGTCTGCCATATAGACTTCAAAGCTGATTTTTGTCAGTTCTTCTACTTCACCTGCATTTGCATGTGCCATGAATATATTTGCCGCAGCGTCTGCCTTATATCCCGTACCATATAATCCACCATCGTACTGATAATTATTGTCACAATCGTTTGACATTTCAGCGTCAAATACCACCGCATCATTTGCAATGCTCGCATCATAGTAGGACAGATAGTAGTAACCCTGATCGCCAAATGAACTTCCCCAGGTATTTCGAACGATCCACGCCCCCTTACCTGCCGGCTTATTCAAAAAATTCGATGTGGAATAGTTGTCATCCCATCCCACAATCACTACAGCATGGTTGGGCGTTATCTCCTGGTCACAATAATATCCTGCGGTAAACGGATTATAATATCCACTGTATGAATACAGCTTATTCTCTGTGGGATCGTAAGTATAGTCACATTCGGTATAGCATGTAATGCCTGCTGCACCATAATCCACAATTGCCTGCTTGACCTGTTCCTGATCTGACATCATTACAATACTATATCCTTTCAGATAAGCCACAGACTGATACGCCTGTGTTTCAGAAAGACCGTTACTTAAAATGGTCGCTGCTGAATCATATGGAACAGCACTTTCTGATACAGCGCCCTTCCAGTTTCCCAGCGTATTGATTCCCATTGAATAATTGCCACCGTAATCTAAATAATTTGTTTTTTTGCGGGTAACCGTGTCACCCTCTAATCCTCCAAGCGGATCATTCACAGAATGATTTGCAAAATATGCCAGATGTAATTCTGACAGATCGACATCCGAATATCCCTTTTTCATAAGGTTGATTTCACAAAGAGCAATACTGGAAAATGCCCAGCATGTACCGTACTCTCCCTGATCCCGTATCGCTGGCAAATTTTCCGTGATGTACTTACTCTGCTTCGCCTGTGCCGAAGCTTTGAACTCGTCCGTTCTCTCTACCTTTCTGTCCGGGTATTCCGAAAATCGATCCGGAATATAAGTTCCCTTAGGATAAGTTACTTTCTCAACCTTTGCCGCCGCTGACACACCAACCGGCATGGTAAGCAGCAGCATGGTGAAAAGAACTGCCTTTCTCAGATATTTCATCCATTTGTCCTTCATCATGATTCTCCTTCCAGTTTGTATCATTTTACTTCCCTGTCCTAAACAGACAACACATCGCTTTTCCTATTATAGCACTCACGATTCATTTGAGCAATACTTTCATTACATGTGAACGCTATTTTACTTCCATACTGAACATTAAGATAGTTACATATGGGAGGTATTTATGATAGATCCAATAAAGAAAATTGATGACCTTATGAAAGAACACAATTGGAGTGATTACAAACTATCTGTAGAATCCGGATTATCCACCTCTACAATTGCCAACATCCACCGTCGAAATACAATTCCATCCATTCCGACCTTAGAGGCAATCTGCAGTGCATTCGGGATTACACTTTCCCAATTTTTTCAGGAAGATGGTCGTTTTGTAGAACTCTCTGATGAGCAACTTGTTTTTTTCAAAAAATGGTCTACACTTACTGCCAGTCAAAAGAAACTCGTTATGGGATTGATTGAAGAATTAAAGTAGAAAAATCCTGCCTGCAGGATTCTCGCACCGAGCACGGTCGCTTGCGACATGTTTCCTATTCGCGCGAGTGCACATCCTCGCGGAGTTTTTTATGTAATAGGAACGAAGTTTCCTATTACATAAAAAAGAACAGCCATCACTGGCTGCCCTTTTAGGAGAAGGTATTTTTACTATGGGGTATAGCAAAAACTATATATAATGTATTGGGGGGTTTTTACGGTTATTATAGTACCATGACTGCGTAAAGAAGTGTGCACAAACTTCACAAAACTTCCATTCCATTTCTATACATTTTGTACAGTACCTTGGGACTAGTTCTTTCGTTTCCGCAAAATTTTGCATAACCGGTTGTTCATTTCCCGCTCTTTTTTGCAAAATGTCCTTTTTGCCTTCTCTCTATCTCTGCCGGATCTTTCCCTTGATACGCGAGAGCGCATTGTCGATTGTCTTAGGACTTTTCCCGAGTTCCTCCGCTATCTGGCGGTAATTTTTTCCTTCCAGATATGCGTCTAAAACCTGGCGCTCGAGCGCGCTTAACTGTTCCCGCAGCTGCTCCCAGAAAGCGGTAAAATTCTCCTGCTCGATCACAAGCTGTTCCGGATCGTCCATCTGGTCGGTGAGAAGCGTCTCCGCCAGGGATTTTCCCTCCTCCGTGGTCTGGGAATAAAAAGACACATACGTGTTCAGGGGGACATGTTTTTTCCGGTTGGACGCCTCCACCGCGCTGTAGAGCTGTCGGTTGATGCACAGCTCCGCAAAATGGAAAAAGGATGCCTCCCTGTCAGACCGGTAATCCCGGATCGCCTTAAACAATCCGATCATCCCCTCCTGAATCAGATCATCCGTATCTCCGCCAATCAAAAACATTGCATTTGCCTTGCGAAGCACCAACGGCTTGTACTTTTCAAGGATATAATCCATGATCCGCTCGTCGCCTTCGCGCAGTTTCTGGATGAGTTCTTCATCCGCCAGCTTCTGATATTCGTCCACGTCTTCCTCCGTCTTCCTTCTCTGCCCTGCTATGCTGCCTGAACTTTCCGCGCACGGCTGTATTTTCCGCAGCATAAAAATCTGTCCGCCTATGCCTGCTTTGTCATCTTACATCATCCGCTGTCTGACGATCTCATAGGCAAGCACACCGGCTGCTACGGAAGCATTCAGAGAATCAATGTCACCCTTCATCGGAATGGAAGCCACATAATCACAGTTTTCGCGCACCAGCTTGCTGACACCCTCGCCCTCGCTTCCGATTACAAGACCGATCGGTCCTTTCAGATCCAGGTCATACATCTGCGTGCCGCCCATATCCGCGCAGACAAACCAGATCCCCTGCTCCTTTAACTCCTTGATCGTCGCCGTGAGATTCGTCACCTTGGCAACCGGCGTATAGTTCAGCGCGCCGGCAGACGTCTTTGCCACAGTCGCGGTCAGTCCCACCGCCCTGCGCTTTGGAATAATGACCCCGTGTGCTCCGCAGAGGTTCGCGGTACGGATGATCGCCCCGAGATTGTGCGGGTCCTCAATATTATCCAGCAGAAAAAGGAACGGCGACTCTCCCTTTTCTCTTGCGATCTCCAGAATGTCGTCCACTTCCGCATATTCGTACGCTGCCGCCACCGCGATCACGCCCTGGTGCTTCTTCGTCTCCGAGAGCTGATCCAGACGCTCTTTTTCCACAAAATGGATAATGGTATCGTGCTTTTTTGCTTCTCTTACGATCGTGCGCACCGGTCCGTCCTGACATCCGTCCAGCACAAAAAGCTTGTCGATTGTCTTGCCGGAACGAAACGCCTCAAGCACCGCATTGCGTCCCTCTATTTTTAATTCCTCGTATCCCATGTATTCTCCTTTTCTTTCTGCTTCCGGCAGGCGCTTTCTGCTGCCTGCAGCATCCTCTGCCACCGGCAGACGCTCTATGCTTTCGCCCTCTGATTCCTCTTCCCGCGGCAGACGTTCTATAACTTCAAATGCAGCCCGTCCACACCGGTCTTCACCAGTTCCACCAGACGCTCAAACTCATCCTGCAAGTACAGCCATCCCATCAGCGCCTCAAACCCGGTGGCCTTGCGGTAGTCGGACATCGTCGCATTCTTTGCCATCGTCGGCGACTTGGCATTTCTGCCGCGCCGGTAAATGTCCGCTTCCTCCTCTGTCAGAAGCGGCAGAAGCACCTCCATCATCTCGGCCTGCGTGTGCGCCTTGACAATCTGGCTGGTCCGTTTGTGCAGTTCTCCCGCTCTGGTATTCCCTTTTCCCACGACAACAGAACGGATGACGAGATCATAGATCCCGTCACCGATATAAGCCAGTGTCAGCGGTGAGTAGGTGCGGATATCGACTTCCGCAATCCCGAACTGTTCCTTAATATAAGAATCGATTCCTCTTCCCATACCAGCTTCCTCTCCGACTCACGCTTTATGCCAGATCACACCCTCGCGTGTGTCCTTTAACACAATTCCTTTTGCCAGAAGATCATCCCGGATCGCGTCCGCCTTTGCAAAATCCTTCTCTTTCTTGGCAGCTTTGCGCTCCTCGATCTTCTCTAAAATATATGCCTCAAGCTCTGCATCCACCTCTGTGTCTTCCGCCGGATTCTCCACCTTCGCCGTCGTCAGGTTCAAGGAGAGCACGCGGTCAAAATCCTCCGCCAGCGCACGCTTGGTTGCATCGTTTAAGGTATCATCCTTGAGCAGGTCATAGACGATTGTAATCGCCATGGAAGTGTTCAGGTCATTGGAAATGGCATCACAGAATTTTTCCTTGTACTCTGCAAATTTACCCTCATCCACTGTGCCGTCCGCCTTCAGATCCGCGATTCTCTTCACAAGCTTTTTGTAGGCAACGCTCATGTTGTCCAGCACCTCGTAGGAAAACTCAAGCGGCTTTCTGTAGTGGGACTGCAGGCAGAACATACGGTACACGATCGGATCGTATCCTTTTTCCTGCAGAAGCGACACCGTAAGGAAATCCCCCTTCGACTTGCTCATCTTGCCCGACTTGTCGTTCAGGTGGTTCACATGAAACCAGTAACCGCACCACTTGTGTCCCAGATAGCTCTCGGACTGTGCGATCTCGTTGGTGTGATGCGGAAAAATATTGTCCACGCCGCCGCAGTGGATATCCATATATTCCCCCAGATGCTTGATGCTGATGCAGGAACACTCGATATGCCATCCCGGGTATCCCACGCCCCACGGACTATCCCATTTGAGCGCCTGATCCTCGAATTTGGACTTTGTAAACCACAGAACGAAATCATTTTTGTTCCGCTTATTGACGTCCTCCTCCACATCGTCGCGCACACCGACTAACAGTTCTTTCTCGCTCTGGGAAGAAAAAACATAATAGTCGTCCAGCCTGGAAGTGTCAAAATAGACATTTCCGCCTGCCACATAAGCGTAGCCCTTCTCCAGCAGCACCTCGATCATGTGAATAAACTCCGGGATGCAGTTGGTTGCCGGCTCCACAACGTCCGGACGCTTGATATTTAACTTTTTGCAGTCATCGAAAAACGCGTCCGTGTAAAACTTCGCAATCTCCATCACCGTCTTGTGCTCGCGCTTCGCACCTTTTAACATCTTATCCTCACCGGTATCCGCATCGGAGGAAAGGTGTCCCACGTCCGTGATATTCATGACACGTTTTACATCGTAGCCCACATAACGCAGTGCTTTTTCCAGCACGTCCTCCATGATGTAGCTGCGCAGATTGCCGATATGCGCGTAATGATATACCGTCGGTCCGCAGGTATACATGGCAATCTTTCCATCCTCATGCGGAATCACCGTATCGATATTTCTTGTCAGTGTATTGTAAAATTTGAACTTATTCTCCACTTTGGTATTCTCCGTTTCTTTTTATTCTTATTATTCCTGTGACGCTCCGGCTCCCGCGCTCAAAATTCGCACTTCTTTCTCCAGATCCAGCACACGGTTCACCAGTTCAGCATTCTCATGCTGCAGCACGGTGATATCCTCCTTCACAGGGTCCGGAAGATGCACCTGATCCATGTCATCCTGCGGTGTCCTGATATTGTCACGCTTTACAACGCGTCCCGGCACTCCGACCACGGTGCAGTTCGGCGGCACTTCCTCGATGACGACGCTTCCGGCGCCGATCTTGGAATTATCCCCGACCGTAAAAGAACCGATAATCTTCGCCCCGGCACTGATCATGACATTGTTCCCGATCGTCGGATGACGCTTTCCGGTCTCCTTGCCGGTACCGCCAAGTGTCACGCCCTGATACAGCGTCACGTTATCTCCGATGATCGACGTCTCGCCGATGATGACGCCGCTTCCGTGATCGATGAAAAATCCCTTGCCGATCGTCGCTCCCGGATGGATCTCAATGCCTGTTTTCCTGGCTGCGCGCTGCGAAATAAACCGCGCCCAGAAATAATGCCCTTTGAGATAAAGCTTATGCGCCCTTCTGTAGCTTAGCATAACATGAAATGTCGGATAAAGCAAAACTTCCATCGGACTTTTAATCGCCGGATCGCGTTCCTTGATTACCTGAAACTCTTCCTTCATATACCTTAGGATACCCATCTCTTCCCATTCCTTTCCACATACAAACCAGAATAAAGTTTTCTATTACAGAACAAAGTTTCCTATTACAAAAAAAGGATCATCCGTCTCCTAGAGACGAAATGATCCGCGGTTCCACTCTACTAAAATCATATGATTTCACTTGACGCATGTAACGTATGCCAGACGTACCCGGCTACGGCATCCCTGCATCCTGCGGTGCAGATGACTCTCGCCGGATCAGCTCACGGAGGCACTTGGGGACTCTCTCTTCCAAGACTGCTTTCAGCCGGTGACAGTCTCTCTCTGACGAATGTCCGAATCCTTACTCTTTCCGATCTTCGCTTTTCCAATTCATCTTTTTATCGGCAGAAGATACCTCTCCTGCCTACTATAGTTTATGCACTTCCCGTGTTTTTGTCAATCTTTTTTCACTGCACGTTTCGTCTGCGACCGTCAAAATTCTTGCCCGCTATACGCTTCGTCCGCAGCCGTCTGAGTTCTTCTTAGCTCATTGTACGCTTCGTCCACAGCCACCGCATCCCGCGCAGCCCACCGCAGAATCCGCCACGGTAAAGCTTCCCTCATAGAAACTGGAAAGCGCACAGATCGCCTGAGATGAGATTCCCTCTTCCGTTCCGGTGAAGCCAAGTCCCTCCTCCGTGGTCGCCTTGACATTGACCTGATCCGTGCTGATGCCGAGCGCTCCCGCGATGTTTTCCTCCATCTGCGGGATATGCGGGCGCATCTTCGGCTTCTGCGCAATGATCGTGGCGTCAATGTTCTCCACCACGTAACCCCTCTCCCGGATCAGCTCCGCCACATGGGAGAGCAGCTTCATACTGGAAATTCCTTTATACTGCGGATCAGTGTCCGGAAAATGCTTTCCGATATCGCCTAATCCCGCCGCGCCCAAAAGCGCATCCATAATCGCATGAAGCAGCACATCCGCATCCGAATGTCCGAGCAGACCAAGCGTATGCGGGATCCTGACACCGCCGATGATCAGATCTCTGCCCTCAACCAGTTTATGCACGTCGTAACCCATTCCTACTCTCATGATACCCTCACTTTCAAGCCTTTTCCTATGAAAGAACAAAAATCCCCGGACACACAACTGCTTGTATTCCCGAGGACTCTCTAGTAGCGGAAGGGAGATTTGAACTCTCGACACCACGGGTATGAACCGTGTGCTCTAGCCAACTGAGCTATTCCGCCATATTATATTGATATCTATGGGACCTATAGGGCTCGAACCTATGACCCTCTGCTTGTAAGGCAGATGCTCTCCCAGCTGAGCTAAGATCCCATATTCATCGGTCGCTACCGCAACCGACTTGATTAGTATACTATCCGTATTGCAAAAAGTCAACACTTTTTTTCTATTTTTTTGCATCTATTTTCCCGGGGCAGTTTGAAGGCGGAAAAGACCGCTTTTCGCCTTCTACTCTTCCTCCAACAGACGATCCACCAGTTTCACACATTCCGCCGCATCCTTGGAATAGCCGTCCGCACCGATCTCCTCCGCAAAGCTTTCCGTGATCGCCGCACCGCCGATGACAACCTTCGCCGTACATCCGCGCTCTTTGACAAGCTCCACCACGTCCTTCATGCGCATCATCGTCGTCGTCATCAGCGCGGAGAGCCCTATCACCCTTGCGTTTTCTTTCATCGCAGTATCTACAATCAGATCTGCCGGGACATCTTTTCCCAGATCAATCACATGATACCCGTAATTTTTCAGCATCAGCACCACAAGATTCTTCCCGATGTCATGGATATCACCCTCCACGGTCGCCACGACGAGCGTTGCCTTCGGCTCCTTGTCCGAGCGTGCTAACATCGGCTCTAAATATTCGATCGCCACCTTCATCGTATTCGCAGAAGAAATCAGCTGCGGCAGAAAATACTTCTGCTTGTCGAACAGCTCGCCGACCTCGTTGATCGCCGGGATCAGATGTCCGTTGATGATGTCATCCGGCTTCTCCCCGGTGTCTAACGCATGTTTGACCTCGTCTAAAATATGATTCTTATTGCCCTTTAAGACCGCCGTAAAAACCGCACTGCGCGCCTCATTCGCGTTCCCGGAATCCTTTGCGCCGCCTGCGTTTCCCGCCTGTCCCGCGGCAGTACCTTTCACGGCAGCGCCCTTCGCCGTCCCGACAGGTACCCACACATGTTCCATGCCCTCATGCTTCTCGGACAGATAATTCATGCGCCCGATATAGCGGATGCCGCTCTCCTCCTTGTTCAGAAGCATGTCCGATGCAAATGCCGCATTCATCAGAAGTTCCTGGGAAGGATTTGCAATCGCCATCGTAAGGCCATTTCCGATCGCCATTGTGAGAAATGCCGTGTTGACATAGGAGCGCTCCGGAAGTCCGAACGAAATGTTGGACAGTCCGCAGACCGTCGGCAGTTCCATCTCATTTTTGCAGAAAGAAAATGTCTCAAAACACTCCAGCGCCGCCTTCGGATTGGCACCGATCGTCGCCACCAGTCCGTCCACCACAATGTCCTCTTTTCCCATGCCGATCGCTTCCGCGCGTCTTAAGATCTCGCGGATGATCCCGTGCTTTTCTGCAGAATCCTTCGGCAGCCCCTCGTCCGAGAGCGGCAGCAAAATAAACATGGCACCGTACTTCTTCGCGATCGGCAGCAGATACTCGATCTTTTCTTTTTCCAGAGAAATGGAATTGACAAGCGCACGTCCCGGATAGATGCGCAGCGCCGCCTCGATGATATCCACATGGCTGGAATCGATGCAGAGCGGCAGATCTACCGTGGAAGTCACTTCATAGATGGCGTCTAACATCATCTGCTTTTCGTCAATTCCGTTCATTCCCATATTGATGTCCAGAATCTGTGCGCCGTTCTCCTCCTGCTCTGTTGCCATGGTCCGCACCATACTAAGGCTTCCCTCTTTTAACTCCGCCTGCAGCTTTTTCTTTCCTGTCGGATTGATCCGCTCTCCGATCACCATGAACTTACCGTCAAGCCGGATCTCCACATGCATCCGCTCCGAGGCGAGCATACGTCTTTTCTTTGTGAGAGGCATATGCACCGGCATGGAACCCACCGCCTGCTTTAACGCACGGATATGCTCCGGTGTCGTGCCGCAACATCCACCTATAATCGCCGCGCCCGCCTCCACAAGCTTCGCGCCGACTGACGCAAACTCCTCCGGCGTGGTACGATACACGGTCACGCCGTCACAGAGCTCCGGCATACCGGCATTCGGCTTTGCCAGAAGCGGAATCGTCGCATACTCCGCCATCTGCTGTACCGGATCAATCATCGCCTCCGGTCCGGTGGAACAGTTCAGTCCCACAGCATCCGCTCCGAGGCTCTGCAGCACAATCACCGCAGTTGCCGGATCAGTTCCGTAGAGCGTCCGCCCATCCTCATTGTAGGTCAGCGACACCATAATCGGGAGATCACACACCTCGCGGATAGCAATAACCGCAGCACGGCATTCCTGAAGACTCATCATGGTCTCCACGACAAAAAGATCCGCTCCCGCCTCGCAGATCACCTTCGCCTGCTCCTTATACACTTCCACCAGATCTTCAAACATCAGATCGCCGAGCGGATAAATCTGCCGTCCCGTCATCGTCAGATCGCCCGCCACATATGCCCTGCCGCCTGCCGCGCGCTTTGAGAGTGCCACCAGCTCACGGTTCATCTGCACCAGAGAATTCTCCAGTCCGTACTCCTCCAGTTTGATCCGGCTTGCCGTAAAGGTGGGCGCGAACAAAATATCGGTGCCCGCCTCCACATAGCGCTCCTGCAATTCTATCAGAACCCCCGGGTTCTCCAGAATCCACTGCTCCGGGCAGACCCCGACCGGCATTCCTGCTTTCTGCAGATTCGTTCCTGTCGCGCCGTCCAATATCACCGGTCTGCTTCCCACAAGTGTCGCAAATTCCTCTCTGGTCATTCCCGTATCCTCTCTATCATCCGTTCTTGCTTATCAAGCCACATCTTACCATTTCCCCATGCCGGGTGCAAGTATTTTCCAATGTTTCCTGCAATCCGCGCCACGGCACCGCCGTTTCTTGATTGTTTTCCCATTTTATTGTATCATTCTGTAGATACATTTACAGAAAGGATACTCGACTATGAAACAGCCTGTCAGTCTGATTGCCCTCGATATGGACGGCACTCTTTTTAACGGACAAAGTGAGATCTCAAAGGAGGATCAGGACGCCATTCGCGAAGCTTCCTCCCGCAGAATTCACGTTTCCATATCGACCGGACGCCCTTACGCCGGGCTTCCCGTCACACTTTTATCCGGTCTCGGCGTCTCCTATGCCATCACCTCCAACGGTGCTGCCGTCTATCATCTGCCGGATCGCCTCTGCATCCATGAATCTGCGATGGAGCCTGCGCTTGTATGCCCCATCATCGAAGAACTGCAAAAAAAGAGCATCCATATGGATGCTTTTATCAATGGCGACGGCTTCAGCCAGCGTTCCTGTGAGGGAAAGATCGACTGCCTGGACATGCCCACATCAATCAAACGCTACATTCACCGGACCAGAACCTTCACCGATGATCTCGCTGCCTATATCCGCGTCCACAATCTGAACGTCCAGAAGATGACGCTGAATTTTTATCCGCAGGAGGACGGCACTTTTCTCTACCGCGACGAAGTGATGCAGATCCTGTCAGAGCACCCCGAGATCACCTTTCTCTCCGGCGGCTACCACAATCTGGAATTCACCAGAGCGGGCGTCACCAAAGGAAACGGTCTCACCCTGCTCTGTTCGCACCTCGGCGTCGATATCGAAGAGACGCTTGCCTGCGGCGACACCCAGAACGACATCGACATTTTAAAAACCGCAGCGATCGGCGTCGCCATGGAAAATGCCCTGCCGGAAGTGAAAGAGATCGCAGACTTTGTGACGCGCTCCAATGAAAACAGCGGCGTCGCGCATGCAATCCACACGTTTGCCCTGTGATGCAGGCGCTTAAGCGTGTGTGATCACGCCGCCTCCCGCGACATAGTCTCCGTCGTACAGCACCACTGCCTGTCCCGGTGTCACGGCGCGCACCGGCTCTTCAAATTCACAGCAGATCTCATCCGCACCGGTGCGCCGCACGGTGCAGCAGCTTCCCGCATGCGAGTACCGGATCTTTGCCTTCAGGCGAACCGGCTCCTCAATGTCGGAGAGCGCCATAAAGTTCAGCTGATTCGCATACAGCCGGTTTGTATACACATCTTTATCACTTCCGAGAACCACCTCATTTGTCTCCGGGCGTATCTCTGTCACAAACACCGGATATCCAAACGCAATCCCGAGTCCTTTGCGCTGTCCGATCGTATAATGTGTAATTCCCTTGTGCCGCCCTAAAATCTCTCCGTCCACCGACACAAAGTTGCCCGGCGGCGGAACCATTTCCCCGCACTCTCTGTCTATAAATCCGGCATAATCATTGTCCGGTATAAAACAGATCTCCTGGCTGTCCTTTTTATGTGCAACCATCAGTCCGATGTCTTCCGCAATCGCACGGATCTCATCCTTTGTGTAATCTCCTACCGGCATGAGGGTATGGGAGAGCTGCTTCTGCGTGAGATTAAACAGCGCGTAGGTCTGATCCTTTGCCGCCGTCACGGAGTTGCGGATAGCATATCTTCCGTTGGAAAGCTGTTCCACGCGCGCGTAGTGGCCGGTCGCAATGTAATCGGCTCCGATCTCCAAACTCCTTTGAAGCAGGGATTCCCATTTCACATAGCGGTTGCATGCAATACACGGATTCGGCGTGCGCCCTTTTAAATACTCCGCTGTAAAATAATCCATGACATTCTTCTTGAACTCGCGCTTGAAATTCATCACATAATACGGAATCTCCAGACGATCCGCCACCCTGCGTGCGTCATCCACCGCCGAGAGTCCGCAGCATCCGCCGCTCTCCGCCTGTGTAAACTGATCCTCATCCTGCCAGATCTGCATTGTGACTCCGATCACATCATATCCCTGCTGTTTTAACAAATATGCCGCCACGGAAGAATCCACTCCGCCCGACATACCGACTACTACTTTTTTTCCTGCCATGCCCGCTCCTGCCAACAAACATATGAGGTTGCCACACCTTACGGTATGGCAGCCTCATCTCTTCGTGTCTTCCAATGTTAAATTCCGGAATTGTAAAGATCTCCGGTGCTGTAATTATAAGTATACATACCATTCTTGCTGTAGGTATTCGCCTTCGCCGCTTCACTCTTCGCGTTGGATGCGATCTTCAGGAGATCCACATTCGTCTGCGTCGCATAAGATCCGTGCGTTGTAAACAGTGACTTCAGCTTGTCCATATCCGCCTTCTCAAAGCTCTTCTCGTCCACGGAAAGTCTGCCGTCGGCATCCACGGTAATGCCCGCTTTCTCCAACGTCTTCTCATTCGCTCTGGCGTTGCTCTTCAAAGAGTTCGCCGCACGCAGAATGCTCTTCGTCTTAGAATCGTCCGCCCGATCCAGCAGTGAATTGTAATCATCCACATACGACTTCACCGCCTTATAGATGGCATCACGGTCATACTCCTGCGTCTTCGTGCCGTCCTCCGCGGTCTTCTCCACTTTGTTGAACACAGAATCCTTTCCGGTTGCTGTCAGCTTGGAAAGCGACTTCTCCGTACTCTCCGCCGCACTCTCAATCCGGGTCAGTGTCTTCGCGTCATCCTTCGCGGTTGAGATCGACGGGCTGACCTTCGTGGCGCTGTCCGTGGAATCCGACTTGCTGTAATAGGCACTCAAAAGCTTGAAATAGCTTCCGTTGCGGATCGTCGCATAATCGGAATAATTGATTCCGAGCAGATCGCTTCCGCCTCCCAGCAGAGAGGAAGTTGTATTGTTCCGGTTCAGACTGGAAAATAACACGCCCAGTGACGATGAATCATATCCTGAAATACTTGCCATACTCTATCACTCCTTTGAAAAAAAGCATCTGACCTCCGTGTCAGAATGTTGATCCGGCTGTTGCATTTGTGCACAATACCTTCTTGTTACCTCATGTTCTATATCGTCATTTTAGCCCGAAACCTTAGATTTTTCAAGCATTTTCTGGTGCTTGTCCTTATTAAAATGTTTAACTATTGTTCATAGTTTATTCATATCTTATTGCTACAATAAAATTATCAAAAAACAAGACAATTCGTTACAATATATTTGATAATTTTTTCATAATAGCCCAGGCGCGCGAGTGTCTGGGCACTCCTCATTTTAGGGAGCTCCCTTTTATGCAGACAGAGAGGGGCGCCGCACATGCGCGGCACCCCTCTCTTCTATTCCAGATCCATCCGTTCTGTATTATTTCTGATCATTATACTTCACATCACGCACATCATAACCGTGGCGCTCTAACGCGCGTACCACACGCTCAAAATCCGGTGCTTCCACCCGAAGGAAGATCTCTGCCAGATCCATAACATCCGTCGGAATCACCATCATGTTGCAGATGTCTCCGCCCTCCTTAGCAATCAGCTCACAGATCTTGCCGAGCACACCTCGGATATCATACGTGTAGATTGCCATGGAATTGTGTTTGTTACCAAAGATCTTCTGATATTCCTTGAATACCGCCTGCTGCGTCACGATTCCAAGCAGCTTGTTCTGCTCGTTCGTGATCGGAATAAAACGAACTTTGGAGGTGATAAACATTGCTGCCGCTTCCTCAATCCGTGTATTCTCACCGATGGTCTCAATTCTTGTCTTCATGAACTCCATCACTTTTCGCTGTGCAAATTCTTCTCTGGTCCCTGTATAGTTCCGGAAAAATTCCTCAAACAAAAACTGTTTGGACAAAACACCCACAAACTGCTGTCCGTCCACTACCGGAAGCGAGAGAAGTCCCTGCTCGTCGATAATCTTCATTGCCTCTTCTACCGTATTCTCCACGCTGATACACGCCAGCTTACTGAAAGGCATCATAATTGCTTTTACACGCATAACCAATACCTCCTGTCTGCTTTTATTGTAAGTATATTATACACTAAATATTCTCAATTTGCCAGTCTATCGGTGCGATTCCATGCTCCTCAAGAAACGCATTTGCCTTGCTGAAATGCCGGCACCCGAAAAATCCCCGGTATGCCGAGAGAGGACTCGGATGCGGTGCCGTTAAGATCAGATGCTTCGGATTCGTAAGCATCGGTATTTTGGACTGCGCCGGTCTGCCCCAGAGGAGGTACACAATCGGACGATCCTGGGCATTTACTGCCTGAATGACCGCATCAGTGAACTGCTCCCAGCCTCTTCCCTGATGGGAATTCGCCTGGTGCGCGCGCACGGTGAGGACGGTGTTGAGCAGAAGCACTCCCTGATCTGCCCATTTTTTCAGATAACCGTTATTCGGAATGTAACAGCCCAGATCATCATGCAGTTCCTTATAAATGTTCTGCAGGGAAGGCGGGATCTCCTTTTGCTCCGGCAGCACGGAGAACGAAAGACCATGTGCCTGATTTACATTGTGATAGGGGTCCTGTCCCAGCAGGAGCACTTTTACCTCGCTAAGCGGCGTAAAATGAAAGGCATTAAAGATATCCTCCGCCGGCGGGTAGACCACTGTTCTGCTGTATTCCTCCCGCACAAATGTGTATAATTCCCGGTAATACGGCTTTCGGAATTCCCCCTGGATTGCCGGAAGCCAGTCATTGTCAATCATCGACATATCCCACTACTCCTTTTTTCACAGACAGCAGTGTGGGCGCACCGTGCTATCGCCGCACAGATACGCCCCTCGCTGCCAGATCGTTCTTCAGATCCATAATCTCAAGTTCTTTATAGTGAAACAGGGATGCCGCAAGAACCGCATCCGCTTTTCCCTTTGTCAGGGCATCATAAAAATGATCCTTCGTCCCGGCGCCGCCGGAAGCAATCACAGGAATCGATACATTTTCCGCTACCTGTCTGGTCAGTTCAATGTCATATCCCGCTTTCGTGCCATCGCAGTCCATGCTTGTCAGAAGAATCTCCCCTGCGCCAAGCCGGTCTGCCTTCATCGCCCACTCGACGGCATCCAGACCCACATCAATCCGTCCGCCGTTCTTATAGATATTCCACCCGGAGCCGTCCGCGCGTCTCCTTGCGTCAATCGCAACCACCACGCACTGGCTGCCGAATTTGTCTGCCGCCTCCGAGATCAGTTCCGGCCGGTTGATCGCGAAAGAATTGATCGCAATCTTGTCTGCGCCCTCGCGGAGCAGTGCCTTAAAATCATCCACCGTCCTTATGCCGCCTCCGACCGTAAACGGAATGAACACTCTCTCCGCCACGCGGCGCACCATATCGACCACGGTATTTCTGGCGTCCGAGGTAGCGGTAATGTCCAGAAATACCAGTTCGTCCGCACCTGCCTTATCGTAAGCTGCCGCAATCTCCACCGGATCTCCGGCATCCCTCAGATTCACAAAATTAACACCCTTTACCACACGCCCGCCATTCACATCCAGACAGGGAATCACTCTCTTTGTAAACATCGCATGCCTCCGCTATATTTCCGCAAAATTCTTCAATATCTGAAGTCCCACTGTGCTGCTCTTCTCCGGGTGAAACTGGCACGCAAACAGGTTGCCCTTCTCCACGGAAGCATGAATCGTCACGCCGTACTCTGTGGTCGCCTTCACAATCGACGGATCTTTCGCTTTCAGGTAGTAGGAATGCACAAAATAGACATACGGCTGTTCCTTCAATCCGGCAAACAATCTTCCCTCATGCGGGAAATCCAGTGAATTCCAGCCTATGTGCGGGATCTTAAGCCCCGGTGCCTCCGGAATCTTCACGATCTCTCCGTCCAGCAGATGAAGTCCCTCCACGCCGTCACTCTCCTCGCTGCCCTCAAACAGCAGCTGCAGACCCAGACAGATGCCGAGAAACGGCTTGTCTTCCTGCACAACCTCGCGGATCACCTGATCCAGCTCATATTTTTTCAGCTGCTGCATTGCCGTTCCAAAAGAACCGACACCCGGCAGTACCACTCTGTCTGCCCGGCGTATGCTGTCATGATCTCTCGTGACCACACATTCCTCACCCAGCGCGAGGAACGCCTTTTCCACACTTTTTAAATTGCCTGCGTCATAGTCTATAATTGCTATCATTCTCTCACTCCGTCGATGTCATCCAAGTCCTGCTGCCGCCAATATCGAATACAGTTCCTGCGAGTAAGTATCCCGCTCACTCTCCGCGTACAGTTCCTGTGCGCGCTCCTGCGTAAGTCCAAATCCGGACAGTCCTGCCACCGCCTGGTCTCTGATCTTCGCGAGTTCTGTGGAGCAGCCGTAAGCCGCAGCCTCCTCGCTGTACTTATCGCATCTTCCGACCGCGCGGATGAGGGAATCCAGTGCCATGTCATAAATACCGTTTTCCATAAAGGTCTGGTATGCCTGATATTCTCCGGCTGCATTCGCCATGATGCTGTACTTCTGGTAGGTCTCCTGATCTGCCTCCTTGACCGTAAGTCCGCTCACATCCGCGAACGCTGCCTGATAGTCGCCCAGTTCATACGCCTGCTTGGCATTGTTGAAGCTCAGGGTATATCCGAACAGATTCGTTCCCACCAAGACAAGTGCAAGGAAAGACGCCGCCATGACCATAATCAGCGCCACCGGCTTCTTCGGAAGCGGCGGTGTATTGTCCGGCTCCTTCGGCTTCTTCGGCTTCTTGGCTTTCTGTGCTTTTTTCTCTGCCTTCGCCTTTTTCGCCTGTGCCTTCTTCTCTGCTTTCTCTTTCTTCGCCTGCGCCTTCTTCTCTGCTTTTTCCTTCTTTGCCTGCGCTTTCTTCTCTTCTTCTGAAATCTCCGGTTCCGCCTCTGCCTCCGGCTCGGCTGCCCCCGTTCCTTCCAGTTCCTGTAAGAGCTTTAAATTCTCATCGGAAAGATCATCCAGCTCCGGTGCCTGTTCTAAACCTTCCGGCTGTAATTCCCCGGTGTCCGCTGGTGCCTCCTCCGTCTCTTCCTCCTCACCAAACAGTGCGTCGCCGATTCTCTTGATCAGGCTCTTTTTCTCCTTTGCAGGAGCCTCATCCCCGGCATCTGGCTCATCTTTTTTCTTCTTTTTGCGGCGCTTTTTCTTTTTCCCGTCGTCCTCGTCCTGCACCTCATCCGCAGTCTCCGGCATTGCCGTCACGTCCGGCATTTCTGCGTCTGTGTCTGCGGCCGGAGCAGTGGGATCCGCCATCTGGCTCATATCCGGGAAATCGCCCTCCGACTGCAGCAGATCCATCAGATCTGAATCGTCGTCCTGGAAATCACCGATGGTATCGACCATAAGATCTCCGTCCTCCGACGCATGGGCAGTCTCCGCCGCTTCTGCACCGCCGGTGCTCTCATCCGCATCCCTTGCGCTGTCTAAAATGCCATCCAGATCCTTGAAGAACTGATTGTTCTCCTCCGTCGTCTTCTGTGTTCTTTCCTCTCCAGGCGCCTGATCCAGCTCATCCTCGAACTGTCTGATAAATGTGTCCGCATCTCCTTCCAGATCTGTATCCGCCTCAAAGGACTTTAAAAAATCGTCTTCCTCACTCATACCAGCTTTTTTTGTCTCCTGTTCTTTTTCTGCATAAAGCCCGTCTGCCGTATCGCCTGGCTCCGTCTCACGGGCTGTGTCGGCAGGACTTCCTCCCTCTACGGAGTGCAGCAGCCCATCCAGATATTCCTCTGCTCCGCTCATACGATACCTCCATCGACCTATAACTTAAGCGGGGGATGTGATCCTGCTCCATCACATCCCCTCTTCATTTCATTCTCAGTCCATGCTCTTGTCAATCAAGTCGTCAATCGCCGAAACAAGACTGCCAATCTCCGGCTTTGTCAGCTGGGCATCCGCTCCAAGCTGTTCTCCCTTGATGCGCATCTCCTCATTTACAAGAGATGAGAAAATAATCAATGGAATCTTCTTCATATTGTCATTTGTCTTAACCAGCTTCGTAAGGCGGTGTCCGTCCATCAACGGCATCTCAATATCTGTGATAATGCAGTGTACTTTCTCACGCACATTGCCTGCTTTTTCAAACTCCTGCAGCTTATCCCATGCCTCCTGACCGTTCATTGTCACAATCAGGTTCGTGTAGCCTGCCTTCTTCAGGCAGTCTGTGATCAGTCTGCTAAGAAGCGGGGAATCCTCTGCAATCAAAATCGGAGATTCACAGCGCTCACGCTGTCCCATGTCGTCCATATCGGACATCTTCAGTCCTGTCTCCGGGCTGATGTCCGTCACAATCTTCTCAAAGTCAAGGATGATGATCAGCTTGTCATCCATCTTGATGACACCGGTCGAGGCGCTGTTCTGCTCGGTATTGATCGTGGCATCCGGCTTGATGATCGCCTCCCAGGAAACACGGTGGATACCAAGCACGGCATCTACGTGAAATGCAATGTTTAACTTGTTAAAGTTCGTAATGATAAAAAGTCCCTCTGTCTTCGCATCATCCGGCATTCCCAGACAGCGCTTCAGATTTACCACAGAGATCATCGTATCACGCGGCATGAAGATTCCTTCGATACTCGGATGTGAATTTGGGACAGGCGTAACCGGCTGATAGGTTAAAATCTCCCTGATCTTTGCAACATTGATTCCGTAATGATTGTTTCCCAAGGTAAATTCCAGAACTTCCAGTTCGTTTGTTCCCGATTCCAATAATATATTTGTATCCATTCGTCTCTCTCCTCTCGCGTAATACCGCAACGTATCTATCTGACAGCATTATAGCACATTGGTACCTGAAATGCATTGTTTTTCATGCGTTTTACAGAATAATTTGTATCATTTGATCCATTTGCACATACAGTTCCACACTGTCTGCCGACGCCACATCATCCGGCACCTGGAATACAAGTACCAGGCGGGTGCTCCCTCCCGCAGGAATCGTACCCTGATAGGTGGAAAAATCCGTATCCAGCAATGTGGTCTCCGCCGTGCTCTTGACCGACTGGTTCAATACAACCGTGAACTTCGGGCTGACACTCAAAACATCAAGACCCACTCCGTCCGCCCCGGTGTTGGTCACATCTATGGACAGCACCAGATACTGTTTTCCGGCATCCGGGGTCATCTCATAATAATCACCTTCCATGTACCCCGGTGCAAGCTGCGCGCCCGCATAGGTCATCTGAATGCCGTCGGCTCCGAACAGTTGATCCAGAGATGCCGATCCGGCTGCCGCCACCGACACAGCAGGTGCCGCAGCTTCCGCAGATGCGGCTGTTCCCGTCTCTGACGCGTCCTGTGTCTCCGGCGTCTGCGGCACCGTGACATCCTCCTGCGTCTCCTCCGGTTCTTCCGGACTCACATACGTCAGACCTTCCCGCTGATATGTGTTGTACTTCGTGACGATATGCGCCGCATAATTGACAATGACGTTCTCCTCGTCGTCTGTCAGGTCATAGAGTGCATCACCACACCCGCCCAACAGCATCGTTGCAGCCATCACCGCTGCCATCATCTTGATTCTTGTTCTTCTCATAGGACTCCATTCCTCACGCAAAGTATAAACTAACATTATGTTAGCATTTTAAAGGAAATATAGCAACAAAAAAAATTTTTTGCTGCATCATGACTGTTTTCCTTTTTCCAGTTCAAACCAGAATTCCACGCCATCCTCATGGTTGATCACGCCACACTGCTGATGGAACGAGTCCATGATCGCCTTCACAATGGAAAGACCGATTCCGCTGCCGCCGTACTCTCTCGTGCGTGCCTTATCGACTTTGTAGAACTTGGACCAGATTTTGTCGATATCCTCCTCCGGAATCGGGTCTCCGGTATTGAAGACGCTGATGCGGACGTTCTTCTCCTGCTCCCTGCAGCGGATGGAAATCTCCTTTTTTCCTCCCGCATAATGAATGGCATTGCTCAGGTAGTTCGTCACGACCTCCTCCGTCATAAATTCATCCGCCCACACATAAATGGGCTCTGCGGGACATTCCGTCACCGTAATGCCGCTCTGCCCGATGAGGATATCCACCGAGTGCAGCACGCCCCGGATGAGCTCTGTTACGTCGAAGCGCTCCATCGTGATCGTCTCGTTTCCGGATTCCAGCTGGTTTAATGTCAGAAGCTTTTTCACCATCTGATTCATCTTATCCGCCTCGTCCATGATGACCTCACAGTAAAAATCCCGGCTCTGTGCGTCATCGTTGATACATTCCTTCAAGCCCTCCGCATATCCCTGGATCAGGGCAAGCGGCGTCTTTAATTCATGCGATACATTCGAGAGAAATTCCTTGCGCTGGCGGTCTATCTGCGTCTTTTTCTCAATGTCTAAAAGGAGCTGGTTGTTTGCGCTTTTCAATTCCGAGATCGTATGCTCGAGCGCCTGCGACATCTCGTTCATGTGCGTGCCGAGTTCATCGATCTCATTGCGCCGCTTTCCTTTCGGCGTATAGCAGACCTCAAATTCCAGCTGGGTCATATGCTTGGAAATCTCGGTCAGTTCCAGGATCGGATCGGTGATTCTCTTAGAGATGAAGACCGACACAACCGTGCTCACCGCAATCGCCAGGATCCCGACGTACAGCAGGAACTGGTTCGACGTCTTGGCGCTCTCCCTTATGCTCTCTAACGCCGACCGCATCAGCACCAGATTGCCGTTTGAGAGGGTTCCGTACAGTACCAGATATTCCGCATCCAGCCTGGTGTCCGTTCTTCTCTGGATCACATAGTCCTCCGCCTGCGCCAGCACCGTGGTCTCATTCTGCGTACCACCGAAAATAATGTCCGTAAACTCGATTAACATACGCTGTGTATCGTTCACGGAGGATCTGACAATCGTGCGGTCCGGGCTGATCACCATGACCGTGATATTGCCGTTTGCGCAGAGATTGTCAAATGTCACATCAAACGAGCTGTCGTCAAGGCTTCCATCCTCGCTTGCCGCGTCAATCGTAGTAAATCCGGACAGCAGTACATTTTCTTTGTTCATCACATAGTAGCGCTCCAGAAATACCGTGTTAAGCACCCAGCAGAGCGCCACGGTTCCCGCCACCAGACCGATGATAATTCCGGCGATTTCCCTGGTCAGTCCGCCCTCTTTCGGATGTCTGCCGCGCCCCTGTCTCTTTTTATCAAAAAGTCCCTTCATTCCGCGTCACTTCCATTATTCTTCCGTCACTTCAAATTTGTAGCCCATGCCCCAGACCGTCGTGATATATTTTCCCTTATCTCCCATCTTGGCACGCAGCTTCTTGACATGCGTATCAATCGTTCTCGCATCGCCAAAGTAATCGTAATTCCAGACGCTGTTCAATATCTTCTCGCGTGAGAGCGCAATCCCCGCATTTTCCATAAAGTATGCCAGCAGTTCAAACTCCTTGTAGCTTAAGTCGATCCGCTCTCCGTCAACCGTCACCATGTGGGCTGCCTTGTCCAGAACGATTCCTCCCATGGAGACCACCGCTTCTTCATCCTGCGTCTTTCCGCTCCGGCGCAGAATGGCTCCGACACGCGCAACCAGTATCTTCGGAGAAAAAGGTTTGGAAATATATTCGTCGACACCGAGTTCAAATCCGTTCAGCTCGTCGCTCTCCTCGCCTTTTGCCGTCAGCATAATAATCGGAACTTTCGATGTCTCCCGGATCTCCCGGCACACTTCAAATCCGTTGCGCTTGGGCATCATGACGTCTAAAATAATCAGCGCTATGTCTTTTTCCCGGTAAAATAAATCGAGGGCTTCCTCGCCGTCTCCCGCCTCAAGCACCTCGTATCCCTCTCTCACAAGGAAATCCCGCACCAGCTTGCGCATTCTGCTCTCATCATCCACCACCAGAATTCTGATCTTATCCATGTTCCCGTATCCTTTCCGCTTTTTATCGTCATTCTAACAGCTACTTATGAAAAATCTGTGTATTTTCCGCTCTATTCCGGCATGATTCCAAGCTCTTTTTCCTTCGCCTCGATCGCTTCCTGCCTCTGGTCGAGCCGCTCCTCCCACGCCTCGTATTTGTTGATCAGCTGATTCTCGTAGTTTAACACCGTCGTATTATTGGTCGTCGCCGTAATTGCAAACATCGCCACAACACAGACTGCCAGAATAAAGGCGATCCAGCGCACAATGCGGTAGCGTCTCCTGTAGTCCGCATTTTTTACCACGGTCTGCGTCTTCGGCTTTGGTGCCGGCGCGCGCTTCGCCTTGCGGAGACTCTCCTCCACCTGCGGATGCTGCACCGGAATCGGGAAAATATCTTCCTTCCGGATAAACGGAATCGACTGCAGATACTCCTGCAGATCCTTCAGATAAGAATAGCCGACTGCCGTGTCAAACAGCCGCTGCTGTATCATTTTATTATAAATGCGGAGTACCATCTCAGGGTCGTCCATCTGGGCTTTCTCCTTGACGTATTTCACGCCCTCCGCCTCTTTTCTCGCCTGCGCGGCTTCCGCCTCATTTGCAAATAAAAATCCCTCCACGACCATGGAGGTCTTTTCCTGTTCTTTTTTTCTCTTCTCTACAGACATTCTTCGATCCTCATCTCTTCCGTTTCTGCTGTGATTTTGCTCTTATTATAGGAAATGGCAGTGTGAATTGCAAGTCAGGGAGATGTAAAGATTCCGCATTTTCCCATAAAAAAAGCGCCCTGCATGGCGCTTTTTAAGATGGACCAGACGGGAATCGAACCCGTGTCCGAAGAATAATCCCCTGTCCTTCTACGAGCTTAGTCTGTCCTTTGACATTCCCTCTGCCGTCCGGGAACAGACACCCTTACGGTTTTGGTAGCTTCATGGTACGCCCGCAGGCTCAAAGCTTTGCCTGTGTCGTTTCTCACATCGTCGAAGCCTGGGTCCTAAAGTGTGAGTGCTCTAGGTCAGACTGCTGCCATTAGGCAGCGTATGCTAAATTATCTTCAGCGTTTAAATTTAATTGTGGAATTTGACGCATCCCGTGCGGCTCGCTTCTCCAGCTTCATATTCCCCGTCGAAACCTTTACTGGCCCCCGTTATTTATAAAAAATCTAATACAGATTCTTTACCTTGAAATCACGCTCTGCCTCGCGGCGCATGTCTTTCTTCGCAATGTCCTGCCGCTTGTCGTAGAGCTTCTTACCTTTGGCAAGTGCAATCTCCACCTTCACGAGGCTTCCCTTCAGATATACCTCCACCGGAACCAGCGTGTAGCCCTGCTCTGCAAGCTTTCCCGTCAGCTTCCGGATCTCTGACTTGTGCATCAGAAGCTTCTTGGGGCGGAGCGGATCTTTGTTGAAAATGTTGCCCTTCTCATAAGGGCTGACGTGCATGCCGTAAACGATGACTTCACCGTTCTCGATGCGCACAAACGCCTCCTTGATCGAGCACTTGCCCATGCGCATGGACTTCACTTCCGTCCCGTGCAGTTCAATGCCCGCCTCAAACCGCTCCTCCAGGAAATAGTCATGGTAGGCTTTTTTGTTATTCGCGATTAACTTCTTCTCGGTCTTTGCCATCCCGACTATCCTCCTTCGCTTACTGTCTGCACTGCCGCTTTTCATCTGCACTGCTGTTACAGTATACCCCACAAATTTTTATTCTGCAATAAACTTCTGGTTTAATTTTTCATTTTCTTCGTCTTCTGTTCCGGTAACGACACGAAAGTCGATCGTTCGCATAAATGGATCTGTCGCTGCCACGACAATCTTTACCTTCTGGCCAAGCTTGTAGCGCTTTGCGGTAGTCTCCCCGATCAGCTCATAGGTGCTCTCGCTGTAGTGGAAATAATCGTCTGTCAGCGTCGTCACATGCACAAGTCCCTCCACGGTATTTGGCAGTTCGACATAGAATCCCCACTCGGTCACGCCCGAAATGACACCCCAGAACTCTTCACCCAGATGTCCGGACATGTACTGTACTTTCTTTAACTTGTCACATTCGCGCTCTGCCTCATCCGCCCGGCGCTCCATCTCGCTGGAATGCTTTGCCACCTCCGGCAGAATCTTCTCATAATGCTCGATGCGCTTCGCATTCATTCTTCCGCGCAGATTGTCCTTGATGATCCGGTGAATCTGCAGATCCGGATAACGGCGGATCGGCGAGGTGAAATGGCAGTAATAGGACGTTGCCAGTCCGAAATGCCCGGTGTTTACGGTGCTGTACTTTGCCTGCTTCATCGAGCGGAGTGTCAGCCGGCTGATTAACGCCTCCTCCGGCGTCCCGTCAATCCGAAGCAGCAGCTTCTGAAGTTCCTTCGGGTGTACTTCATCCTGCCCGATATGAATGGAATAGCCGAAATTATTGATAAACGTTGCCAGCTTGTGGATCTTCTCCGTATCCGGGTTCTCGTGGGTACGGTACACAAACGGCAGTTCCTGCCAGAAATAGTCCTGTGCCACCGTCTCGTTGGCAAGCAGCATAAAATCTTCGATAATCTTGGTTGCAACATTGCGCTCGTACGGCTTGATCTCCACAGGGCGTCCCTGCGCGTCCAGAATGATCTTCGTCTCCGGGAAATCAAAATCAATCGATCCGCGCTTCATCCGTTTTTTGCGGAGAATCGCTGCCAGATCCCGCATCCTCTCAAACATCGGCACAAGCTCCTCATACTCGCGGATCTCCGCCTCATCGTGATCCTCCAGGATCTTTTTGACACTGGTATAACTCATGCGGCGGTCGACCTTAATGACGGTCTCCGCAATCACATGATCGATCACATTTCCCTTCGCATCCACGGTCATGATACAGCTGAGCGCCAGCCGGTTCTCCCCGGCGTTCAGCGAACAGATACCGTTGGAAAGCGCATGCGGAAGCATCGGGATCACACGGTCGACCAGATAGACCGATGTGCCGCGCTTTAACGCCTCCACGTCAAGGGCGCTGCGCTCCTGCACATAATTCGTGACATCCGCAATATGAACCCCCAGGCGGTAGACATCCCCCTCCTTCGTCAGGGTGATGGCATCGTCCAAATCCTTGGCATCCTCTCCGTCGATCGTCACCGTCTGCCAGTCCCGTATATCTATGCGGCCTGCCATATCGGCCGTGCTGACCTCTCCTGCCACACGTTCGACCTGATTCATGATCTTCTCCGGGAACTCGGCCGGCAGATCGTAACCTCGCACGATCGAGAGAATATCCGTCCCCGGATCGTTCACATGGCCAAGAATCTCTACGACCTTTCCCTCCGGCTTTTTTCCATTGCCGCCGAAGTCCGTCAGTTCCACCACGACCTTATGTCCGCTCACCGCCCCTTTAGAGCGCTCCTGCGGGATAAAAATATCCTGTCCAAATCTCGGATTGTCCGGCACTGCGAACCCGAATGTCTTGCTTTTTTCATAGGTACAGACGATCCGGCTGACCCCGCGGGTCAAAATCTTTGTGATCTGCCCCTCTCTGCGCCGTCCGCGCCCCTCGGCGCGTGTCAGCGCCACCTGCACGGTATCGCCGTGAAAAGCACCGTTTACCTGGGATTCCGGAATAAAAATATCCTCATCCTCCCCCTCGGCTGTCACAAAACCAAATCCTCTCGGATGCGCGGTAAAAACGCCTGTCAGGAATCTGCCCTCCGACTTCATGTACTTGCCCTTTGATGACACTTCCACTTTTCCCTCCGCCACAAGCGCATCCAGCACTTCCGCGAGATCTCTTCTGTCACTCTTTGGCACATTTAATACTGCCGCGATCTCCTTCGCCTTCATCGGCACATAAAGCTCATCGCAGATCAGTCCGTAAATTGCTTTTTTTCGTTCCTGTAAAAGTTCTTCTCTCATATCCTTCCTCTCCACAACAAAAAAGCTGCCGCAGATGCGACAGCCTCATTTCTAAAAGATTCCCAGATTCAATACAGCGGCAATGATGATGAACAGCGCAACCAGAATCTTGGTTCCCGTCACCAGCCGGCCTTCCATGGAACGTCCTTTGTTTCTTCCCCAGTACGTATCTGCCGCTCCGGCGATCGCTCCGAGTCCTGCGGACTTTCCTTCCTGTAATAAGATAATGACTGTCAACGCCAAACAAATCAGTATGAAAACAACGGTTAAAATCGTCTTTAAAATTGCCAAAATAATTCCCTCCTACGGTAATCAACTCACAACTTTAGCTATTATAGCATACTCCCCCCGCGTTTTCAACTGTTTTTTACGCTCTCCCGAAAGGCTCCGCCGGAGAAAACTGCGCCGTCTCGCCAAGCTCCTCCTCAATCCGCAGAAGCCGGTTATACTTTGCAGTGCGCTCCGCCCTGCACGGCGCGCCGGTTTTAATCTGCCCCGCATTCACCGCGACCGCAAGATCCGCGATAAACGCATCCTCCGTCTCCCCGGAACGGTGGGAGATCACCGTGTGATAACCGGCACACTGTGCCATCTCGATGGCGTCCAACGCCTCCGTCAGCGTGCCGATCTGATTCACCTTTATCAGCACCGCATTTCCTGCATTTAATTTAATGCCGCACTTGATCCGCTTGGGATTTGTGACAAACAGGTCATCGCCGACAAGCTGCATGCCATCTCCCAGACTCCCGGTCAGACTCTGCCAGCCCTCCCAGTCGTCTTCCTGCAGACCGTCCTCGATCGACACCAGTGGAAAACGCTTTGCCAGATCTTCGTAGAGCGCGATCATCTCCTTTGCATCCCTGCAGATTCCATTCTCCCCCGGGAAATGGTACATTCCCGTCTCTTCATTATATAATTCACTCGCCGCAGCATCCATCGCGTAGACCACATCTTTTCCGACCGTATAGCCCGCCTTTTCCACCGCTTTTCCCAGATACCGGAACACCTCACCGGCATCCGCAAGATCCGGCGCAAAGCCGCCTTCATCGCCGACCGCCGTAGCATATCCCTCCTCGTTTAAAATCTGGCGCAGGAAATGATATACCTCCGCGCCCATGCGCAGCGCTTCCCGATAGCTTTTGGCGCTAATGGGCAGGATCATAAATTCCTGAAAATCCAGTGAATTCTTCGCATGGACTCCGCCGTTTATGACATTCATCATGGGAACCGGCAGCCGCTTGGCGTTGCCTCCGCCAATATAGCGGTAAAGCGGCATATCGAGTGCCGCTGCCGCCGTCTTCGCGCAGGCGAGCGACACGCCTAAGATCGCATTCGCCCCAAGATTTCCTTTGTTGTCTGTCCCGTCCAGCTCGACCATTCTGCGGTCGATAAGTGCCTGATCCAAAACATTCATTCCAAGAAGCGCTTCCCGGATCTTTGTATTGACGTGATCCACCACCTTCTTCGTGCCCAGTCCGAAATACTCCCTATCGCCGTCCCGAAGCTCCACTGCCTCAAATCTTCCGGTGCTCGCTCCCGACGGAACCGACTCCCGCGCTGTAGTCTTTCTCCCCGTTGTCTCCGTCTCGGCGGTCACCTCCACCTCCACGGTCGGATTGCCGCGGGAATCCAGGATCTCCCGCGCGTGTACCTCTGTAATTTTCATAGTAAGTGCCATAAAAAATCCCCTTTCGCGTAACATACTTCTGCATCATAGTATGTCCCGCAAAAGGGGAAAGTATTACTCGAGAATTCTTCCGTCCGTAGAGATAATGTCTACCTGCCACGGAATCATCTTACCGCTTGCCGCGAGTGCATTTTTCACCGCCTGCTCGATTCCTCCGCAGCACGGCACTTCCATGCGAACCACGGTAATGCTCTTAATATCGTTCTGCGCAATGATCTGGGTCAGCTTCTCCGAATAATCCACATCGTCTAACTTCGGACATCCGATCAGCGTGATGTGATTGCGGATATATTTTTTGTGGAAATTCGCATACGCATACGCTGTACAGTCTGCAGCCACCAGAAGCTTTGCTCCGTCAAAATACGGGGCGCGCACCGGAACCAGCTTGATCTGCACCGGCCACTGTGTCAGCTCCGACGTAAGTTCTGCCGCACTCTCTTCTGCGGCGGTCGGACAGACTGCCTGCTGCTCATGGCGGATCGTCTTCGCCTGGGTTCCCGGACATCCGCACGGAAGCGGCTGTGACGCTATCGCCTGCTGCGCTGCTTTCTTTCTCTTATTCTCCTCAACTGCCGCAGCATCATAAGCCGCCGCCTCACGCTCCACAAAATGAATCGCATCCATCGGACAGGTCGGCAGACAGTCGCCAAGTCCGTCGCAGTAATCGTCCCGCATCAGCTTGGCCTTGCCGTTTACAATACTGATGGCTCCCTCGTGGCAGGCGTTTGCACATGCTCCGCAGCCGTTGCACTTTTCTTCCTCAATCTCAATGACTCTTCGTAACATCATATCCTCCATTCTAACTCCGGCACGCATGCCGGAAATTCTCTCTTGACTTTTCTTCCACAGGATACTACAATAGCGTCAACATTTCTGTTGTTTTTACAACAAAAAGTCGAAAGGACGAAAAATAATGCAAACTTTCCAAGGATACGATGCCCTCTTGCAGGCCTCTCCCGTTTTTTATGATATTGCACCCGAAGAAATCCATGCCATGCTCGACTGTCTGTCGGCAAAGACCCTCTCCTATCCAAAGGGCAGCTTTCTCTTTCACTACGGCGACCATCTGGATTCTCTCGGTCTTGTGGTAGAAGGATGTGTGGATGTCATGAAGGAGGATTTCTGGGGCAACACAAATCTGATGACCCGCTGCCGCCCCGGAGACATCTTCGGAGAATCTTATGCCATCCGTACAAACTGTGCGCTGGAAGTCAGCCTCTACGCCGAGCAGAATTCCACTGTGCTCTACTTAAACGTCGCAAAAATGATGACGCTCTGCTCCCGCGCATGTGAATTTCACAACCAGCTCACAAGAAATCTGCTCTCCGTTCTCGCCGAGCGCAATTTCCAGCTCGGGCAGAAATTAGAGCACATGACCAAACGGACCACCCGCGAAAAGCTTCTCTCCTATCTGTCGAGTGAAGCACGCAGATCCGGAAGTCTGTCTTTTGATATTCCCTTTAACAGACAACAGCTCGCCGACTATCTCTCCGTAGACCGGAGCGCCATGTCGAACGAGCTGTGTCATCTAAGAGACGAGGGTCTCATTTCATTTCAGAAGAACCATTTCACGGTGCAATTCCCTTCGTCTTGAGAAAATCCACCCAGATTCCGTATTTCGAGCCGTACAGATGCAGATTGTCAAACGTGAGATCCGCTCTTAAGTTTCCGTCTGCATCACATACGACATCATTCACATCAATGTAAAAAATAGTCTGATTATCCGCAAGTTCCGCAATTCTCATATTGCGTTCATTGATTCCCTGATTGTTAAAAATTTTGTCCGAGTCGGACTTGGCCTTTGCAACCCGCATGATTCCCTGCACATAGATGATCGCATCCGGCTGAAGTTCTCTAAATTTCTGAACCGACTGCACGTACTGCTCCATAAAACCGTCCAGGGTTCCTCTTCCCATCTCATTGATGCCGATCTGGAAGTAGATTTTGCCAAACTGCCGTCTGGAAAGCGCATCCTCAAGCGTGGTCTTCTCCCCGTCCACATCACAGAACTTTTCCGTCCACATATCGTAGATTCCAAGCCCTGTGGATGCGTAAAAGGTCGCATTGTCCAGCCCGCCGTAATCGCGCAGCCCCACGGTTCTCGAATCCCCGATAAAGACCGCGTCGTCGAACCAGTCGTCATCCACCATACAGAATTCCCGGGTGCGCGGTGCCTCTTCCGTCTCTGTCTCTCCGACCGCCTCCGTCCCGCCGGCAAGCTCAGTGTCAGAGACACTCTCCCCCGGCAGCAGGAGGGACGGCAGCTTTCCGTTCTCTCCTATGCCGCCCGGCGCACCCACATGACTCCACGGAAAAATTCCGTCATGCAGTCCGTCAAACACCAGGACGAAGTATGGTGTCGTTCGTATATCAACCGTATAATTCTTATATATTGTATCTTTCCCCAGATAGCCGACAACCGACAGCGCCGCCCACAAGATAAGCAGTGCGACCGTTACCGGACATTTCAAAAGCTTTCTCAAATCCATCCACCACACATTTAAAAATTAAAGTACAAAAACGGATTGTTTGCCGACACCGCCAGATAGTACATGCAAAGCCCGAAAATGCCGAGCAGTATCACCCTGCCGATCCATTTGCGCTCGATCAGCCGATAGCAGGTCTCCGGAAGCGGCGTTGCAAAGAGCACGCCCAGAAGAAACAGCGGTGCATAGTCATTCAGATATTTTAAATAATCCAGATGATTGATGACCCCTGCCGCATGCCCCGCAAACGGGAACAGCCGCGTCATATAAACGCCAAGCTCCGACAGATCGGTGACCGCAAACGCCACCCAGCTGAGCGGAACAACAAACAATACATAAAGATGACCGATCACCCTGCTTTTATCCAGCAGGCGCAGCAGAAAGAGCTTTTCTACCAACAGGCAGCAAAGCAGAATCCCGCCCCAGATCAGGAAGTTATAATTCGCCCCGTGCCACAACGCGGTAAGGCTCCACACCACAAACAGATTGAAAAAGGTGCGCGCCTTTCCCTTCCGGTTGCCTCCCAGCGGAATGTATACATATTCCCTGAACCATCTGCCGAGCGTAATATGCCATCTGCGCCAGAATTCCGTGACTGATTTTGAAATGTAGGGATAGCGGAAGTTCACCGGGAGCTCAAATCCCAGCATCTTTCCGATTCCTCTCGCCATCATCGAATATCCCGCGAAGTCAAAATACAGCTGCAGTGAGTAAGCGAACGCTCCCATCCATGCAAGCTTTGTTGAGATGCTGTCGAACCCGATCATCCGGATGCTGTTCCAGAGTGTGCCGATCCGGTCCGCAATCACGACTTTTGCTGCAAGTCCGATAATCAAGAGCTTCATTCCCTCTTCCAGCTGACGTGCCTTGATCGTGCGCTCTCTTCCCAATGCTACACGCACATCCGCATAATTTGTGATCGGTCCCGATATCAGCTGCGGAAACATGGTCAGATACGTTCCCAGCCGAAGCAGCGACTGTTCTGCCGGAATTCTTCCGCGGTACACATCAATCACGTACGCCATAATCTGAAACGTGTAAAAACTGATTCCAAGCGGAAGTCCGGATGCCAGACCACTGTACTTGAAGAAAAACAGCACGCCCAGATCATACCCGAGCGCAAGAAGCAATAAGCGTTTCTGTCTGATTCCCCGCCCGTCCGTATTCTTCCGGTACATCAAACGGGTCAGCGTGTAATTGACCAGAACACACGCAAGGAGAATCGTAATATAACCCGCCTCGCCAATTGTATAAAAGACAATACTTCCCCCCAGCAATGTGACATTGCGGAACTTTTTCGGTGTAAGATAATATATCACTAAAAAAACCGGCAAAAACCGAAATAAAAACTCAAAACTGCTAAATAACATTCCACAGACTCTTTCTATCTGACTTCTATCTACTGTATCCCTATTTACTATACCTCATTATAGGCAAAATATTACAAAATGGTGAACTATTACTGAAAGTTTGTGAAATTGTATCATTTTTGTCATAAACGCTCTATTCTGTAATCTTTTCGTAACTATTTTGCCTCAAATAGCGCCTCAATCTCACCGATGAAATAGAGCGAACCAAACGCAACCGTGCGATGTGTTTCATCGAGCCGCCCTCTCTGAAAACAGGACGCAAAATCATCAGCTGATGCAGCTGTAATTCCTTTCCGCCGGATGCAATCCGCCAGGGCGTCCGCCTGCAGCGCCCGCTCGCACTCCACCGTGCAAGTTGTAAAATCAATGGCAAGCGGCAGCAATTCCCCGATCATTGTCTCATAATCCTTATCCGCCATCACGCCCATGATAAAATGAAACTTTTCTCCCGGGAAAAGCGCCACGAGGCTCTCTCTTAACGCTTCCACGCCGTTGCTGTTGTGTGCGCCGTCCACCAGCAGGAACGGTTTTTTTGAGAGGATTTCCATCCTGCCCTTCCATACGGTCTTAGCGATCCCCTGACAGACTGCGCGCCTTACGCCCTCTTCCCGTTCTTTTGTCCCGCCGCAGATCCACTCTGTATGTCTCCTGAAAAATGCCTCCGCCCCGAGAAGCGCCGCGATGGCATTTTCATACTGATGAACGCCAAGCATGCGCATGGACAGATCACGGTAGGCACCAAACGAAAAATACTGTCTGCCGTCGCGGTAAGTCTGCTCTTTTATCTCCAAAGGGTCGATCAGCCGGAAATCTGTAATTCCTTCCTCCCTGACCTTCGCCTCAAACACCGTCATGACTTCTGCCTCCTGGCTCTCAAGCACAAGCGAGGTGCCTTTTTTGATGATGCCCGTCTTTTCCGCAGCAATCTCAGCAAGCGTATTTCCAAGCACCGCCATGTGGTCATAGCCGATCTTTGTGATCACGGTTACATCAGGCACACCTACGGCATTGGTTGCGTCCAGCCTCCCGCCAAGTCCGGTCTCTAAGATCATGACATCGCATCGTTGTTCCTTAAAATAGAGGATTGCCATGGCAAGTGTAACGTCAAACATCGTCGGCTGCACGCCAAAATCCATCGCAAGAAGCTGCACGCCGATCCTCTGCGTATCCTCCTTAGAGATCATTTCCCCGTTTATCTGGATGCGTTCCCGAAAGTCCACAAGGTGCGGGGAGGTAAACATCCCGACGCGAAGTCCCGCCTCCCTTAAAATTGCGCAGAGAAAAGCAGAGACAGAACCTTTTCCGTTCGTCCCTGCTATGTGTATCAACGGAATCCCCGCCTGCGGACTGCCCAGCGCCTTTAACATGCGCCCGGCAACCTCCACTCCGGCAAGATTCCCGAATCTTCTGATCTGATTGATCTGATCTACTACTTCTTCATATGTCATCTGTGTCCCGCGTTCCTCTCCGGGCAGCAGCGACACACCCGCGTGTCTTACACTGCCATGATTACGCCGCCATCATTTGCATACATACTGCTGACACCGGCAGTATTTATGATAATGATTTTCTTGAAATTTGCAAGCTTTTCTATGCGGGCTTTTACCGCTGCGGCGCGCTCCGGGCAGTTGCAGTGCGCGATGGCAAGCACACGCTGTTCGCAGTCCTTCGTGCGCCCGATCATATCCTGCACCATTTTCTCAAGTGCCTTGTTCATTCCGCGCGCCTGACCGAGCTGGCAGATCATGCCCTCCTTTGTGGAACCCATCACCGGCTTGATATTGAGCGTATTGGCAATCAGCGCTTTCAGATTGGTCAGTCTTCCGTTCTTGCGCAGAGTCTCTAACGTCTCTAAGACAAAATAAGTATTCATGGAACTGATATACTCCTCCGTTCTGGCAACGACCTCCTCAAACGGAAAACCTGCCTCCTCGAACTCCTGCACCTTAAGACCGATAATCGTCTCCCCGATCGATGCAGACCTGGAGTTAAATACATAAATCTGCTTGTTCTCTCCCGGATGTTCCTCCTCGTAGAGGTTCCTGCCAAGCTCTGCACTGTTGTAGGAACCGCTCAGCTTCCCGGAAAGCGTCACCACATATACATGCTCTGCCTCTCCCTCATACGCCTGCATATACTGCTCCGGTGACGGGCAGGAGGACTTCGGTCCCGTGATGCTCTTCTTCACCCGGCGCAGAAAATCAAGCTGGTTAAATGTCTCATCATCCTTAATGCGGTAACCGTCCACCTCAAGTTCTAAGGACACCGTCTCAAAATGTCCGTCCTTCTTCAGTTCCTCCGGTAATTCCCCGCAGCTGTCCACAACAATCTTATACATGGCAATCCCTCCACCTGTTCTATGGTATGTGTTTAATGTTATCAATAAACCGTTAATATATTTTTCGTTTCTATCGCATGTAGTATTCAATACTATGTTACATTAACACAAAAACCATTTTTTGTATAGAGGTAATTTCTAAACTTTATCTAAATTATATCTTACGAAGCATTCTTTCTCACGAAGCGAGTGTAAAATATGCGGTCACAAGATCCTTTAACGCCTGCTGGTCAGCGCTGCCCATCAGCTCCCGCGCGGAATGCATGGCAAGAAGCGGGATTCCGATATCCACGGTCTTCACCGGAAGAAGCGCAGAAGCGATCGATCCAAGCGTACTTCCCCCCGGCATATCCGAGCGGTTCACAAACTTCTGGTACGCGATCTTCTCTTTCTCACAGATCTGCTGGATGATGGCAATCGCCTCGCAGTCTGTCGCATAGGACTGCGAACTCGCCTCCTTGATACAGAATCCTCTGCCGAGCACCGGCTTGTTGGTAAGATCCATTTTCCCTGCCTGGTTCGGATGGATGCCGTGTGCCACATCCACGGACAGCAGCATGCTGCGGTAGAGATCCTGCTCCGCCGTCTGTTCCCGTCCCAGCTCTTTTAAGATGCGGCGCAGCATGTCATGCAGCAGAATCGAACCGGCGCCCTGCTTCGTATGGCTTCCGATCTCCTCGTGGTCAAACAGTGCGATCAGGTTGATTCCCTCCATCCGCCTGGCATCCATCAGACCGGAGATGAGCGCCGCGCAGGAAGTCAGGTTATCCAGGCGCGGACTTGAGATAAAATCATCGTTGAGACCGATGAATTCCGGATTTTCCTTACAGTATACGGTCAGTTCAAAATCCAGAATGTCAGTCTTTTCCACAGACAGCTCGTCTGCCAGAAACGTAAGGAAATAATCCGCTTTTTTCTCCTCCTCCGGCAGCAGCGCAAAGACCGGCAGCATATCCGTCTGGCGGTTCAGCTCCACACCCTTGTTGACCTCGCGGTTCATGTGGATCGCCAGATTCGGAATGGTCAGAAGATTTTTTTCCGATACAAACTCCACAATCTTCGGGGCAAACGCGTCCTGTGTGCGCACTGCCACACGGCCGGCAATACCGAGCGGACGATCCAGCCAGGTATTTAAGATCGCGCCCCCGTATACTTCCACATTCACCTGCGCGTAACCGCATGCCGTCACATCCGCCGACGGCTTGATGCGCAGGCACGGAAAATCCGTATGTGCTGCCGCCATCCGAATCTGCGGCGTCTTTGTCTCCTGCCAGCCTTCTCCCACCGTAAACGCGAACAGTGTGGTGTCATGATGATTTACATAATATCTTCCGTTTTTCTGCAGCTTCCACGGCTCATCATAGGGCAGTTCCAGAAATCCCGCGCTCTCCAGGCGCTCTTTGCAGGCGCGGACTGCCTGTACCGGCGACACACCTTTTTTCAGCAAATCAAATAAAAGTTCTGTCTCTTTCATGTCTATGTCCTCTTTTCTTCTTTATCTGTGACCCCTTCCGGGGCTGTTCTCTCAGCTTCCTATCATACCAGAAATCATATTGTGAAGCAAACCTTCCCAATCGGCTTTCTATTTGTCCCCAATCTGTGTTATACTACACAAAGGCAATGCGCCCCAATACTATATGACACGGAGAAGACTATGATTGCACTTTCCCTACCGGAAATTAAAGATTTTATGAATAAACTGCTGTGTACGGACACGTTCGGGCACTTTCTTCTAAAGGAAGCCGTCATCTTGGGCAGCGTCACCTGGAGCTTAGACGGCACGATCCAGCCCGATTTTTATTCATCAGATGAAGCCGATGCGCTCGGACTGACGGGACTTTCTTTTCTCCCGTTTGAACAGGTACGTCCGCAATGTTTTGACCTGATCAAGGGCAGACGCACTCCTTCTTATTTTAAATTTGTCTTTCTGCTCTCCCCGAAGAATCTGGAACGGACACTGCTTTCGACCCACAGTTCTTTTACCCCGGAGGACATTACGGGAATGTTTATCAATCTGAAATTCCAGCAGAAAAAACTGCTCCTTACCACGGGCATTTCGTACCGGATTTTCTCCGTGGACAAGAGCCTCGATCAGGAGTGGGATTCCCTTGTAAAGCGCTTTCTCACTGCCCATGAAATTAGTTTTGAAGAACTTTAATTTATTACTTTACTTTTATAAATTCTTATGATATTGTACTAATAGCTGTAAGTTACAGTTAGTATTATTTTTGGAGGTACTTTTTGATGAAAGGTACAGTAAAATGGTTCAACAACCAGAAGGGTTACGGATTCATTTCTGACGAGTCAGGTAACGATGTATTCGTACATTACTCAGGACTTAACATGGAAGGTTTCAAGTCTCTTGAAGAGGGCGCTTCCGTAGAGTTCGACGTTGTAGAAGGATCCAAGGGACCGCAGGCAACCAACGTAACTGTAGTAAAATAATTACTGCAGGCGGTAAGCTTACCGCGTTAAATCACTAGTTTCATGTACCTTTTTCTTAAAATAGACTTGTTTTATTTGTTAGATTAAGATATTGCAAACAATGGATTTAAAAAGAGTCTGTCACAAGTTTTCTTGTGGCAGACTCTTTTTGTATATGAACTTAGCAGATCAGGTTAGGATTATCCTGTTTTTTCAGGCATTTCACCACATTGACAATACCGCTCTCCGCCATGCTTTTTACCGCTTCCTCTGTATAAAACGCAATGTGCTGCGTCATCGTCACATTCGGGAACTGTCTCAGATACGCCATATTCCGGTTTGCAAGAATATCCGACCGGCGGTCCATATGGTAGATTCCCTCCTCATGCTCGATCACATCCAGTCCCAGCGCACCGATCTTCCGCGTCTCGATTCCCTCGATGATGTCATCCGCGCGCATCAACTCTCCTCTCGCGCAGTTGATCAGAATGACGCCGTCCTTCATCTGGTCGATCGCCTTTTTATCAATCATATAACGTGTCTGATTGGACAGTGGCGTGTGCAGTGAGATAATATCACTCTTCGCGTACAGTTCCTCCAGAGAACAGTATTCGATTCCAAGCGCCGGATCGGCATTCTGACGTCTGCTGTATGCCAGAATCCTGCAGCCGAATCCCTGCAGATTCTGTGCCACCTTCTGTCCGATTTTTCCCGTTCCGATGATACCGACGGTAAGATTACGAAGCTCCCTTCCGATCAGCCCGCCAAGCGAATAATCGTTGGCATTCCCGCGGAACAGTGCCTGCTTATAATTGCGAAGCGACATTAAAATCAGCATGACCGTATACTCGGCAACGCCGTCCGGATCGTAGTAGCCGTTGCAGACGTGAACGCCATTGCTCTTCGCCGCATTCAGGTCAATATGGTCATACCCGATGGTACGTGTCGCAACGACGCGGATACGCCGCTTTGCAGTCTCCTCAATCAATGCGGCGTCCATCTTTGTATCTCCAAGAATCGTAATGCCGTCCGCTCCCTCGGCACGATCAATGTTGTCCTGTGTCATCGGCCCCTGCACCAGTGTAATCTCTATCTGCTCCTGCTGTGCTGCGGCAAGCAGGTAATCTTTTTCATCCGGTCTCACTTCATAAGCTGTGATTTTCATGGGTATCCTCTCTTTCAAGCATTCTGCACTATTTTCTAAAATGTGTTCACCGTGAACACGTTGTTATAGAATTATCATAAATTGCTCCGGTCTGCAAGCCGATGCTTTAAAGGGATGAATAATCCTTGTCATTTTTTTGTTTTTCCTTGCATAACAGAAAATATTGTGCCAAAATCAAAACAACAGACACTGACCCGGACAGGAGGTTCATGATGGAGCAGCCGATTTTATCTTTTCTTACCGCATATTTTTCTGACCTGCATATCCAGTGCAGACTGACCGACCGCAAACAGTTAGAACTGGCGGATCTGGATCTCGGACTGCGCAACAGTATCCTGATGCAGGAAGCCGATGCGCAAAAACAGGCGCCGTTTCCATTTGTACAGAACACCATCTATTTTATTGTCGATTACTACGAGTGCAATTATTCCTTTTTCCGTCTGCCGGATAAAAGTGCCTTCCTGTTCGTCGGGCCCTTTCTCTGGAGAGAATTTGAGCGCTCCCAGATTCTGTCGCTTATAAACCGGCTGGATATTCCGGCTGAACTTTTTCCACAGCTGCAGGAATATTATCACGCCCTGCCGCTGATCGCGGACAAAGCTTCCATGACCGCCCTGCTGCGCCACGTCTATCAGACTCTGGATGCCGACGCGGATGTATCCGTACAGACCCTGCATTTGAAAGATCTCGAGACCAGAGAATCCTTTTTGGAAAAGCACCAGTTTGTTGTACCGGAGGACCCGGTCTTAAGCATGCACCTTCTTGAAGAGCGCTACCATATCGAGGATGAGCTGCTCGACGCCATCTCTCACGGCAACAGCGCCCGTGCCCTCTCCTTCATGGAGGCTCTCGGGAACCTGCGCTTTGTCCCCCGCACGGAGGACGCACTCCGCAACCGCAAGAACCTGATTCTGACCCTCAACACGCTGTTGCGGAGAAAAGCGTACGAAACGGGCGTCCACCCGTTTTATATCGACGCCGTCTCCGGCAACTTTGCGCGCATGATCGAGAGCATCCAATCCGTGGAAGAAATCAACGATCTCATATCCTACATGGTTCAAAGTTACTGTCAGCTCGTGGAACAGCGAAGCATGAGTTCGTATTCCGATCCGATCCGCCAGATTCTCGTCACCATAGACGCCTCGCTGACCGGGGACTTAAGCCTGAAACGTTTTGCCAGCGAACTGTTTTTGAATACAAGCTACCTGTCCACGCTGTTCAAAAAGGAAGTCGGCATGACCCTGACGGACTACGTCAACGCCAACCGTATCGAATACGCCAAGAAGCTGCTGCGCAGTACCCTCCTGCCGGTGCAGGATGTTGCGGCAGCCTGCGGCATCCCCGACGTCCACTATTTCACACGGCTCTTCCGGCGCATCACGGGCATGACGCCCCGCGAGTGGAGGCGCTAAAAGACCGGGCATGGAATGTGGCAGGCATGGATTTTGCAAATATACTGTATCTGCCTGTTCCGGACTGCCAACCGGCGGCGGGAATCTGAAACGCAAAATGGGGTATTTCTAATCTATACCGCGTTTGGTATCTCCGATGATCCGTGTTTTTCCAAGCTTTGAACACTCCGCGGAGAGTGTCCGCAATCCGCAGACAATTTTAGGACTTTTGTGCAGCGCTTGTCTGCGCTTCTGAATAAAACATAACCGCGCGAAGCCGATGTTTGAATTGGCATCTGCCTTATTTTCAATAGCAGATGCCAACGAGTTTCGGTTCGCG
>OLVR01000447.1_pt1 | contig 54929 bp, 49 predicted proteins | sample 1673261 | NCBI WGS metagenome assembly OLVR01 (sample SAMEA3178938, study PRJEB25190) | human gut metagenome | biome: human gut; feature: human-associated habitat; material: faeces | place: Austria | collected 2013 | reverse complement strand
TGAAATTTATCGTTTCGAGTACTGCGCTCTCCAGCCATTTGCAGGCTATCAGCCGCGTGATTAATTCGAAGAATGCGCTGCCTATTTTGGATTGTTTCCTCTTTGAACTACAAGACGGAACACTGTCTGTAACTGTTTCTGATAGCGAAACAACCATGGTTACTACGGTCGAAGTGAACGAAAGTGATACTGACGGACGTTTTGCTGTGACTGCCAAGACTTTGTTGGATGCTTTAAAGGAGATTCCCGAACAGCCGTTGACGTTTGACATCAACACAGACTCTTTGGAGATTACGGTACAGTATCAGAACGGTAAATATAGCCTGATGGGACAGAATGCGGATGAATTCCCGCAGTCGGCTATGTTGGGCGACAACGCTGTTCGTGTGGAAATGGATGCACAGGTGCTACTGGGCGGCATCAACCGCGCGGTGTTTGCTACTGCTGATGATGAACTGCGTCCTGTTATGAACGGTATTTATTTCGATATTACGACTGAAGATATCACAATGGTAGCTTCTGACGGCCATAAGCTGGTGCGTTGTAAGACGCTGGCGGCTAAGGGCAACGAACGTGCAGCTTTCATTCTGCCCAAGAAACCTGCCAACTTGATGAAGAACTTGTTGCCGAAAGAGCAGGGCATGGTAACTATCGAATTTGATGAACGTAACGCCGTTGTGACATTGGAGAACTACCGTATGGTGTGTCGTTTGATTGAAGGACGCTATCCGAACTATAATTCGGTAATTCCGCAGAACAATCCCTATAAAGTGACGGTAGACCGTCAGCAGTTGATTGGTGCACTGCGTCGTGTGTCTATTTTTTCCTCACAGGCAAGTAGCCTCATCAAACTTCGTATGCAGGAGAACCAGATTGTGATTTCTGCACAGGACATTGATTTCTCCACTTCAGCAGAGGAAACACAGACATGCCAGTACGCCGGTAATCCGATGAGTATTGGTTTTAAGTCTACTTTCCTGATTGATATTCTGAATAATATATCTGCGGATGAAGTAGTTATCGAACTGGCTGACCCGTCACGCGCCGGTGTCATTGTCCCGGTAGAACAGGAAGAAAACGAAGATCTGCTGATGTTGTTGATGCCTATGATGCTGAATGATTAATAATAAATACTGTTGATACGAAGACGGGTTGACCGGTTAACAAGGCAGGGAGAGGACATTGCATGAACTCTCTTTCAGTTAATGGTCAACTCGTCTTCGTATCAACAATAAAAATAGAGCAATGAAGTTAAATCTGAAAAATCCGATTGTCTTTTTTGATTTGGAGACTACGGGAACAAATATCAACTCCGACCGAATAGTCGAAATCTGTTATCTCAAGGTATATCCCAACGGGAATGAGGAATCCAAGACCATGCGCATCAATCCCGAAATGCATATTCCGGCAGAAGCTTCTGCCGTTCATGGCATTTATGATGAAGATGTGGCGGATTGTCCGACCTTTAAGGAAGTGGCACGCAGTATTGCCAATGATATTGAAGGCTGTGACCTTGCGGGTTTCAATTCCAACCGTTTCGATATTCCGGTATTGGCGGAGGAATTCTTGCGTGCAGATGTGGACATTGACATGAGCCGCCGTAAGTTTGTGGATGTGCAGGTTATCTTCCATAAAATGGAGCAACGCACCTTGTCTGCTGCTTATAAATTCTATTGCGGTAAGAATCTGGAAGATGCCCATACGGCAGAGGCCGATACACGTGCAACCTATGAGGTGCTGATGTCACAATTGGATCGTTATCCTGAATTGCAAAATGATGTGGCTTTCTTGTCGGATTATTCCAGTTTCAACAAGAATGTAGACTTTGCAGGACGTATGGTTTACGATGATAAAGGGGTGGAAGTATTTAACTTTGGCAAATATAAGGGTATGTCGGTGGCTGATGTGTTGAGACGTGATCCGGGGTATTACAGTTGGATACTGAACAGTGATTTTACACTGAATACCAAAGCTATGCTGACTAAAATCCGTTTGCGTGAATTTACTCAGAAGTAACGGGTACGCTGGCAAGAAATGTTGCACTTATAATTAAAAACTTAGTAATTAGATTTCATGGCAAATCCACTGAAAGGAAAGAAAATAGTGCTGGGTATTACAGGAAGCATTGCTGCCTATAAAGCCTGCTACATCATTCGTGGACTTATAAAACGAGGAGCAGAAGTGCAAGTCGTTATAACTCCTGCGGGAAAAGAATTTATAACTCCTATTACCTTGTCGGCATTGACGAGCAAGCCTGTCATTAGCGAGTTTTTTGCACAGCGTGACGGTACGTGGAATAGCCATGTGGATTTGGGCTTGTGGGCGGATGCCATGCTGATAGCTCCGGCTACGGCTTCCACCATCGGCAAAATGGCAAATGGTATTGCCGACAATATGCTGATAACTACCTATCTGTCTGCTAAAGCTCCCGTCTTTGTTGCCCCGGCAATGGATTTGGATATGTATGCTCATCCGTCCACCCAAAAGAATTTGGAGACGCTCCGTTCATATGGCAATCATATTATAGAGCCGGGAACAGGTGAGTTGGCGAGTCATTTGGTTGGCAAAGGGAGAATGGAGGAACCGGAAGTAATAATCCGTCATTTGGAGGAATTTTTTGCAGCGAAAGAGGGTGAACTGGTAGGGAAAAGGATTATGATAACTACAGGACCGACATATGAGAAAATTGATCCGGTGCGTTTCATCGGTAATTACTCATCGGGCAAAATGGGCTTTGCGCTTGCCGATGAATGTGCGGCGAGAGGGGCGGAAGTTATTTTGGTTTCCGGCCCTGTGCAACTACACACTCATTATCCCATGCATCAGCATCTTTGTGTGGAGTCTGCTGGACAGATGTTCGATGCGGCCACATCCTTGTTTTACAATGTTGATGTTGCCATTATGGCTGCTGCTGTTGCCGATTACACGCCGGAACAGGTTGCCGATAAAAAGATAAAGCGGGAAAAGACCGGAGACATGTCTTTGAACCTGAAACCTACGCAGGATATTGCTGCCTGCTTGGGAGAGATGAAAGAGAGGTATCCCGGTAAGATATTGGTAGGGTTTGCCCTTGAAACCAACAATGAACAATATAATGCCGAAGATAAGCTGAAGCGTAAGAATCTGGACTTTATTGTGCTCAACTCGTTGAATGACAAAGGTGCCGGATTTCGCTGCGATACCAATAAAATCAGTATCATAGACCGGAGTGGTAAAAAGGATTATCCGTTAAAGTCCAAAGCGGAAGTGGCTGCGGATATCATCGACCATTTGGTGGAAGTGATGAACTCTTAATTCTTAATTTAATAAAATGTTGCGTTCTCTATACATACAGAATTATGCGCTTATCGAGAAACTCGATATAGATTTTGGTAGCGGTTTCTCGGTAATTACTGGTGAAACGGGGGCCGGAAAGTCCATTATTCTGGGAGCTATCGGTCTGCTGTTGGGACAGCGTGCCGATGTGAAGTCTATCAGGCAAGGGGCTGCAAAATGTGTGATTGAAGCCCGTTTTGAAATTGCCGGTTATGGCATGCGGCCTTTCTTTGAAGAAAATGAACTGGAATATGAGGATGAATGTATCCTTCGTCGTGAAGTTTACGCTTCGGGTAAAAGTCGTGCATTTATTAATGATACGCCCGCTTCGCTGGTGCAGATGAAAGAATTGGGCGAACAGTTGATTGACGTGCACTCGCAACATCAAAATTTATTGTTGAACAAAGAAGGGTTTCAGCTGAATGTGTTGGACATACTGGCGCATGATGAAGAAGAACTGAACAACTATCAGTCTTTGCACCGGGAATGGAAACAGGTGCAGCAGGATTTGGAAGATCTTATCGTCCTTGCCGAACAAAATAAGGCTGATGAAGATTATATCCGTTTTCAACTGGAGCAGTTGGAAGATGCACAGTTGGCTGCCGGAGAACAGGAAGAACTGGAACAGGAGGCGGATACACTGAGTCATGCAGAAGAAATAAAAGCCGGGTTGTTTCGTGCCGGACAGGTGATGAACTCCGATGAAGGCGGTTTGCTTTCTGCTCTGAAAGAATGTCTGAACACGATGTTGGGGTTACAGAAAGTATATCCTTCTGCCGGAGAGCTTGCCGAGCGACTGGAAAGCAGCTATATTGAGTTGAAAGATATCTCTCAGGAGGTTTCTGGAAAGGAGGAAGAAATAGAATTTAATCCTGTCCGTTTGGAAGAGGTGAATGACCGCTTGAATCTGATTTATACACTTCAGCAAAAACATCGCGTCACTACGGTAGATGAGCTTTTGGCTTTGGCAGATGATTATGCGGCTAAGCTTGCCAATATCACTTCATCGGACGAGCAGATTGAAGAACTGAAGGTTCGTAGCGAAGCATTATATAGTAAGGTGAAGAAACAGGCTGCCGTACTTACTAAATTGCGTACTGCTGCTGCTCGTGAGGTTGAAAAACAAATGGCCGCCCGTCTGATACCTTTGGGTATGCCTAATGTTCGCTTCCGGGTGGAAATAGGAGCACGTAAGGAGCCGGGGGTACATGGTGCGGATACGGTGAACTTCCTTTTCTCTGCCAATAAGAACGGAGCTTTGCAGAGTATATCTTCGGTGGCTTCGGGGGGGGAGATAGCCCGCGTCATGCTGTCCGTCAAAGCAATGATAGCAGGAGCTGTGAAATTGCCCACTATTGTATTCGATGAAATAGATACCGGAGTCTCTGGCGAGATAGCCGATCGTATGGCGGACATTATGCAGGAAATGGGGGATAGCGACCGTCAGGTTATCAGCATCACTCACTTGCCGCAGATTGCAGCTCGCGGACGTGCTCATTATAAGGTGTACAAGCAGGATAATGAGACGGAAACCAACAGTCATATTCGTCGTTTGGCTGACGAAGAACGGATAGAGGAAATTGCTCATATGCTGAGTGGTGCCACCTTGACTGATGCCGCGCTGAACAATGCAAAGGCACTGTTAGGCATCGCCTGAAGAATGTAGTACTCTGCGGTTGTAAAGTAGAAGTTTATGACCGTAGTATAGGACTTTAGCAGGCTAAAGTAGAACAAAAAACAATAAGATACAATGATAGATAAAAGTGAAATGATTTTCGGCGTTCGTGCCGTTATAGAAGCTATTCAAGCAGGTAAGGACATCGACAAAATATTGGTCAAAAAGGATATTCAAAGTGATTTGTCCAAAGAACTCTTTGCCGCTTTAAAAGGAACTTTGATTCCTGTGCAGCGTGTGCCGGTAGAGCGTATCAACCGCTTTACGCGTAAAAATCATCAAGGTGTGATAGCATTTGTTTCTGCCGTAACCTACCAGAAAACGGAAGATTTAGTGCCGTTTCTTTTTGAAGAAGGCAAGAATCCTTTGTTTGTTATGCTGGATGGCATAACGGATGTACGTAATTTTGGAGCGATAGCCCGTACTTGTGAGTGTGCGGCAGTCGATGCCGTTATTATTCCTGCCAAGAACAGTGTGACGGTAAATGCTGACGCAGTGAAAACCTCGGCTGGCGCATTGCACACCTTACCCGTATGCCGGGAACAGAATCTGAAAGATACCTTGCAGTACCTTAAGAATAGTGGATTCCACATTGTGGCGGCTACGGAGAAAGGTGATTATGACTATACGAAAGCCGATTATACAGGTCCTATGTGCATCATTATGGGAGCCGAAGACAAAGGAGTTTCCTATGATAATCTTGCGCTATGCGATGAATGGGTAAAGATTCCGATGTTGGGAACGATCGAGTCCCTGAATGTATCTGTTGCGGCCGGAATCTTGATTTATGAAGCTGTGAAACAAAGAACCAACTAAATATGAAAAAGAAGATTTTCCTGCTTTTCACTCTGTGCCTTTTAGCGCAGTGGAGTGTAGCACAAGCCCCCAAATGGGTGGAGAAAGCTAAGCGTGCCGTATTCTCGGTGGTTACTTATGGAGAGAATGACAAGATTTTGAATACCGGTAACGGATTCTTCGTAACGGAAGATGGCATTGCCTTGTCCGATTATTCCTTGTTTAAGGGAGCACAGCGGGCGGTAGTGGTGAATTCGGCGGGCGTACAGATGCCGGTAGTCTCTATTCTGGGTGCAAATGATATGTACGATGTCATTAAGTTTCGCGTAGACATATCAGCCAAGAAAGTGCCTGCGCTAAATTTGGCAGCCGTATCTCCGGCAGTGGGTGCTAATGTATATATCTTGCCTTATTCAACCCAGAAAGACCGTTCCTATACAGCCGGTCAGGTGAAGGCTGCGGATAAGTTTTCTGAGAAATATTATTACTATACGCTCAACTTGAGTCTGAAAGATAAGATGGTGAGCTGTCCTGTTATGACCGAAGAAGGAGAAGTTTTTGCTCTTGCACAGAAATCATCCGGCGCTGATACCGCTACGATTTGTTATGCGGTTGATGCCAACTTTGCAATGGCTCAAAGCGTATCGGCATTCTCTTTCGGAGATATGACCTTAAAGAATATCGGCATCAAAAAAGCATTACCTGATACGGAAGAAGAAGCGTTGGTGTTCCTTTTCATGGTTTCCTCGCAAGTTAGTCAGGATGAGTATGCCCAGCTGTTGGATGATTTTATTGCCGAATATCCCAATAGCGCAGACGGCTATATGAGGCGTGCCACTAATCAGATGTACCGGTCCAAAGACGATGCTTCGATGGAAAAAGTAGAGGCCGATATGGATAAGGCGCTGGGTGTGGCCCAGAAGAAAGACGATGTGTATTACAATCGTGCCAAATTGATATATAACTACATGCTGAGCAATCCGGAGAAGCCTTATAAGGACTGGTCTTACGACAGGGCAGCAGATGAAATCAGAAAAGCGATTGCTCTTCAAGAACTCCCGGTGTATGTGCAGGTAGAGGGTGACATTTTGTTTGCAAAGCAAGATTATCCGGCAGCGCTGGCCTGTTACGAAAAGGTCAACCAATCTGATTTGGCATCGGCAGCGACTTTCTTTAGCGCAGCCAAGACTAAAGAGCTGATGAAAGCACCTGCCGAGGAAGTTTTGGCACTCATGGATAGTTGTATGACACATTTCAATGAGCCGTATACGGAAGAAGCTGCTCCTTATCTGTTGGAACGTGCTCAGGCACGTATGAATGCAAATCAGGCGCGTGCCGCGATGCTCGACTATGATGCATATTATAAAACGGTGAACGGTAAGGTAAATGATGTGTTCTATTATTATCGTGAACAGGCTGCTTTGAAAGCCAAGCAATTCCAGCGTGCACTGAATGATTTGGAGAAAGCCATTGAGTTGAACCCGAAAGATTTGACTTATCGTGCTGAACTTGCTGTTGTCAATATTCGTGTTGGACGCAATGAAGAAGCCTTGAAAATATTGCAGGATGCTTTGGCAATCGATCCTAAATATGCCGAGGCCTATCGTCTTATGGGAATTGCACAGTTACAGATGAAGAAGAAACAGGAAGCGTGCCAGAGCTTTGCCAAGGCAAAGGATTTGGGTGATCCGAATGTGGATGAGCTGATTGAGAAACACTGTAAATAGCATATAGATAATAATATAAAGGCCCTGCTTTCGCAAGCAGAGCCTTTGTTTGGGAAACTTCCCCATACTAAAATAAAAGTTAAGTCTAGGTATTAACAGGTTATATGTGTAAATTTCTTTTGTGTATTCATCTAATAAATGCACCGTTCTTGGAAATACTGCATGACTTTGCTGATTTTTTTTTGAGAATGTTATAAAAGAATGTGATATACTTGATAATGAATAGATAAAAAAAAAGTAGAAGATTATGAAGAAAGTGATTTGTAGCCAAAAGGCTCCGGGCGCAATAGGCCCTTACAGCCAAGCGATTGAAGCGAATGGAATGGTTTTTGTCTCAGGTCAGCTACCTATTGATGCAGCTACCGGAGTAATGGCGGAGGGAGCAGAGGCACAGGCCCGCCAATCGTTGGAGAATGTAAAGCACATCCTGGAAGAAGCAGGATTGAGCATGGCGAATATCGTGAAGACTACCGTCTTTTTAGCGGATATGTCCTTGTTTGCCGATATGAACAAGGTGTATGCCACTTATTTTGACGGAGCCTTTCCGGCACGTTCGGCAGTTGCCGTAAAGGCACTACCGAAAGATGCCTTAGTGGAGATTGAGTGTATTGCGGTTCGCTAATAAGTCCGCTACAATAAAGCTGCTGCCACCTACGAAGATGAAATCTTCCGGGTGGCTTTTTTCTTGTGCGGCAGTCACAGCGGCAGGAACATCCGGATAGCAACTTCCTTGCAGTCCGTTTTGTGCGGCGAGTTTGCATAGCTCTTCTGCTGGGAGGGCGCGTTTCACGCTGGCTTTGGTGAAATAATAGGTGGCATCTTTGGGAAGCAAGGAGAGCACACCGCTGATGTCCTTGTCGTTCACCATACCTATTATAATATGAAGTTGGCGATAAGTCTGTTGTTTCAGTTGCTCTACAATGTATGTGATGCCGCCTACGTTGTGTCCGGTGTCGCATATCAGGGTGGGGGCATCCTGCAGTTTCTGCCATCGTCCCATTAGTCCTGTCAGTTCGCAGACATGGGCAAAACCGCTGCGTATGCTTTGCTCGTCTATCCGGTAACCGGCTTCTTTCAACAGCGGCAAGGCGGCGAGGATAGTGCGCGTGTTCTTTATCTGGTAGAGTCCTTGCAACTCTGTTTTCATCTTAGGATAATCATTTTTCATCGTATCTTCTGCGAAAATGATCGGAGCTTTCTCTTCTGCCGCTTTTTGCAGGAAGACCGGTTTGGTTTCGGGCGTGGTTTCTCCGATGACAACAGGAATACCGGCTTTGATGATGCCGGCCTTTTCTCCTGCTATTTTCGCCAGTGTATCTCCCAAAAACTGGACGTGGTCAAAACTGATATTAGTAATGATGCACAAATCCGGATGAATGATGTTTGTACAGTCCAAACGGCCGCCCAATCCCACTTCTATGACGGCTACATCCACTTTTTCATCGGCAAAATAACGAAATGCCATGGCGGTAGTCAGTTCGAAGAACGAAGGATGCAGCGGTTCAAAGAAATCCCGTTCTTTTTCTACAAAATCCACTACATATTTTTCCGGTATAGGCTGTCCGTTTATGCGGATGCGCTCGCGGAAATCTACCAAATGAGGAGAAGTATAAAGCCCCACACGATATCCGGCTTCTTGCAGTATGGCGGCCAGCGTATGCGAACAAGAGCCTTTGCCGTTAGTGCCCGCCACATGAATTGTGCGGAATGAATGGTGGGGATGTCCGAAGTGCTTGTCCAGTACCTGCGTGTTTTCTAATCCCTCTTTGTATGCCGCGCCGCCTACGTGTTGGAACATGGGCACACTGTTATATAAGTAAGTTAAAGTGTTCTGATAGTTCATCTTTCATAAAAATTAACGGGAAAGTAATCCTTTCTCTTCATTAAAGTGTTATCTTTAGAAACGGCAAAGATAAGGCAATTTTGCTTAAGTGTGCATGCTTGTTTTATTTTAATATTGCCGGTGAAGTTATAAACCATTTAAATCTGAAGAGTATGGGAGCTAAAAAAAATTTTGTGATTGATACCAATGTTATCCTTCACGACTATAATTGTTTGAAGAACTTTCAAGAGAATGACATTTATCTTCCCATTGTAGTACTTGAGGAACTTGATAAATTCAAGAAAGGAAACGAACAGATAAATTTCAATGCTCGTGAGTTTGTTCGGGAACTTGACATGATCACCGATGACAACCTCTTTACTAAAGGTGCTCCGTTGGGTGAAGGTTTAGGACGTTTGTTTGTGGTTGCCGGTTCGATAGATTCATCGCGTGTGCACAACTCTTTCCCGGAACGGATTCCCGATCATCAGATACTGTCCGTCGTTGACTGGCTGACGGAGAAGAAACCGAAAATGAAATCCATTCTTGTCACCAAAGACGTCAATCTTCGCATGAAAGCACGTTCTATCGGGTTGCTGTGTGAGGATTATATCAATGATAAGGTAATAAATGTAGATATATTTGAAAAATCGAACGAGGTGTTCGAAGGTGTCGACCCCACTTTGATCGATCGTATCTATTCCTCTAAAGAAGGATTGGATATTAGCGAATTCGATTTTAAAGATATTATTCATCCTAATGAATGTTTTGTATTGAAGAGCGATCGTAGCAGCGTACTTGCCCGTTACAATCCTTTTACCCATTCCGTTTGTCGCGTAAACAAGACGAAGAATTATGGTATTGAACCGCGCAATGCCGAACAGAGTTTTGCTTTTGAAGTGCTGAATGATCCGAATATCAAGTTGGTAGCTCTTACCGGCAAGGCGGGGACGGGTAAGACCCTGTTGGCATTGGCTGCAGCCTTAGGCAAACTGACGGATTATAAACAAATTTTGTTGGCACGTCCTATCGTTGCATTGTCCAATAAGGATCTCGGTTTTCTGCCGGGTGATGCCAATGAAAAGGTGGCTCCTTACATGCAACCTTTGTTTGATAATTTGAACGTAATCAAGCATCAGTTCGCTTCCAATTCGAGCGAGGTGAAACGTCTGGAAGATATGCAGAAAAGTGACCAGCTTGTTATTGAGGCTTTGGCATTTATTCGCGGACGTAGCCTGAGCGAGACTTATTGTATCATTGACGAGGCGCAAAACCTTACTCCTCACGAAATCAAAACCATTATAACGCGTGCCGGAGAGGGAACCAAGATGGTGTTTACGGGTGATATTCAGCAAATTGACCAACCTTATCTGGATAGCCAGTCCAACGGGCTTGTCTACATGATAGATCGCATGAGGGATCAGAATTTGTTTGCTCATGTCAATTTGGTGAAAGGGGAGCGTAGCCAGTTGAGTGAGTTAGCAAGTAACCTGATGTAATATTTTATCAAATTCTTCTTCGCTTTGATAAAAAATAGTGTATCTTTGCGGTGCCTAAAACAAAAACTGTCAAACGTGATGAAGCGAAACTTTTTTCATCGGTACCTTTCAGCAAAGGTATTACCGATATGGACTGTTCTATTGATAGATGTCCTTATTATTGTTGTATCCAGTTTGCTGGCTTATGCACTGCGATATGATTTTCGGAGTCTTTTTTCGGAGTCGTCGTCCATAGACGTAACGATTGTATGTACAGTAGCCGTAAACCTGATATTTTTCAGGGCATTCCGTACATACTCTAATGTCCTTCGCTTTTCATCGTTTGTAGATATCATGCGCATCTTCGTGGCACTGACTGTGTCGTATGCATTGCTGCTGATAGCGAGTATAGTGGTGAAAAGCTTCACAAACATAAATGTGGCTCCCATAACGGTGCTGTTCATGTCCTATATCATCAGTTTTGCCATGATGGCATGTTCCCGCATTGTTGTGAAGATCTTCTTCGAAGCGTTGAATTTTGATGGTTCTCGCAGTGCCAATGTGTTTATTTATGGAGCCAAAGAGGCCGGAGTAAATATTGCAAAGGCATTGCGCGTCAGTCTTCGTAATCATTACCGCCTGCGCGGTTTCATAGCCGATGAACCGGAACTGATCAACAAGGTGATGATGGGGGTTAAGGTTTTCCCTAATGATGACACGTTGATTGAGAATCTGGATGACCGGGATGTGCATACCATTATCATTTCTCCTGCAAAAATGGAAGCGCTCAAACATTCTGATATGGCAGACCGCCTGTTGGCACATAACATAAAGCTGATGACGGCTCCTCCATTGAGCGAGTGGAACAATCAATTTCTGGATCGTACCCAGCTGAAAGAAATTCAAATAGAGGATTTGCTGCAACGTAATCCTATCGAAATTGATATTCACAAAGTTGCTTCTCATTTGGAAGGCAAGCGAGTGATGATTACAGGTGCTGCCGGGTCTATCGGTAGTGAGATTATGCGTCAGGTGGCTTCTTTCAATCCTTATAAACTGATTCTTGTGGACCAGGCTGAAACTCCTTTGCATGATATCCGTCTGGAGTTGCAAGACCGTTGGAGGGATATTGATGCCGAGACTATCATTGCCGATATTTCCAATGTGACGCGTATGGAGGAAATCTTCAGACGTTACAAGCCTCAGTACATTTTCCATGCGGCAGCTTACAAGCATGTGCCGATGATGGAGGACAATGTGTCCGAGTCTATTCAGGTAAATGTTTACGGTACGAGAACGGTTGCCGACTTGGCTGTGAAGTATGGTGCGGAGAAGTTTGTGATGATTTCTACGGATAAGGCAGTGAATCCTACTAATGTGATGGGATGCTCCAAGCGTATTTGTGAGATATATGTGCAGTCACTGGCAAAGAAATTGCTGGCAGAGGGCGGACATGTCACTCAGTTCATCACTACGCGTTTTGGTAATGTGCTGGGTTCGAATGGTTCGGTGATTCCTCGTTTCCGCGATCAGATACAGCGTGGAGGCCCTGTGACTGTGACGCATCCTGAAATTATACGCTATTTTATGACTATCCCCGAAGCCTGTCGTTTGGTGCTTGAAGCCGGAAGCATGGGAAATGGGGGAGAGATCTATATTTTCGATATGGGTAAGCCGGTGCGTATTGTGGACTTGGCCAAGCGAATGATCAGCCTTTCCGGGCGTACGGATGTCAAGATAGAATTTACGGGTTTGCGTCATGGTGAGAAGTTGTACGAGGAGTTGCTGAATGTCAAAGAACTTACTAAGCCCACTTATCATGAAAAAATTATGATTGCTACTGTGCGCGAGTACGACTATGATGAAGTGAATGAGCGTATCCAGAAGTTGATTGATGTCAGCTATACTTATGATCAGATGAAAATCGTAGCTGCCATGAAGGATATCGTTCCCGAATTTGTCAGCAAGAATTCTTGTTTTGAAGTGTTGGATAAGAAGAAATGAAGATAAAAAAGGATTTGAATTAACGAGGTTATGAATTAAAAAAACGGATGATGCATCTTCAATGAACGCATCATCCGTTTTTTTATGGTATCAACTCCTTTTTATTTGTGTGATGAAAAGTATTTCAGGAATTGTGTACGTTCGAATGTATTTACACCATTCAGGTCGCTGACATTCAGCATGCCTTTGAACTGATTGATATTTTCCATTCCTTTGCGGTCCATCCATGTGTTCAGGAAGCGGGTGTATTCACTAATGACAGCATAGGAATTCAGATAGAGTGCGCTGCATAGTTCTACTGCCGAAGCACCTGCCAGGATAGCTTTCACTACTCCTTCGGGAGCATGTATGCCGCCCGATGCTGCATAGTCCAGCTTGTTGACTGCTGCGGAGGCAATGCCTATCCAGCGTAAAGACTTGGACAAGTCTGCATCTGTACTGAATACGTTTCCGGCGCTTTGGGCCATTTTTTCAATATCAATGTCCGGTTGGTAGAAACGGTTGAACATTACCACTGCCGCTGCCCCGTTGGCATAAAGCTGGTCGATAAGAGCTATCGGATTGGTAAGGTTGTCTCCCAATTTCATGATAACAGGGATGTTTACTGTTTTTTTGATGTGGCTCAGGATGTCGATGTGGCGTTGCTCAAAAGCACCGTATGTGTATTGTACATCGGTTTGCAAAGCAAGGATATTGACCTCCAAAGCGTCTGCGCCGGCTTCTTCTATCTTTTTGGCAAATTCAATCCAATCAGCATCCTGATAGCAGTTGATACTGGCAATGATAGGAATGTCACAAACTTTCTTGCTCTCTTTGATTAAATTCAAATATTCACCTAATTTGTGCTCGCGTATATATCCCACCAGATAATCGCTTCCTTCCGGGTACATATTAGGATCTCCCAGCCAGTCGGCTTCCATCATGATTTGTTCCTCAAAAAGAGACTTGAGTACGATAGCGCCTGCACCGGCTTCATAAAGCTTCTGATTCTTGGCTGCACTGTCAGTAAGTCCGGAACTGCTGATAATAATCGGATTTCTAAGTTTCAACCCTGCAAAAGTAGTTTCTAATGTTGCCATGATAATAGTTATTAGTTATTAATATATTCTTTCTCCAAATATTTTACTTCCTACACGAACTAAAGTACTGCCCGCGGCGATTGCTTCGTGATAATCGTGTGACATTCCCATAGACAACTCCCGGAACCATTCCGCATCAGCGAACCATGTGGCTTTTACTTCTTGAAAGAAGCTACTTAATGAACAAAACTCGGCTTTGATTTGTTCGGTATTATCTGTGTTTGTTGCCATGCCCATCAAGCCGCATATCCGGATGTTCTTAAGCTGTTTCCACTCATTGGCAGCAAGCATTTCCCGACATTCGTCGAAGCTGAAACCGAATTTCGTCTCTTCCTGTGCGATGTGCAGTTGCAGCAGGCAGTTTACGGTACGCTCTGCCTTGGCTGCCTGTTTATTGATTTCGGTGAGTAATTTATAGGAATCTACGCCATGAATCAGTGCTACATAGGGTATGATATATTTGATTTTGTTAGTTTGCAGATGTCCGATGAAATGCCATTCGATGTCTTTCGGCAAGCTTTCGTATTTGGCAGTCATCTCCTGTACTTTGCTTTCTCCGAACACACGTTGCCCTGCGCTGTAAGCTTCTTCTATCGCTTCGTTGGGATGAAACTTGGAAACAGCTACCAGTTGCACTCCTTGAGGCAACTCGTCCAGCACTTTTTTAATGTTTTCTGCAATACTCATCGTATATAATATAATAATGTATACACAATAAAATTTTCAATTTCTATTATTTGCTTCTCCCTTTTCTATACTTCAGGTTTGTCATTCGGTTCTGCACTGTACGGATATACATCCATAATGGCAGTTTCCGCTACGGATGCAATCTGATAATCGGCCATTGTGCCTTTCATACCTTCATCCAACTTCTTCACAGCATCGCGTAAGTCAGCGGCCTGTACCAGTACTTGGGTAGATGTTTTCTTCTCTGCACCGCTTTTCTCATCCAATGTGATGAAGACCAATTTGCATTTAAACCAACGGTCGGCCGCGTCTTCTTCACAAGGGAACAATTCACTATAATTTGCCCGTTTGATGTCTGATACGGTAAACTCTCCTGAGATGAACGGAGTCATTTCCTCGATGATGCGTGCTTCTGCTTCTGTAAAGCTGAGTGCGTCTACCAAATAAGGTTCGGTTACTTTCTTGTTCATTCCGTTTTCCATTGTTTTTTCGTAACGGATTTTGCACTCAAACCATGTATGCATTGCCATAATTTTCTAATTTTTAGTTAGTGTTTTAATTAATAAAATATCTTTTTTCTTCCTGTCTTTCTGAGACTTGCTGAAGATTTCCTCTCCTTTGTACGTTGGAAAGGGTGTACAAAGATAAACGAAAAAGGGGAATAATGTTCGATGTACGTGGAAGAAGATTATGTTAATTCAAAACTTTTTATCTATCAAATATTTTGTAGTTCCATGCGGAGTGTTTATCTTTGCGCTCACAAAACGAACTAATCGTGGACGTAAATACCATTCTTAAAAAGAGACGTAGTGAAAGCTACGTTCGGCGGAGCCATAAAAATAGCTCAAATTCAGTGAAATCATAAAACGCTTATTACTAAACTATTAATAATTTATTATTAGCATTTGTTAACTACTACGGTTCATAGGCATTGGTATGCTGTTTATGTTCGCCACAATACTGAATTCAGAGTAGAGTCGTGGCTTCGTGAGCAAGGTATAGAAATTTATTTACCTGTGCAGGATGTCTATCGGGAACATGCCGGAAAGCGTATTAAAGTGACTAAACCGGTAATTAGCGGTATGCTTTTTGTCTGTCTTTCCCGTCCTGAACTTACCATTGTAGAACATGCTCCCAATGTTCATCATTTCTTTAGTAAACGCGGCACTAATGCCCCTCTCATCATTCCCGACCAACAAATGGCGGACTTTCGCTTCATGGTCGACCTTTCCGACACTTCTATATTAATGGTTAATGAACCGATTGCTCCGGGAACTATGGTAACTGTGGCAAAAGGAAGCATGCAGGGTATCCGCGGCGAAATGGTGAAATACGAAAGTAAATATTATATCGCTGTGAGATTGCAGGAATTGGGGTGCGCATTGGTTAGTGTGCCGGTGAGCTATGTGAGACGCGGGTAAGGCATTTATTGTATTTTGCATGTTAGTGTTGTATAAAATGTGGCAGTAAATTTAACAGTGTTAAGACGGAAAAACGATAGTAGATTTTCTTGTTTCAGGAAGTTAACTTCAGCTTTTTGGGATGTTAATTTTATAGATAAGATGAAGTTAACTTTAACATCTCGTTAAAGTTAACTTCGTTATGGTCAATAAATTAATATGATATAAAATATTATTTGTTGCAAATCATTTGTTTTTTTCAAGATAGTGAGTACCTTTGTTTACACTATAAATATAGGTGATATGGCTATGAAACTGAATACTTATCGTTTGACTTCTTTGGAAGAACCTACTGAAGAGCAATTACACGCTTTGATGGAACAAGTAGCCATTGCTGCGCGTGAAAGTTCTCGTAGAGCCAAAATAGAGATGGAACGTAGAATGCAGGAAATAGTACAGATTGTGCTTAAAAGAAAAGAGGGGAAAATTGAATTGTAATGGAAGAAAAACGTCCCACATTATGCATTGTTGCCGGACCAAATGGTTCGGGTAAAACTTCTACCACTGTGCAGTTGCTTCATAATGAGTGGACAGAAAATAGTTTTTATATCAATCCCGATAACATTGCACAAGAACAGTTTGGTGACTGGAATTCTCCCGTTGCCGTATTGAAAGCTGCTGAGTTGGCTACTAAAATGCGTTATGAGTGTTTGGAAAAAAAACAAGATTTTGTTTTTGAAACAGTTTTTTCTTCTGAGGAAAAGTTACAATTTGTAAAAGATGCAAAGAGACTAGGCTTTTTTGTTCGAATTTTTTTTGTTTGTACAGAGAATCCGGAGATAAATGTAAGGCGCATAACACAGCGTTATTTAAATGGCGGACATGAAGTGCCAATATCTAAAATTATTTCACGTTATTATAAATCATTGTTACATATTCATGATGCTATACCTTTTGCAGATAGGGTATATATTTATGATAATTCAATAGAAAATCAAATACCTCAACTATTGTTTCGCACTGTAAATGGGATTCTTTTTAAACAATATGTGAAAGTAATTCCTGAGTGGGCGCAGTTCTTGCTAAAATAATCTAACTTCTGACTATATTTATAGTACCCCCTCAACTTAGGGTTATGAAATAGAAGTGATACTTTCATGTGGACAAAATAATCATTATGTAAAGTAGTTGAAGTTAAAGCTAATGATAGCCTAGAATAGTTCAAATGTTCTCATTTTCTGAAATGGCCGCAATTTATTATAGTGTGTCGAGAACAGTGGAATTTCATGGTTGCTCTTTCTGAAATCTCATTGGAATTTTTTCAAAAATATATTTAACGGGTACAGGGACTATGTTGATATAGTTTTTGACAAAACGACTTTGGCACCCAGCTAATGTTAAATTCATTTTTTTTTATAAACTTGGTTTAGGGCACTGTTTAGTGCCTTAATTAAAGGATATGTTCTACATTGAGTACTTACAGGAAGTTAACTTTAATGTTGTGTTAAAGTTGATTTGATAGAATATCAGTTGTTTATTTCAAAGCTTTCGGAATTTTTATAATAAATATAATAATCAATGAAAAATTTTGCATTAATTGGGGCAGCAGGTTATATTGCTCCTCGCCATCTGCGTGCCATTAAAGATACGGGAAATCGTTTAGTTGCAGCTTACGATAAGTTTGACAGTGTAGGTATTATGGATAGTTTTTTTCCTGAATCTTCGTTTTTTATAGAACAAGAGTTATTTGATCGTCATTGTACAAAACTAAAGGGTACGGATAGAGAAGTAGACTTTGTATCCATCTGTACTCCAAATTATCTTCATGATGCTCACATGCGCTATGGACTACGATTGGGCACTGATGTTATTTGTGAGAAACCGTTGGTTTTAAATCCATGGAATGTGGATGCATTGCAGGAAGTAGAAAAAGAGACCGGGCATCATATATATACGATTCTTCAGCTTCGTTTACACCAATCAATTATTGATTTGAAGAAAAAAATAGAAAATGGTCCTAAAGATAAAATTTATGATGTAGACCTGACTTATATAACTTCTCGTGGTAATTGGTATTATACAAGTTGGAAGGGTGATGTACACAAAAGTGGAGGTATAGCTACTAATATAGGTGTACATTTCTATGATATGCTTTCGTGGATATTTGGTCCGGTAAAGAATAATATAGTTCATGTTTATACACATGATCGGGCAGCAGGATATCTGGAACTTGAAAAGGCTCGTGTCCGCTATTTCTTAAGTATCAATGCTGATAATCTCCCTGAGAATGCAGTTGAAGGTGAAAAACGTACTTATCGTACAATCAATATTGATGGTGAAGAGTTTGAATTCAGCAAAGGATTTACTGAACTACATACCGAAAGTTATAAAGACATTCTGGCAGGTAAAGGTTTCGGCATTGAAGATGCCCGTAATGCCATTAATATTGTATATGACATTCGTCATGCTGAACCTATCGGTTTGAAAGGTGATTATCATCCTTTGGCAAAGCTACCTTTGGCTAAACATCCTTTTGGCTGGTAAGTCGGTTCATTATATAAAATGAAGCAATGAAAGATATGAAACTTCAGATGGTTGATCTTCAAGGTCAATACTTAAAGATAAAAGAAGAGATCGATGTCGGTATCCGGCAGGTAATTGAAACATCCGCTTTCATCAATGGTCCTCAGGTAAAGCAGTTTGCTTCCGAATTAGCTAATTATGCCAGTTGTAAACATGTTATTCCTTGTGCCAATGGAACTGATGCGCTTCAGATAGCATTAATGGCTCTGAATCTGAAGCCGGGGGATGAGGTGATTGTACCTGCATTTACGTATGTGGCTTCTGCAGAAGTAATAGGTTTGTTGGGATTGACTCCGGTTATGGTAGATGTGGATTATGCCACTTTTAATGTGACTGTTGCTAATCTGGAAAAAGCATTAAGCCCCAAGACACGTGCCATTATTCCGGTGCATCTTTTCGGACAATCGTGTGACATGGAACCAATCATGCAGTTTGCAGAAAAACACCATTTGTATGTGGTGGAAGATAATGCACAGGCTCTTGGCGCTATGTATACCTTTTCTAACGGAGCGAAAAAACATACCGGTACAATTGGACATATCGGGTGTACCTCTTTCTTCCCCTCCAAGAATTTAGGTTGCTATGGTGACGGGGGAGCAATCTTTACGAATGATGATACTCTGGCAGAGGAGCTTCGAATGATAGCAAATCATGGTCAGCAAGTGAAATATCATCATAAGGTGATTGGGTGCAATTCACGCCTGGATACTATTCAAGCAGCCGTATTGATAGCCAAACTGAAACACTTGGATGAATATTGTCGTGCCCGTTATGAAGCCGCTTGTTATTATACACAGCATCTGAAAGAAGTGCAAGGCATCATTACTCCGGAGGAATTACCTCAGAGTACACATGTATATCACCAATATACATTGAAAGTACTGGATGATAAACGCAATGCATTGAAAAAATATTTGGCAGATGCCGATATTCCGAGTATGATTTATTATCCCTTGCCTTTGCAGCAACAAGAAGCCTTTCAAGGTATAACTCGTTCTGCGGAATCTTTGGATAACTCTGAAACATTAGCATATTCTGTTCTTTCTCTTCCGGTTCATACCGAACTAACTACCGATCAACAAGATTTGGTTATCAATCGTATCAAAGAATTCTTCAAATAGTTCTTCAAAAATCATTTTTATGCAAGATTATTTTGCTCATGAAACAGCAACTATTGATGATGGTTGCCGGATTGGTGTAGGTACTAAAATATGGCATTACAGCCATATAATGTCAGGCTGTACACTTGGTGAGAAGTGCAATATCGGTCAGAATGTAGTAATCTCTCCGGATGTAGTACTTGGAAACAATGTTAAGGTACAGAACAATGTATCTATCTATACTGGAGTGACGTGCGATGACGATGTATTTCTTGGTCCTTCCTGTGTTTTTACCAATGTGACCAATCCTCGTAGTGCCATTAACCGTAAGGCTGAATATGCTAAAACTCATGTTGGCAAAGGGGCTACCATTGGCGCTAATGCTACGATTGTTTGCGGGCATGATATTGGTGAGTATGCTTTTATAGGCGCAGGTGCAGTAGTTACTAAAACCATTCCTGCATATGCTCTATTGGTCGGTAATCCTGCTCGTCAGATAGGTTGGATGAGCGAGTATGGGCACCGTCTTGAATTTGATAAAAATGGTTTTGCCGTATGTCCGGAAAGTAAGGAACATTATCAGCTCAAAGATGGTAGAGTCACCAAACTTTAATTTAAACTTCTGTAATATTTTAATTCTGAAATAATCATGTATAATAAATTAGTAAATAAGGAAGCTAAGCTTGCGTTAGTAGGTTTAGGTTATGTAGGTTTACCTATTGCTTTGGAATTTGCAAAGAAAATTTCTGTTATAGGCTTTGATATCAATGAAGCACGTTTGGCAAAAATGCGCGAGGGAATTGATCCTTGTAATGAATTGGATGGTTCAGCTTTTGAAAATGTAGATATTGAGTTTACTTCATCCATTGAGAAGTTGAAAGAAGCTTCTTTCTTCATCGTGGCAGTTCCTACCCCGATTGACAAATATAATAAACCTGATTTGACCCCTTTGTTGAAAGCATCCCGTTCTTTAGCGCAAGCATTGAAGCCTGGTGATTATGTCGTTTACGAATCGACTGTTTATCCCGGCTGTACAGAAGACGATTGTCTTCCTGTATTGGAAGAGGTAAGTGGTTTGAAAGCTGGGATTGATTTTAAATACGGATATTCTCCTGAACGTATCAATCCGGGTGAGAAAGTACACACTCTTCCGAATACAATCAAGATTGTTTCCGGTTGTGACCCTGAATCATTGGATACAATTGCTAAAGTATATGAACTGGTAGTGAAGCCGGGTGTTCATAGAGCTCCGAATATTAAGGTAGCCGAAGCAGCCAAAATTATAGAGAATACCCAACGTGATGTGAATATCGCTTTAATGAACGAACTTTCTATTATTTTCAGTCGTATTGGAATCAATACTTATGACGTATTAGAAGCTGCCGGAACGAAATGGAACTTCCTGAAATTTTATCCTGGCTTGGTTGGTGGTCATTGTATTGGTGTAGACCCTTATTATCTGGTACAAAAAGCTAGTGAATTGAAATACCATTGTCAGATTATTAGCGCCGGTCGTTACATTAACGACAGCATGGGTGGATATATCGCTAAAAAGCTGGTAAAACGTCTAATCTCTTTAGGCAAAGGTGTATTGGGTGCTCGGGTTCTTGTGATGGGTGTTACTTTTAAGGAGAATGTAGCAGATATTCGTAATTCTAAAGTTGTTGATATAATCAACGAATTGAAAGACTTTGGATGCGATGTGGATGTGGTTGACCCGTATGCAGATAGTGATGAAGTGCAGCATGAATATGGATTCCGACTAGTTGAAAAACCAAGGGATAATTACGATGCAGTGGTAGTGGCTGTGGCACATGATGAATATAAGGATTTGGATGAAAAATTCTTTAAGAAAATGACTTATAATCATGCGGTGCTGGTAGATATTAAGGGAATGTATAGAGATAAGATACATGAATTGAAATATTGGAGTCTGTAAACGGAATATGGAAAAACCACTAATAAGTATTGGAATGCCAGTTTTTAATGATAGAGATTTTATTGAGAGATCTATACAATCATTATTAAATCAGACATTCTGTAATTTTGAATTAATAATCTCTGATGATTGTTCTACGGATGGAAGTCAGGATATTTGTTTGAGGTATGCAAACTTAGATTCAAGAATTAAGTATATTAGACATGCAAAAAACATAGGAATCTCTAATAATATGAAATTCGTTTTATGTAAAGCTGTTGGGGAATATTTTATGTGGGCTGGAGATGATGATTTATGGGCGCCAAATTTTGTAGAAGTTTTATATGATTTATTAAAAAAAAATACGGATTGTATAGCTGCGTTTACTCCTTGGGTATCTATAAATGAAGATGATAATATAATTAAAGAAAAAAATATTCATAGATCTAATTATGCATCTTCCTTTACATTAATACGTCTGCTGAAGTTGTGTTATTATTGGGATGATGGCTTTGGGTATGGTTTGTTTGTCAGAGATAAAATATTGAATGTCAATTTCCCTGTTTGGTGGTGGATTAATAAAATAAGAGCTTATAATAATATATATCCTACTTTATTTTACTATTTGACTAAAGGTAATTTTGTAATGCATAAAGGAGAACCTCTTTGGTTTAATAGAGAAAAAACATCTAATCATGTGAATCATAAGCTGCCGTACGCCAATAGTTTTTGTAGAGGATTATTTGCTAATTATTTATGGAAGTTTAATGTTTATGTAAAATGTCTTGGGGAAGTCATAAGAGCTTCAAATTTGGGCAGTATATATGTGCTATTCTTATTGCCTATTTTTATTTTAGGATTAATGTGGTATTATGTAAAAATGGGAGTAGTATTTTTTGTTAGGTTACTACTAGGTAAATGTCGTTTTTTCTAATTCAATAATTGTGTCAGATTTTTTCTTATGACTATATTTAAAGAATTTATAAAGTTTTCTTTTGGTTCATGGATCGCTTCAATAATAAGCTTTATTACAGTTCCTATAACTACTATGCTTATTGTCCCGGCTGAGTTTGGAAGGTCTACTTTATTTGTTCTTTGGGCTAATGTCATTTTTCAAGTAATATTGTTAGGTGGAGATTCTGGATTTATGCGTTTTTTTTATAAAATAAGTAAATCTAAATGGCCCACCCTTTTATGGAGTTCTCTCTTTCCTTCTATAGGCTGTTGGTTTATTGTATCTTTAGCTCTTTTGGGAATGAAAGATTATGTTTCAAATATGCTTATTGGCTATTCGGAAAATCTTATAGTGTATTTATTGATTTCACAACTATTCATTATGCTTTTTGAACGTTATTCGTTTCTAATCGTACGTATGCAACAAAAAGGAATATGTTTTTCTATGGTGCGAGTAGTTAGTGCTTTATTTACTCCACTAACTTTAATATTATATGCTAAATATGTAAATGCAAATTTCTATGCAGTTATATATTCCACTATAGTTTCTTTACTAGTGTCATTCAGTATATTAGTTGTTCTTGAAAAGAAAATCTGGTTTTCAATTACTCTCCCCAATATAAATATAATGAAAAGAGTATTTGTTTTTGGTTTTCCATTATTATTTACAGGCTTTATTGCGATGTTTTTTGAAGGGATGGATAAAATTATGTTACGTCAATTTTCAACGTTTTCAGAATTGGGAATCTATAATGTTGCTTTCAAAATAGTTGCTGTATTGGCTATTATTCAAAGCTCTTTTTCTACATTTTGGACTCCTTTAAGCTATAAAACATATGAAGAAAATAAATTTGAAAAAACGCTATTTGAAAAGACATTTAAGAATATTGCATTTATATTGATTTTAATTGCATTTTTAGTAATAGGTTTTAGAGAAATCTTGGTGCTTTTCTTAGATGAACAATATTATTCATGTATAGATGTTGTTCCATTTTTGGTATTTATGCCTATATCATATACATTGACCGAAGTAACTACTATTGGCATTAATTTTATGAATAAAACAAGGTATTATGTTTATATTTTTATAGCCTTGATATTTATCTCTGTGTTGTTTTATGTATTGTTTGTCCCTATTTGGGGGGCAAAAGGGGCTTCATTATCTCTTGCATTATCATATATTTCGTATTTCCTAATCAGAACTATTGTTGCGAATAAGCTATTCCCTTTTCATTTGGATATAAAAGTGTTTGTATCTTTAATAATCTTATTTATTGATGCTTTTATTAATACGTTTATTCCATATCAGAATTTACAAATAGTAGTTAATTGTATCTTGTTGGGAGGTTTCTTGATTTATAACATTTCTCTCACTAAATATTTTTTTAAATATATATTTACTCATATAAAAAAGCAATAAACAATAATAATTTTATTATGAAGCAAGTTTGTAAGCGTTGTGTTATGGATACAACAGATCCTTTAATTCGTTTTGACGATAATAATTACTGTAATCATTGTAATAGAATTTTGTCAGATTACAAAAGACCTCCCTACTCTTTAGATTGTATCGAAAAAGAACAAGCATTACAAGATTATATTTCTAAAATTAAAGAAGATGGAAAAGATAATAAGTATGATTGTTTAATTGGTGTTAGTGGGGGAGTTGATAGTACGTATGTTGCATATTTATGTGTAAAGTACGGTCTACGGCCTTTAGCTATACATTTAGATAATGGGTGGAATAGTGAATTAGCAGAACAGAATATAAAAAATCTTGTCGATAAATTGCAGATTGATTTTGAAAGAATTAAAGTTGATCCAGTAGAATTCCGAGATTTACAATTGGCATTTTTGAAAGCATCTGTCGTGGACTTAGAAGCTGTTTCTGATAATTTGATTCATGTAATATTTAGCAGGTTAGCTAAAAAATATAAAATAAAATATTTTATAAATGGCTGTAATTATGCAACAGAAGCTATTTTGCCTAAATCATGGATTGCAGAATTTAAATATGATGGCTTGAATATAAGAGCTATATATAAAAAATTTGGATCGAAAAGAAAATTAATATCATATCCGACATTTTCTTTTTGGGAAGCTTTTAAATATATGATGAGATTATCGTATATGAAACAGTTTGCAATTTTAAATTATGTGGATTATAACAAAGATAATGTGAAACTATTTATACAAAAGGAATTGGGATGGTCGGACTATGGAGGTAAGCATTTTGAATCAATAATTACAAGATTTTATCAAGCTTATATTTTACCTAAAAAATTTGATATTGATAAAAGAAAGGCACATTATTCATCATTAATATGTTCAAGTCAATTAACAAGAGATGAAGCGATTGAGCTACTTCATGAACCTTTATATGAGAAAGATATGTTGATAGAAGATGAAAAATTCTTTTTATCACAGATGGGATTGACGAAAATAGAGTTTGATAATTTGATGAATTTACCAATTAGAAAGCATACATTTTATCCTTCTTATACAGTAGCTTTAAATGTGTTATTGAAAATAGCTATTTTTGTTAAAAGGAATATTTTTTTTATGAAGTAATTTTTTTCAATGAGGAAATATGTTGATAATATTTGTATTGGATTAGAACATTTTATAGATAAGGTAGGCTATCAATCATCTGTATATAATAAAAATGGTGAAACTATTAAGTATCTAATAAATGATGTCAGTGGTAAAAGCGAAGTCTTTATTAATAAATATAATGCAGATGCTTACATTTTACCTAATAATGCTATATTAAGATTATTCTCGTATGTTTTTATTTTGATGAATTATAGGTCAAAGTATGTGGAGCTTTACTGTACAGGGAGACTCACTGTATTCTATGCTTTATTTGCTAAAATCTTTTTCAGAAAATTAGTCGTAATATTAAGAGGAACTGAATTTGATGGTAAGGTACAATCTTTATCGTTAAATTTGTATACACTGAAAATGGCAAATGTTATAATTGTTAAGGAATATAATCTTTTGAAAAGTATTCAAAAATATTCTTTAGAGTATAAGACTTCTTTTCTTCATAATGCTGTTCCTCAATCTAATTCTAGTTTAGAATATACTGAAAGAGAGATTGATATACTATTCTTAAATACTCCACGGGCTTCTCGGAATGTCCTCTTTCTAATCGATGTTTTTGCTCAGATATTAAAAGAAAAGCCTTACTTAAATATCGTTATAGCTGGCTTTAGTGTTTTGGACCGCTCAGATAATCATATTGAAGAAGATTATCAATATGAAGTTCTTCATAAAATAGAAAAAATAGGATTAAAGAATAAAATAAAAACACTTGGGTTCGTCTCTAATTCCCATTCTTTATTATCAATTTCTAAAATATTCATTTTCCCAGCAGATATCATCTTTTGTAATTATACATTGTTGGAAGCTATGTCTTATGGGTGTGTGCCTATTATTTCTAATGGAGAAGGTGCTGAGCTAATAATTGATGATGAAGTAGATGGTCGTATAAATAATTTGGATATAAATGATTTTGTATATTCTATCTTAGATTGTTTAAATTGTGATATTTGGAATCATTACTCAATAAATGCAAAATTCAAAATTAAAACAGGTTTCTCTATTGAAACATGGTATCAGAATATCTCTAAAATAAAAAATAAAATAGTCTGATGCTAAATAAGTATTGTGTCCTTTTTGGAGTTTCTTTTATATCTAATTTTATAATTGCAGCAGAACTTTTTTCTATTCCATTGGAATCTTGTTCATATTATGGCCTTTTCTTTTTTACTTTTCTATATTTACTTATTTGTCAATTTAGAATTAATCCAAATCTTAATCGGCTGAGAAGAGTTATATTAATCCTGTTTTTTACGCCGATCTTATGGTCTATATTTGGAGTACTTGTTAATTCCTTTTTAATTGATAATATCCATTATTCTTTTCAGGTTCTTATGACAGGTTTACCTAGACTAATAAATTATCTTTTAATACTTATTTTATTCTTATCATTTTCTGAGATGGATGAAAAGAATAGTATTCGGAATATTAAATGGTTTTATTTCGCACTGTTAGTTTTTCTTTTTTTTGGACTATGGCAATTTTTTCATTTCTATTTTGATATTCCAATTATATCTTTTGAAACAAGAGACATGGCGCATAGTGTCGTTGGTGTTGGACCCACTCATAGGATAACATCAATAGCTAGAGAACCAAGTTTTTTTAGTCCTTTACTAGTTGAATTATTTGTTTTGTCTTTATTTTTTAAAGAGTTAGGGTGGAATAAATTTCTTTTAAATGTGGTTATAGGAGTAACTTTATTTGTATCAGTTTTTACTCTGTCTCCTTCTACATATATGGAATTCTTTTTTCTATTTCTAATCATGATCTTTAGAAATAAAATAAAATTCTCAACTATAATTGTATTAGGAATATCGTCAATAATTATTATCTCTTTTTTTCAGTATTTGAATGAATTTATATTATATCGTCTTATAAATGTAGAAGATAGTACACGCTTTTTATTAATAGAAACAATCATTGATACGATGTCGAATATGGATATATTTACCTTGTTATTTGGAATAGGGCCTAAAGGGTTGTCTTATATATCAGAGATTACTACTATTGACGGAACAGGTGAAAAAGTGCATTCTTCTACTAATAACATTTTTGCAGATTTATTTGTTGATAATGGATTGTTTGGAGTGTTATTCTTGATAATACTATTCGTGTATTTATATAGAAAGGCGTTTAGTATAAAATATAGTAATTTACCAGCTTTGTTTTTTATTCATCTATTTTTATGCTGTCAATATAGGGGAAATTATTCTTCTGTAAGATTTATAATATTAGTTGCAATATTAATTTTTTTGATTAGTTTTTATAAAAAGAAAGAGCAAAAGTATTCTTATGAAGGATAAAACTATACTGTTTGTTGACCCGATGTCTTATCATAATTTAGCATTATATGATTATAATCTTCTTTTACATATAAAACATAAAAGATTAATATTTGCATGTAATAAAAAATTTGATTTATCAATTCCGCATACGATATATCACTTGTTTTCATACCAAGAATATACTTTGTTGAGAAAAATTCTGAGTTATGTGTTTTCTATGATTAAGATTCTTGTAATATGTGAAAAAATGAAAGTAAATTTAGTTCATTTCCAATGGCTAAAATTCCCTTTCTTTGACTATATTATAATCAAAATTCTTAAGTATAGAAAGATTAAAGTCGTTTATACAGCTCATAATGCATTACCCCACGATTCGGGGAAAAAGTACATGTGGATTTATAAATTGATTTATCATGAGGTAGATAAGGTGATATGTCATACACATTATGCTCAAGTTCAATTAAAGTATATTTTTTCATTGCAAAACACGGTCGTGATCCCACATGGATTATTAGACCTGAAATTGTTACAAGAGGATAGTGATATAGATTTAAATCTGATATCTCATTTGGAGAACGCAGACGGAATTGTATTCTCTTTTTTAGGAAATATCTCTAATTATAAAGGGATTGATATTGTAGTTGAAACATGGTTGTCATCAAATGCATTGAAAAAATCCAATGCAAAGTTATTGATAGCTGGAAGTGGAGTGATTCCTAATATAGAAAAACTATCTTTATGTGAGAATGTATTACTGTTGAACAGAATGTTAAACAACAATGAACTTCAGTTTTGTATTAATCATTCGGACTTTATATTGATGCCATATAAGGAAATCTCGCAAAGTGGATTATTATTAACCGTTTTGACTAATAGAAAGAAGGTTATCGTTTCTAATTTGCCACCATTAATAGAACCTTTTGAATTTATATCTAATGACTTAGGATATATTTTAGAGGAAAATACATCCGATAATTTGAAAGCAATATTGGAACAAATATTGATTAATAGAGAAAAAGGAGTACTTTTAAGTGAAAAAATATTCGAAGAACTATCTGAATATTATAGCTGGGAAAAAATAGGTGTTAAGACACTACAACTCTATACTAATCTATTGAAGAATAAATGCAAGAGAGTGGTATAGGGGAAAGGATATATTATATAGGTGAAAATACATGAATAAACATTTTGTTTCCATAATTTGTCCAGTCTCTAATGAAGAAAAATATATAGAGCGTTGTGTGAAATCTGTTATAGAACAAGATTATCCTAAGGAATTGATGGAGATTCTATATGTGGATGGGATGAGTACCGATAACACTCGTTCTATAATACTAAATTATGTGCAAAAATATAGTTTTATAAAGTTATTGGATAATCCTAATAAGATAGTATCTCCTGCATTAAATATTGGTATTAATAATTCTATTGGAGATGTTATAGTTCGTTTGGATGGACACTGTATTTATCCTTCAAATTATATATCAAGATTAGTTTATAACTTATATCATCTGAAAGCAGATAATGTTGGTGCTGTTTTAAATACACTACCTGCTCATGAGACTTCCGTCTGTCGAGCTATTGCAATAGGAATGAGTCATCGGTTTGGTGTAGGAAACTCATTATGTAGGATTGGGGCTAATGAAGTGATGCAAGCTGATACTGTACCTTTTGGGTGTTTCAAAAAAGAAATATTTGACAAACTGGGAGGCTTTGACCTTGATTTGGTTAGAAATCAAGACGATGAATTTAATGCTCGTATAATAAAAAATGGCGGAAAGATATTTTTAATACCAGATTTAGTGATTGATTATTATGCTAGAGATAAAATATCAAAGATGTCTAAAATGTTTTATCAATATGGTTTGTTTAAACCATTGGTAAACAAGAAACTCGGTTCACCTGCGACAATAAGGCAATTTTTTCCAGTTATGTTTCTTCTAGGATTGATAGTTGGTATCCCATTGAGCTATATAAATATTTATTTTGCAATTATTTATTTAGTAGTTATTCTGTTTTATTGTATATTGGCTGTTTATTTTTCATTGAAAGAGGTAAAAAAATGGAGAGATTGGAATTTGATATTTTTTCTACCAATTACTTTTCTTATTATTCATCTGAGTTATGGTTGGGGATATTTCAAGGGAATATATCAAGTCTTGATGGGATATTCATTTTCGGCAAAAACGAATAGATGAAGTACTTATTTTACTTGTTAGATAAGTTTAGTTCTTTGTACAGGTGAGTTCGATGATGGAATATTTGCATATTCATGGTGAAGTGAAGACAGATTCACTTTCACGTATTCTCTATTCTACCGATGCTTCTGCTTATCGAGAGATTCCACTTGCCGTAGCCTATCCAAAGGATGAAGCAGATGTGCAAGAAATTGTGCGATTTGCAGCGAAGAGACATATTGACTTAATTCCTCGTGCAGGAGGGACTTCGCTTGCGGGACAAGTGGTGGGTAAAGGATTAGTCGTAGATATTTCCAAATACATGAATCGCATTTTGGAAATAAATAAGGAGGAACATTGGGTACGTGTTCAACCAGGAGTGGTATTAGATGAATTGAATCTATATTGTAAACCGTATGGTCTATTCTTTGGTCCGGAAACCTCCACTTCTAATCGGTGCTGTTTGAGCGGAATGGTAGGAAATAACTCATGCGGTTCGCATTCATTGGTATATGGTAGTACGCGTGATCATTTATTGGAAGCCAAAGTAATACTGAGTGATGGTTCGGAAGCTATTTTAAAGGGGCTGACTCCTAAAGAGGTAGATGAAAAATGCAAAGGCAATACGCTGGAGAACCTAATTTACAACCAGATTATTACACTATTATCAAAACCGGAGAATCAAAAGGAAATTATGGATCATTATCCTGAGATTTCTTTAAGACGACGTAATTCTGGATATGCAATTGATGAGTTACTTCATTGTAACTATTTTGATGCCGAAAGTTCAGAATCTTTTAATCTATGTAAATTATTGGCGGGTTCAGAAGGCACATTGGCTTTTGTGACAGAACTTAAACTAAATTTAGTTCCGTTACCACCTGTTGAGAAAGCTGTAATATGTGTACATTGTAATACGCTAGAAGAAGCTTTTGTTGCTAATCTTGTTGCTTTACAGCATCGTCCGGTTGCTATTGAACTTATGGATAGCAATATTTTGGAATTGAGTAAACAGAATATATCTCAAAATAAGAATCGTTTTTTTATTCAAGGAGATCCAGCAGCTATTCTTATAATAGAATTGGCAGAACAAACTCGTGAGGATGTTGATAAGAAAGCCGATGAGATAGAAGCTGATTTGAAAGCACATAGCTATGGAACGTATTATTCGCGTGTTTATGGAAAAGATATTGCTCGCGTATGGAGCTTGCGTAAGGCTGGGTTGGGACTATTGTCTGGTATGCCTGGAAGTGCCAAGCCGGTTTCTGTAATTGAAGATACTGCTGTTACCCCTCAACGTCTTCCTGCCTATATTGCTGATATGAAGCGAATGCTGGACAGATATGGATTGAGTTGTGTATATCATGCACACATAAGTACAGGAGAATTGCATTTGCGTCCTGTTTTGAATTTGAAAGAGGAAAAAGACCGAAAATTATTTCGAGCGGTAGCGACAGAAACTGCTAAATTGGTAAAGAAACATAGGGGATCGCTTAGCGGAGAACATGGAGATGGCCGGTTACGCGGAGAATTTATTCCATTATTGTTGGGTAACAAGGTTTATGGATTCTTGAAAGAAGTAAAAACAACTTGGGATCCAGCTTGCATTTTCAATATGGGGAAGATAGTGGATACTCCTCCAATGGATACTAGTTTGCGTTATGATCAGAGTGAGTTGGAAATGAATACTTTTTTTGATTATTCTCGACAAGAAGGCTGGTTGTGTGCTATTGAACAATGTAATGGTGCTGGTGATTGTCGCAAATTAGATTTGTTTGGAGGAACAATGTGTCCAACATATCGTGCAACAAAGGATGAAAGAAATACCACTCGTGCACGTGCTAACATTTTACGAGAATTGTTAATTCATCCGCAGCAAAGAGATAGATTCAGTCAAGTTGAGATTCTTGATATATTAGATACATGTGTATCTTGTAAAGCCTGTAAGTCTGAATGCCCTTCCAATGTAGATATGGCACGTTTTAGAGCTGAGTATTTGCAACATTATTATGATGTGTCTCGCGTTCCATTACGTTCCTGGCTAGTTGCTAATTTGACAAGTATACAAAAAATAGGTATACTCTTACCTGGAGTATATAATATTATTGTATCCAATAATATCACTTCGGCAATACTGAAAAAAATATTAAAGTTTGCACCTCAACGTTCTATTCCAAACCTTTATAAAACAACTTTGCGTAATTGGTTAAAACAACATGGGGATAACTTTTCTGCAAAAAACGGCAAGGTGTATTTATTTGCTGACGAGTTTACCAATTATATAGATGTAGTAATAGGTATTAAGTTTATAAAACTTCTGCGTACATTGGGGTATGAGGTTGTAATTCCTGAACATGTGGAAAGTGGGCGTACTGAACTTTCGAAGGGACTTCTGAGAAAAGCAAGGTCAATCGCTGAGAAGAATATAGGTTTATTGAAAGATATTATATCAGAAGAAACTCCATTAGTAGGTATAGAACCATCATGCATTTTGTCTTTTCGTGATGAGTATCCGGACTTAGTGGTAGATGAATTGAAAGAAGAAGCTCGTAATCTTTCGGTAAATTGCTTATTGTTTGATGAATTTATTGTACGTGAGATACATAAAGGAAATATAAAAAAAGAGCAATTTACTAAAGCTCCTTTGCATATAAAGCTGCATGGACATTGCCATCAAAAATCATTAGCATCTGTAGAACCATCTAAAGAAATGCTTTCTCTACCTAAAAATTATGAGGTCGATATTATGCCAACAGGATGTTGTGGTATGGCGGGAGCTTTTGGTTATGAAAAAGAACATTATGAGCTGTCTATGCAAATAGGGGAGCAGATTTTATTTCCTGCAATCCGTCAGGCAAAGGAGAGTATATGTATAGCAGCTCCGGGAACAAGTTGCCGGCAGCAAATAAAGGATGGTACTGGAAGAGAAGCTTATCATCCAATTGAAATTCTGTATGATGCTTTACTTTAGAAGTATATATATATCATAGTGCTTACAATAATAAATATCTCGCTACCTTGTTATTGGGATAAAAGTAGTATCTTTGTAGATAGTAATAAACGATTAGTTTATGGACAAGATAAAACCCTATAAAGAACAGAAAGAAGTTCTGCAAGTTGCCGGAGAATCGATAGCTGAATACGTTTCTATTTCTTTGGAACAACATTTTGTTTCGACTTATGTACGCGAAGATATTTCTCTCGGATTTGAACAATTTTCAAGGGGAGAATATCTTGATGCGTGGGATTTTGTAAATTCATTGCACCATTAATGTTTTTTCTAATTGTTTCCTTACGAGCAAAGGAGCGTATAGCTCAGGTTTCTGATTAATTCATTCCTCTTGATTTTCCTTTTATAGGCTATCCCTTCCCGGGATAGCCCTAATCAATACATATTTTTTAACTCATGAAAATACCATTTTCTCCTCCTTACATTGATGATACTGTCATCAATGAAGTAGTTGATTCTTTGCGCTCCGGTTGGATAACCTCCGGACCTAAAGTAAAAGCATTGGAAGAAGAAATAAAGTCTTTCTCCGGTGCCAAAGAAGTGCTTTGCGTAAATTCCTGGACTTCGGGGGCTATTATGATGCTTCGTTGGTTGGGGGTGAAGGCAGATGATGAGGTTATTGTACCGGCTTATACATATAGTGCAACAGCATTGGCAGTGTTGCATGCAGGTGCTAAACCTGTGATGGTGGACTCCGGTACGGATTTCAATATCTCGGTAGATGCCATTCGCAATGCGATTACTTCAAAAACCAAAGCTATTATTCCTGTGGATATCGCAGGTTTTCCTTGTGATTACGATAGTATTATGCAGTTGGTAAATGCACCTGAAATACGCGAGATGTTTAAAGCGGAGAGTGCGGCGCAAGAAAAACTGGGACGTATCCTTGTGATGAACGATGCTGCTCATTCATTGGGGGCATATTATAGCAAAAACCAGCGTACCGGTTGTGAAACGGACATTGCAATTTTCTCTCTTCATGCCGTAAAGAATGTGACAACAGCCGAAGGAGGAGCGATTTGTTTGAATCTGCCTATGCCTTTTGACAATGCAGAGTTGTATAAAGAGCTTCGTATGATGAGTCTGAATTGCCAGACTAAGGATGCTTTTTCCAAGTCTAAAGCCGGCGGTTGGCGCTATGACATTGTAGGTTTGGGGATGAAAATCAATATGGCCGATGTAAATGCCGCTATCGGTCTTGCACAGATACGGGAATATCCGAAACTGCTGCAAGAAAGAAAAAGAGTATTCAATACTTATACGAGAGCCTTTGAACACTGTGGCTGGGCAATTGTACCACCTTCAATAGACGGGGATAAAGAGAGCTCTTATCACATTTACGCTCTACGTATCAAAGGGTTTACAGAAGAACAACGCGACCGGATGATTGACGAGATAGCCAAAAGTGAAGTGGCTGTAAATGTACATTTTATTCCGATGCCAATGTTGTCATTCTTTAATTCCTTGGGATATGATATAAAGAACTATCCCCAGGCTTATGACAATTTTAAGGGAGAAATCTCTTTGCCCATATATCCGCAACTGGATGAAGAAAAGCTGGCTTTTATTGTTGATATAGTAAAAGCGGCGTATCATAAGGTGGCGGGTGATAAAATTGCTGAGTGATACGGTTGTAAAATTATGATTCGCTTCTTTGATATTCTTTTTTCCTTTTTGGGAATTCTGCTGCTATCTCCAATCTTTCTTATTCTTTACGTATTGATTTGTCTGGAAAGTAAAGGGGGAGGATTCTATTGTCAATTGCGTGTAGGGCGTTACGGTAGAGATTTTTATCTTTACAAGTTTCGTTCGATGCGTGTAGGAGCTGACAAACAGGGACTAATTACAGTAGGAGAACGAGACCCGAGAATAACCTGTGTCGGTTACTTTATACGGAAATATAAATTAGACGAACTGCCTCAATTATTTAATGTCCTGAAGGGGGATATGAGTCTGGTAGGACCGCGTCCTGAGGTAAGGAAGTATGTTGAGCTTTATACGGAAGAACAGCGTAAAGTTCTGTCTGTGAGACCGGGAATAACAGACTATGCTTCGATAGAATATGTTGATGAGAATACGATATTGGGGCAAGCGGATGATGCGGATGAAGCCTACGTGACGTTGATCATGCCTGATAAAATCAGGTATAATATGAAATATATCAATAATCGTTCTCTGAAAGAATATTTCAAGATAATCTTTTTGACATTTTGGAGGATTCTGCGTTGATTGGTTGAAAATTGGACATTTGATTTATTTAGAATTGAAAGGGACTCCCGGTTGCTGAATACAGCCGGGAGTTTTTTTAACCTTATTGTTCATTTTGCAATCCTTTTGTAAAGGATACGTATTGATACGTTGGCAATTTTATTGGAATAGCCGTTCTTTGGTGACGTTAAACCAATAAAAAAACAACAAAATTTATGGCAGTAGTAGCTTATTTAAGAGTAAGTACAGAAAAACAATTTTTGGAAAACCAACGAGAGGAAATTACGCGTTTTGCAGAGAAGAATGGAATGAGTATCGACAAGTGGTACACAGAGACTGTGAGTGGGAGCATCAGTAGTAAGGAACGTAAGTTATCAGGGCTTTTGGATAAGATGCGTCCCGGTGATTCTCTGATCGTTACGGAAATTTCCCGGCTTAGTCGTACATTGCTTGAGATTATGACTATCCTTAATTCGTGCATAAAAAAGGAGGTGATATTGTATAGCACTAAAGAAGGGTATGTCTTTCAGAATGATATTAACAGTAAAGTGCTGGGGTTCGCATTCGGATTAATGGCTGAGATTGAACGTAACCTGATTTCGATGCGGACTAAAGAAGCGCTGGCCCGCAGGAAGCAAGAAGGAAAACGTTTAGGGCGGAAAAAGGGGTATACGCCTAAGATGAGAATACTTGCCGAAAATAAGAAAGAACTGATGAAGAAACGTAGAAAAGGAACATCGTGTTCTGAACTCGCCCGACAAATGGGGGTGTCCAGAACAACGATGTTCCGCTTTTTGCACCATAAAAGATAAGCCGGCTGTTTCCGGTCGGAATGGATTATAACACAGATTACACAGAACATAGCAGGTGGATTGAGAAAACAGCCGATGACTGCGGGATATTCTATCTCTGTATGTATCTGTGTAATTTGCTGTGGATTACGAGTTTTGAAGCCCTCGTTTGTGCAGGCTCTTCAGCTCAAAGGACAGCATAATGCGGAAGAATCCTATGATGAGGAATGCAAACGAAATCATGTAAACTGCATAGATAGCACCCACCGCCGGTTGCCACAGGATGATGAGTGAGCATATAATGGCAAGAATGCCAAATGCGATGTACCACCCCCAATCTTTTGTTCCGTATCTTTTCAAGTCCATTGCATAGCCTGCCGATGAGAATCCCCTGAACATCAGCCAGAAGGCGATGATAAATGGAATGACTTCCATGCTCAATAGTGGATAGGCTATCAGATAGAATCCTAAAATCATATCAATAATGCCTCCTGCCAGATACCAGCCCCAACTGGATACCCTTCGGCGGTTACTGACGGCAAAGGATATTTCCAACAGACCACTGACCAGCATGGAAATGCTGAATAAGATGCTTAATGCTGCATATCCGTTAAGAGGAAAGAACATTAAACTTAATGCTACCACAACATACAAGATACCAAGGATAAGTGAAATCCACCAGTTTTTTACTTCTTGCTTTAGTTCATCAAAAATTGTCTTCATGTGATTCTTAATTTAAAAATGATTATTATAAGTTCGTTGGGGAGATAACAATCCGCAGAGTGAAAAGTTTCTATCGAACTTTTTCTCCACTTAGTTTGTTACTATACCATATAATTTGATAAAACTATGGCTACAACAAAATTTAAAGGACAACCGGTGAAAGTGATCGGTGAGTTTATAAAAGTGGGAGCAGTTGCCCCTGATTTTGAATTGGTAAAAACCGATTTGTCTTCTTTCTCATTGAAAGAACTGAATGGCAAGAATGTAATTCTTAATATTTTTCCGAGCTTGGATACCGGAGTATGCGCTACTTCTGTACGTAAGTTTAATAAACTGGCTGCCGGTTTGCCGGATACGGTAGTACTGGCTATTTCAAAAGACCTGCCTTTTGCACATGCCCGTTTCTGCACCACAGAAGGTATTGAGAACGTAGTTCCGTTGTCTGACTTCCGTTTCTCGGATTTTGATGAAAACTATGGTGTACGTATGGCAGACGGGCCATTGAGTGGCTTGCTGGCTCGTGCGGTGGTTGTTGTGGGTAAGGATGGAAAGATTGCCTATACGGAACTTGTTCCGGAAATCACGCAGGAACCGGATTATGATAAAGCGATTGCGGCGGTCAAGAAGTGAGTTCTTTGGACTTAACTATTTATTATAAGAAAAGCGGTGAATGAAGATTGTTTTCATTCACCGCTTTTTTCGTTGATTATTTTTTCTGTTTTGCGCCTTTATAGATAAGGAAGCCTACAATCAATACTGCTACCGCTATAATGACATAACCGATTTCGTGGCTATATTTCGTGGCTAATACATAGACGTCATTGGTTGTTTTGATATCGGTGAACCGGTATATGAAATAACCGAGCAACGCCAGTATTGTGTTCCATATTCCGGCGCCAAGAGTTGTATAAAGCAGGAATGGTCCTAACTTCATGCCTGCCAGCCCTGCCGGGATACTGATGAGTTGCCGTACCGCAGGAATAAGGCGTCCGAAGAAAGTGGACGCAGCACCATGTTTTCTGAAGTACTCCTCAGCATGATGTACTTTTGCTTCATCAATAAGGCACATATGTCCGAAACGGCTATTGGCGAATTTATAGACGATGGGGCGACCCAGCCAACGCGCAAGATAATAATTTATGAGCGCACCGAGGTCAGCACCAATGGTTGCGAAAATGACAACCAAAAAGATGTTCATACTGTCGTCAGTCATCGCTTTCCACGCAGCCGGTGGCACTATGACTTCCGAGGGGAATGGGATAAATGAGCTTTCAATAGTCATAAAGATTGTGACTACCCAATAATTCAAATTTTCTAATACCCATTTAATGAGCTCTGCTGATGATTCCATATTTGTATTAATGCTTGGTTTGGATTCTTATTGTAACGCATTCAGAATATTCCTCATGGCTTTTACCAATTCCTCTTTATCTTCGCTTTCCAGCAGTTCCTTTAATTTCTCCAGGTCTTCCTGTTGGAACGGATGCTTGCAAAGCTGGTTGTATTTCAGGAAATTCTCTTTGTCTTTAAGCAACATAGAGAGAGAGGCCAGTTTTTCATTGATATTTTCAAAGTGTGGGTCTAAATCTAGGACATGTTCAAACGCCAGTCGAGCATAGCTCAACTGGCCAAGTTCCATGCAGTATATGCCAATCTCATTCCAAGTATCGGCATAGGGTGCATAATCTAAGGCTGTTGCCCATTTTTCTATCGCTTTGTTAAAGTTATCGTCTTCCATATACATGCGGCCCTCAATCAGGTATGGGTCTACATCCTCCGGGTCTATTTCATGGGATTTCTTGAAATACTGATTGGCTTTACGTTTTTTTCCTAATTTGTAAAGGCAAAGCCCTGCATGTGCATATAAGGACGGCAACATCGTAAAGTCGATATCCCCGCTTTGTATGATCTGCTCAATATACTGGTATCCTTCTTCCCAGTGTCCTTTGGCTATTTCATTCAGTCCCATGAACATCTTGAGGAAATCGGGATTGATGGCTTTGTATTTCTCTGCTAAAGTGTAGTTTTCCAATGCACTTTCCTCATTTCCCAACTGATAGAAAGCATGTCCTTTCATTATATAGGCTTCGGCAAACTCTTCATCTGCCACGATTGCATAATCACATGCCTCAATGGCTTTGTCAAATAGCTGTTGCTCGAAATAGCAGCGTGCCAATCCGAACCAATAGGGAGCCGAATATGGATTCTTGTCTATCAGTTTGTTATAGAATGTCTCAGCTTTCTGATTCAATCCTTGCGCATGGAAGCAGTCGGCTGTGGCTGCAAGAAATGCTTCTTCCTCGGAGTAACTGTTCAATCCTTTGTTCAGCCATGACAGAGCTTTATCCGGGTAGCCCATATCGATATACATATAGGCTATATCCACGATATTGGCTAATTCATCTTTGTCTTCTATGCTGTCAAGAAGCTGTTCGGCTTCGTCCACTTTTCCTTCACCCAAAAGGATGTTCGCTTTAAGGACTTTCACTTCCGAAGAATAACTTTCGGGGATTTGGTCTATAATCTGTTTGGCTTTATCTCTTTTTTGGGCGTCCATGAAGAGATAGGCTTGCTCCACCAATAGAGGAGTGCTGTTGGGATGTAAGCGCAAACCATATTCTACGACTTCGGCAGCTTGTTCACTCTTTCCGCGCATGGCATACCAGTCGGCAAGGTCGGCTAAGTCGTCTGCGTCCAGATAGATCGGTTTGTTTTCGGCTTTTGCAGCTTCATATTGTTCTGCAAGTTCTTGTAATTCCTTGTCTCTTCCGGACAGCAGGTTCTTTTTACTCATTAACTCTTCTTACTCCTTATATTATTTATTGATTTTACCCCAAGTGTCTTTTAAACCTACGGTACGGTTAAATACCATTTTCTCCGTTGTGGAGTCGCGGTCTACATTAAAGTAGCCGATGCGTTGGAACTGCAGGTAGGAGAGGGGTTTCATTCCGGCAGCATATTTCTCAATGTAGCAGCATGGCAATACATTCAGGGAGTCCGGATTTATCATTTCTTTCATGGCTGTCAGCGCATCACAATTCTTTGCTTCGCGAATGGCTGCCAGTTCATCACGCGGATTTTCAACTTTCCACAAGCGGTCATAGAGGCGTACTTCGGCTTGTAGACAGTGTGCGCAGCTTACCCAGTGGATCGTTCCTTTTACTTTACGGTTGGCGCCGGGCATGCCACTTTTGCTGTCGGGGTCGTATTCGCAGTATACTTCTGTGATTTCTCCGGCATCGTTCTTCTTGCAACCGGTACACTTCACAATATATGCACTCTTCAAACGGACTTCTTGTCCGGGTGTCATGCGGAAGTATTTTTTCGGTGCATCTTCCATGAAGTCATCGCGCTCTATCCATAGTTCACGACTGAACTCGATGTTGTGGCTGCCTTCTTCCGGGCGTTCCGGGTTATTGATAGCTTCCATTTCCTCAACCTGTCCTTCCGGGTAGTTGGTGATGATAAGTTTCACCGGATTCAGCACAGCAGATATACGAGTGGCCCGGGCATTTAAATCTTCACGTACGGCACTTTCCAGCAAGGCGAATTCGTTAAGTGCATCATAAGTGGTGTAGCCGATTTTATCAATGAATTTATGGATAGACTCCGGTGAGTAACCGCGACGGCGGAAGCCGCAAATAGTCGGCATACGGGGATCATCCCAACCATTGACAAGACCCTCTTTTACCAAAGTCAGCAGGTTGCGCTTGCTCATGAGTGTATAGCTCAGGTTAAGCTTGTTGAATTCGTACTGGTGAGGACGGTGGTCATTCAAATCTTTTCCTTCTTTCACCCAGTCCACAAAGAGATCGTATAAAGGGCGGTGGGGTACAAATTCCAGTGTGCACAAAGAATGGGTCACCCCTTCAAAGTAGTCGCTTTGTCCATGAGCGAAGTCATACATCGGATATGCCTTCCAGGTAGTGCCCGTACGGTGGTGAGGATGTTTCACCACACGATAGATAATCGGGTCGCGGAAGTGCATGTTGGGGCTTGCCATGTCAATCTTGGCACGAAGCACCATGGCCCCTTCCTCAATCTCGCCGGTATTCATCTTCTGAAACAGTTCGAGGGTCTCTTCAATGGGGCGGTTGCGGTAAGGACTCTCTACGCCGGGTTGGGTAGGGGTGCCTTTTTGAGCGGCAATCTGTTCGGATGTCTGTTCGTCAATGTATGCTTTGCCCTCTTTGATGAGGCGGATGGCGAAGTCCCATAACTGCTGGAAATAGTCGGAAGCGTAATACTCGTTGCCCCACTGGTAGCCCAGCCATTGAATATCTTCCTTGATAGCCTCTACATACTCCACATCCTCTTTGGTGGGGTTGGTGTCATCAAAACGCAAGTTACAGATGCCGCCATGTGCGGCTGCAATACCAAAGTCCAGACATATGGCCTTGGCATGTCCGATATGAAGGTAGCCGTTGGGTTCCGGCGGGAAACGTGTCTGTACTTTTCCGTCATTTTTACCTTCTTTTAAATCGTTCTCTACTATTTGTTCTATGAAGTTCAGGCTCTTCTTTTCGCTTGTTTCTTCGCTTTTTATTTCTGCCATAATGCTATTGTTATTCATATAGTGGTACAAAGATAGCGCAAAATAATGAAGAATGAATAATGAAGAATGAAGAATTTCTTGTCCTTCATTCCTCGTTCTTCATTATTTATTATTCATTTACAGGAATATATCCACTCTTTTTAATGATTTCTTGACCTGCGGGTGACAATGTGAACTGCAAGAGAGGGGCTGCCTGGTCCGATTTTTTCTTATTATAATAGTAGTAGAGCGGACGCACGATGGGGTAGGTCTTGTTGATTGCATTCTCCAGAGTGGGAGTAGCAAAATGTTTGTCATCGTAGGATATGGCAAGAGTCTTGATGCGGGGCGATACATAGGCAAGTCCCACGTAACCGATAGCTCCGCGTGTCTGGCTGACCGATTGTATGATTGCTCCTGTGGCAGGCATGGAAAGGCTGCTGCTCATATAATTCTTGTTTTTCAGCACGCTCTCTTTGAAAAACTCGTATGTACCGGAAGATGTTTCGCGTGAGTAGACCACTATTTTACGGTCGTCTCCGCCCACTTGTTTCCAATTGGTGATTTTACCGCGGAAAATATCTTCCAGTTGCCGGCGGGTCAGTTGCTTCACCGGATTGGAGGGATGCACCACAACGGCCAGTGCGTCATAGGCTATCGTTATCTCTGCCAGTTCCTCTCCGGCTGCTTTCGCTTTCATCTTTTCGTTGAACTTGATACCTCTGGAAGCCATTGCAATATCAGTGGTTTCATCCAGTAGGGCGGAAATGCCTACACCGGTTCCACCGCCGGTGACGGTGACGCGCGCGTTGGGATTTAATTTCATAAAACGTTCGGCAGTTTGTTGCGTAATGGGAAGGACAGTGTCGCTGCCTTTGATGCGCTGGGCCTGAATGCGGGTAGTGGCAAATACCAGTGCAAGGATAATTAGAACTGCATGTTTCATCATATTCTGATCGTTTTTGAATGATATTTAAACAACGGTGGGTATGTTCCTGTTGTCCTTTCTTGCTGCAAAGAAAAACAATGCATATTACAATTCAGTTACATGCGGTGGTTTTTTGACTGTTGTAACAGCTTTGTAATATGTTTGAAACATTTCTTTCAAATGATAGTCACATTGTCTTAACATCTACCCTGTTTCTTTGTGCACAGAAATTTGATAGGTAGTATGAAAAAAGTTTTCGAGAAGATTGTGGAGGGCATATTGGCTTGTAGCGGCTTTGTAACGAGTCTTACGATTGTGCTAATCGTCTTATTCCTTTTTTCTGAAGCGGTGGGACTGTTCAACAGCCGGGTGATAGAAGAGGGATATGTGCTGGCTTTGAATAAAGATAATAAGGTAAGCGAACTAACTCCGGTTCAGATAAAGGATATTTTCGATGAAGAGATAACCAATTGGCAGGAAGTCGGTGGGGAGAATCTCCCTATCCGGCTTTTTCGTTTGGAAGATGTTACACGCTACTATACGGAAGAGCAGTTGGGAGCGTCTTATGAGAATGTGGGGGCATGCATTACGGATCTGGTGGAACGTACACCGGGAATCGTGGCTTTTGTGCCGCAGCAGTTCATTGGCAGTTCCGGCGCTGTCCGTTTGCTGCCAGACAACACCATTTCACTGAAAGATGTCTTTGCCGGAGCTGAATGGTTTCCGACAGCGACGCCTGCTCCGCAATTCGGCTTTCTGCCGCTGATAACGGGTACGTTGTGGGTGAGCCTTTTCGCTATTCTCATAGCCTTGCCGTTCGGCTTGGCAGTGGCTGTTTATATGTCTGAGGTGGCAAACCATAAGATACGGAACCTGATGAAGCCTATTATTGAACTGTTGAGTGGCATTCCTTCCGTTGTCTACGGTTTCTTCGGGTTGATTGTGATAGTTCCTTTTTTGCAGAAAGTCTTTGATCTGCCTGTGGGGGAAAGCGGGTTGGCGGGAAGTATTGTGCTTGCCATTATGGCGCTCCCCACTATCATTACGGTGACGGAGGATGCCATGCGTAATTGTCCGCGTGCCATGCGGGAAGCCAGTCTGGCGCTCGGCGCTTCACAGTGGCAGACTATATATAAGGTGGTGATACCTTATTCCATTTCCGGTATTACGTCCGGTGTTGTCTTGGGCATCGGTCGTGCGGTTGGTGAAACGATGGCAGTGCTGATGGTGACGGGAAATGCTGCTGTGATTCCCCATACGATTCTGGAACCTTTGCGCACAATTCCCGCTACCATTGCAGCGGAACTGGGTGAAGCGCCGGCAGGAGGAGCGCATTACGAAGCGTTGTTCCTTTTGGGAGTTGTATTGTTTTTCATCAGCTTATTGATAAACTTCACAGTAGAAGCTGTATCTTCGGGCAAAAGAAAATAAAAAGAATATGATAAATAGAAAACATCTTTCGCAAAACATTGCATTCGGATTGTTCCGTTTGCTGAGTTTAAGTGTGGTAGGAATACTTTTTGCTATTCTCGGCTTCATCATATATAAAGGTGTAGGAGTTATAGACTGGGAGTTCCTGACGAGTGCGCCGACAGACGGTATGACCTCGGGCGGTATTCTGCCGGCTATTGTCGGCACTTTTTGCCTGATGGCGGGCAGCGCGTTATTTGCCTTTCCGGTAGGGGTGATGAGTGGCATCTATATGAATGAATATGCACCTAAAGGTTGGGTTGTGCGCTTCATCCGCATAATGACGAACAACTTGAGTGGCATACCTTCTATTGTATTCGGTCTTTTTGGTATGGCATTGTTTGTTAACTATATGGACTTTGGTGACAGCATTTTGGCGGGGTCGCTTACACTAGGATTGTTGAGTCTGCCTTTAGTGATCCGTACCACCGAGGAAGCCTTGAAGGCGATTCCCGACAGTCTGCGTGAGGGCAGCCGCGCATTGGGAGCCACCAAACTGCAAACAATCTGGCACGTAATTCTGCCGATGGGGATGCCCAACATCATTACCGGACTGATTCTGGCCTTAGGGCGTGTGTCCGGAGAAACGGCGCCTATTCTCTTTACCTGTGCAGCCTATTTCCTGCCGCAACTGCCCGGCAGTATTTTCGATCAGTGTATGGCGTTGCCCTATCATTTGTATGTCATCTCCACCAGTGGTACGGATATGGAAGCCCAGTTGCCCATTGCCTATGGAACAGCTTTGGTACTGATAATAATTATTCTTTTGGTGAATCTGCTGGCAAATGCTTTGCGGAAATATTTCGAGAAGAAAATAAAAATGAACTAAACCGATAAAATCATGAATGACGTGATGAATAAAATAGAAACATGCGATGTAAATTTCTGGTATGGTAACTTCCACGCGCTGAAAGGAATCAGCATGGATATTGCGGAGAAATCGGTTGTGGCGTTTATCGGCCCTTCCGGTTGCGGTAAGTCTACTTTTCTCCGCTTGTTGAACCGTATGAACGATTTGATACCCGATACCCGTCTGACCGGTGAGGTTCTTATTGACGGTCAGGATATATATAAGAAAGGTGTGCAAGTGGACGAGCTGCGTAAGAATGTCGGCATGGTGTTTCAGCGTCCCAATCCTTTTCCGAAAAGCATCTTTGAAAATGTTGCTTACGGATTGCGCGTCAATGGCGTTACAGACAGTGCGTTTATCCGACGTCGGGTGGAGGAGGCTTTGAGAGGAGCTGCCCTTTGGGATGAAGTGAAAGATAAACTCAAGGTATCTGCCTACGCCCTTTCCGGCGGACAGCAGCAACGTCTGTGCATAGCCCGCGCCATGGCGGTATCTCCGTCTGTCTTGCTGATGGATGAACCGGCATCTGCTCTCGATCCTATTTCGACGGCTAAGGTGGAGGAACTTATCCATGAGCTGAAGAAGCAGTACACCATTGTAATCGTCACCCATAACATGCAGCAGGCTGCCCGCGTAAGCGATAGTACCGCTTTTTTCTATATGGGCGAAATGGTAGAGTTCGGTGATACGAAGAAGATATTCACCAATCCTGATAAGGTGGAGACACAGAACTATATTACAGGGCGCTTCGGATAACAGGTTGTTTCATGCGTTGGAACAAGTGATATGATTATGGAATTGATAATTTTGAAATAGAAGAAACATTATGGTAAAGTTTATCGAATCAGAGCTCGTCTTGCTGAAAAAGGAAGTAGACGAAATGTGGACTTTGGTGTATAACCAGCTTGACCGCGCAGGAGAAGCCGTACTGACCCTGGACAAAGAACTGGCACAGCAAGTATTGGTGCGCGAACGTCGTGTCAATGCTTTTGAGCTTAAAATAGACAGTGATATAGAAGATATCATCGCTCTCTATAATCCTGTGGCTATCGACTTACGTTTTGTGCTCGCCATGCTCAAAATCAATTCGAACCTGGAACGTTTGGGTGACTTTGCTGAAGGCATAGCCCGCTTTGCCATAAATTGCAAAGAGCCTGTCTTGGATGGTGAATTGTTACAGAAACTGCGTTTGGAAGAAATGATCAGTCAGGTATTGTCCATGCTTGAACTTGCCAAAAAAGCGCTTCAGGAAGAGAGTCAGGAAATGGCAACCGCTGTGTTTGCCAAAGATAATCTGTTGGATGAAATCAATGCGAATGGCACTGCTGTTCTTGCAGACTATATCGGCAAACATCCCGAAAGCGCACTTTCTTGCCTGAATTTGGTTAGTGTATTCCGTAAGCTGGAGCGTTCCGGTGACCACATCACGAATATAGCTGAAGAAATAGTGTTCTTTATCGATGCAAAAGTGCTAAAACATAGCGGGCGTACGGACGAACAGTACCCGAATGATAAGAAATAAGCACTTTTTTAGGAAATTTTCAGTGTTTAATAGAAAATAACCCTATATTTGTCCATTGAAAACGATTGCAGATGTAGAAAAGTCCTTTGAAATGATAATAAAATCAAAAGAATTACGGAAAAGATGTTATAAGACATGTTTTTTAATTTGGTTGGTATCACGAAAAGCGCCTATATTTGCAACGTTATCCTGAAAACAATCTTTTTACCTTAAAAAAAACTAATACCTATTGAAAACTGAAAAAGGAGGCTTTGTGAAAAGCTTCCTTTTTTTATACACGTATGTGGGCGTTTTTTGTCTTTTATTTCATATTTGTAAATCAGTGTGTTAACGTTTTATTGAAATGGGAGCATATTAGTGGAATACCGTTTTAGCACCATATTTAGCACCACTTTTAGTACTTCTCTATTCGTGGAGAGACAGACACCCGCTCATTTTTTTTAAAACCGCATGGCATAATAAGAACCTTTTTCTATCTTTGTCTTCTGAAAATAGTAACCCGTAAAATTGTAAATACCAATATGTTTTCCGGAATAGTAGAAGAATGTGCCACGCTGGTGGCTATGGTTAGAGACCAAGAAAATGTGCACTTTACTTTCAAGTGTTCTTTCGTGAGCGAGTTGAAGATAGATCAGAGCATTTCTCATAATGGTGTGTGTCTTACAGTGGTCAGTATGACGGATGATACCTATACGGTGACAGCGATGAAAGAGACTTTGGACCGTTCCAACCTCGGTTTGTTGGAGGTGGGCGATGAAGTGAATGTGGAGCGCAGCATGATGATGAACGGCCGTTTGGATGGACATATTGTTCAGGGACATGTAGACCAGACTGCAACTTGCATTGGCATAGAGGATGCCGAAGGCAGTTATTATTTTACGTTCCAATATAAGTTTGATAAGGAAATGGCGAAGCGCGGCTATATCACTGTAGATAAAGGCTCCGTAACCGTAAACGGTGTCAGTCTGACTGTGTGCAATCCTACGGATGACACTTTCCAGGTGGCCATTATTCCCTATACTTTTGAACATACCAATTTCCATGCTTTCAAGAAAGGTAGTGTGGTGAATCTGGAGTTCGATATTATCGGTAAGTATATTAGCAGAATGATACAGTACAAGTGAGTTATGGATGATTTCTTGCAATTGGTAGCCTCGCGTCAAAGTGACCGGGCCTATGATATGTCTCGCGCCGTAGAGCATGATAAATTGGAACGTATTTTGGAAGCTGCCCGGCTGTCTCCTTCGGCTTGTAATGCCCAGCCCTGGCGTTTTGTGGTGGTTACCGATCCGGAGCTTGCTGTAAAAGTAGGCAAGGCTACTGCCGGACTGGGGATGAATAAGTTTGCTAAAGATGCGCCGGTACATATTCTGGTTGTGGAAGAATCAATGAATATCACTTCCTTTTTAGGAGCTAAGATAAAGGATAAATATTTTCCTTTAATAGATATCGGTATTGCTGCTGCCCACATCACGCTTGCTGCCGAGAGTGAGGGGTTGGGATCGTGTATTTTGGGATGGTTCGATGAAAAGGAGATTAAGAAACTCGTTGGTATTCCGGCCAATAAACGGCTGCTGCTTGATATAACGATAGGATATCCGGTGAAAGAGAAACGGAAGAAATCCAGAAAGTCCCAAGAGAAGGTCGTTTCCTATAATCATTATTAGGCTCCTTTACAGGTCTTTCAACAGCACTCTGCTTGCGCTTCTGAAATATTCCTCCCGCGCTTTCATCAGTGTTTCCCATTGTCCATGGAATTCTTTGTCCTTGTCTATCTTGAAGTCTTCGGAGCCATGGGTGTCCAGCTTGTCCAGCAGGAGGGCGACGTTGAGCTTGTTGATGTCCATGGAGGGCTGGTAGGCAATATCCTGACTTTTGGCATCGGTCACTACTTCGTGTAAAAGGTTGATTTCCTGTAATTCATAGAGGGTCTGATTGGTGAGACGTATGGGAATCTGGCACTCTTCGGATATGTCCTCGGCGGTGTAGGGAGGTTCGTTTTTTTCGAAACGTTTGGCTATGAGAGACATGATAAGGATGGAAATAAAGTCGCGGTAGCGTCGGCTGATGTTACGTGCGTCCTTGTCGAAACTGAAATTGCGTATATTCTGCCCCGCATATGTCAGCTCCGCTCCGAAAAGGCAGATTGTCCAAGATATTTGCAGCCATAACAGAAACATGGGGAGTGCCGCGAAACTACCGTAAATGGCATTATAACGTGACACCCATAACTGGCTGCTGATGTAGAGGAATTGGAAAGCCTGATGCGCCGTACCCGTCAGAACTCCGGAAATCAGCGCATGCTTGAGTTTCACCTTTGTGTTAGGCATAAAGACGTACAGTCCTGTGAACATAAACCACGTGAGGACAAACGGTATGAGGCGGATTAGGAACTTTCCGATGGGGGCGAGTAGGGTGAAGTCCGCCACATTCTTCAGCATGGTACTCATGAATATGGAGAGGCCGCCCGAAACCACCAATAGGAGTGGTATCAGCAGAAGCATGGAGAAGTAATCGGTGATTTTGCGGTACATGCTTCTTGCTTTCTTCACTTGCCAGATGCGGTTGAAGGTGATTTCCATGTTATTGATCAGGTTGAGTACGGTCCACAACAACATGATCAGACCTATCCCGATAAATATGCCGCTTTTGGTTTGCGACAGATAGGAGTTGACAAACTGAAAGATCACTTCTGTTGTTTCCGACGGACCGCCGAAGCCCTTGACAATTTGGCTCTCCATTAGATTATCAAAGCCGAACCCGCGTGCAATGGCGAATACAATCGCCAGAATGGGGACAATGGCAAGCAAAGTGCTGTATGTCAAAGCAGATGCTTTGTTCACAAGCCTGTCTTTGGTGAAACGGTTGATGCAGAGGTAAATGGTTTTGATGATATTATATAAGGAGAAAGTCGTTTTGGTGACTTCATCTTCTGTGATACGCCAAATGTCGTATGTCAGAAACTTCCAGAGAGTGGCAATACGCTTGTTCATAATTGATAATTAAAAAAAAGCAGTCAGTCTGTAAGCCGGGTTCTGTTCCTTCATTGTCAATAAATAAAGGTGTCTGTCATTTATCTGAGCCGTATGTCACCATACATGCTTTAGCGGTCTACCCTCCGACATGGAGCGAGCAACTCTCATAACGTCGGTTTACATGACCTTACAACTCCTAAGACGCACAGCTTTTGTGTCACCACAAAACTGGTAGGCTCTTACCCCACCTTCTCACCCTTACCACGACCTGAAGGGCTATGGCGGTTGTTTTCTTCTGCGTTACTCTACCCTCGCGGACAGCTTTCTGTTAGGAAGTAGGATGCTCTGTGTTGCCCGGACTTTCCTCATACGCGCAAGGCGCAAGCGACAAACCGACCAACTGCTTTAGGACGGCAAAGATAGGGAAAATAAATGAAAAATGTGTGTCTATTTTGGAAATGTTTCGTAGCTTTGCTAACACTAACAACCCCCATAATCAATGTAGCCTATGAAAAAGTTATCCTCTGTTTTGGTTTTATTTCTCTTTATACCCTTTTTTACGTTTGCTTCGCAAGTCGGTGACCGTACTATTCCTGTAGAAGTGGCACAACTTTCTGACAGTTTGAAACGTATGTATGCTCCGGACAAGCGTGTGGCCTTGTTCGATGTAGATTATTCTTTTGCCGGTAAAAACGTAATGCTGCGTGGTGTTACAACTTCAGCTGAAGCGAAAGCTGCATTGTTGCAGGGATTGGCAAAAGCAGATTATAAAGTAATGGATTGTATCCAGGTGCTTCCTGACGTGAAAGGATTGGAAGGAAAGACGTACGGTATTATCAATGTGTCTGTGGCCAACCTGCGTGCGGCTCCCGATTTCTCTTCGGAAATGATGACGCAGGGATTAATGGGGATGCCCGTACATGTGTTGCAGCGCGACGGCTGGATTCACATTCAGACTCCCGATAATTACATTGCATGGGTACATCGTGTGGGTGTGCATCTTGTGAATGAAGCGGAAATGGCTGCATGGAACAATGCCGAAAAAATTGTGGTAACGGCTCATTACGGCTTTGTCTATTCCAAGCCGGACCGGACTTCACAGACAATCTCGGACGTGGTGGCAGGCAACCGTTTTAAATGGGACGGAAGCAAAGGGGCTTTCTATAAAGTGATTTATCCCGATGGCCGCCAAGGATATATCTCCAAATCCATAGCCATGCCCGAAAAGAAATGGCGCTCCGGCTTGAAACAGGATGCAGCCGATATTATCCGCACTGCACGCACAATGATAGGAATACCTTATCTTTGGGCGGGGACTTCATCGAAAGGGGTGGATTGCAGCGGATTCGTGCGTACTATACTTTTTATGCACGACATCATTATCCCGCGTGACGCTTCCCAGCAGGCTTACGTAGGTGAACATATTGACATTGCGTCCGACTTTTCCAATTTGCAGCCGGGCGATCTGATATTCTTCGGCCGTAAAGCAACTGCGGAACGTAAGGAACGGGTGGTACACGTAGGGATGTATATCGGCGGCAAGCGTTTCATTCACTCACAGGGGGATGTGCATATCAGCAGTTTTGATCCGTTGGACGAACTGTTTGATGAGTACAACCTCGGACGTTTGTTGTTTGCCACGCGCGTGTTACCTTATATAAATAAGAAGACGGGACTGAATACGACAGCAACAAATGAGTATTATGAATGAACTGATAAAAAATCAATAACATGCAAAACAGAAGAGAGTTTTTAAAGACCGCTGCCTTTGCCGCATTAGGCTCGGGCATGGCTATCAATGGCGTATTGGCAAGTGAAAGGGTAGCGCCTGCATTGTTCAACATCAATAAAAGCGGCGTTGTGCCCAGAATGAAGCTGCGTTTCTTTCCTTATGAGCTGAAACTGCGCCATGTCTTTACGGTGGCTGCCTATTCGCGCACCACTACTCCTGATGTGCAGGTTGAAATAGAGTATGACGGAATCATCGGTTATGGAGAAGCCTCCATGCCTCCTTACTTGCAGCATGAGTTGGGCACAATGGACAGTGTGCTGGCTTTTCTGAAAAAGGTGCAGGATGTTATCGGACAGTTTACCGATCCTTTCCGGCTGGAAGATATTCTGGGTTATATAGACACGCTTTCGGCAGGGGATGCGGCGGCAAAAACAGCGGTGGATATCGCTTTGCATGATTTGGTGGGTAAATTATTGCAGGCTCCTTGGTATAAAATATGGGGACTGGACAGGGAGAAAACACCTTCTACCACATTTACCATTGGCATTGACACAGCCGATGTAGTGCGTGAAAAGACAAAAGAATGTGCCGGACAATTCAATATACTGAAAGTGAAGCTGGGGCGCGACAACGATAAGGAGATGATTGAGACGATCCGTTCGGTTACGGATCTTCCTATTGCCGTTGATGCCAATCAGGGTTGGAAAGATAAGCGCCATGCACTCGACATGATTTATTGGCTGAAGGAAAAGGGCATTGTTATGGTAGAGCAGCCTATGCCCAAAGAACAATTGGACGATATTGCATGGGTGACCGGGCAAAGTCCGTTACCGATATTTGCAGATGAGTCCATTCAGCGTTTAAAAGACATCGTGGGACTGAAAGATGCTTTTACCGGCATCAATATCAAGTTGATGAAGTGCACCGGCATGCGTGAGGCATGGAAAATGGTGACGTTGGCGCGTGCTTTGGGGATGAAAGTGATGGTGGGCTGCATGACTGAAACTTCCTGCGCCATTTCTGCCGCTTCGCAACTTTCTCCGGCGGTGGACTTTGCCGATTTGGATGGCAGCCTGCTGATAGCCAATGACCGTTTCAAGGGTATGGAAGTCGTGAAGGGGAAGATTACATTGCCGGATCTGCCGGGTATCGGAGTAGTGAAGATATAGAAAACACAGAGAATATTCGTAATTCATAATTTATAATTCAAACTCGTAATTCATGAAGAATCTGCTATACACTGTCTTCTTGTTTGTTTTTGTTTCTGCTTGCGGCACGAAGCCGGAAAACAAACCATATAGTTGGGACGATGATTTGCACCAGCGTCTGCTTACGGACTTTTGCCTGACGGAATCACAGGTGAAGGACTATATCAGGAAGTACCTTCCCGATGTCACCGATGAGCAAATGAGGCAATGGGAAGCATCCAATGCTTTGGAGTATATGATGCTGGACGGTGAGAAGCGCTATTTCCGCAATGCCGGTCCCAATTTGTTTCGTGTGGATTCAGCCTGTTATGATGTGAAAATAGCTAAGGAAGGCACTGCGCTGAGTGGGAGCGAGAAGGTGAATAAAGAGAATCTGCCGGAAATCATTACTGCTGTGCAGAAGAATGGCAAGGCGATTGCCGTTCCTAAACGGATGCGCGTTACTTATACATTGACGGTGGATACTAATGCTGTTCCTGCCGGAAAACTCATCCGCTGCTGGTTGCCCTATCCCCGCAAAGATCAGGCACGCCAGCGGGATGTGAAGTTTGTTTCTGCCAGTGAGCCGGAATATGTTTTCTCTCCGCAAGACTGCCGGCACAGTACGCTCTACATGGAGAAACGCGCCGTAAAGGGCGAGCCTACGGTATTTTCCGAAACATTCGAATACACCTCTTGTGGAGAGTGGCACAATCTGCGGCCCGAAGATGTCCGTCCTTATGACACGACTGCTCCCCTTTATAAAGAATATACCGCCGAACGGGAGAAGCATATCGTTTTCTCGCCGCGTCTGCGTGAGTTGGCTGCCAGACTGACAGCAGGTGAAACGAACCCGTATTTAAAGGCAAAACGCATCTTCTGTTGGATTAACGATAATTTTCCCTGGGCGTCTGCACGCGAGTATTCCACGATTGAGAATATCCCGGAGTACGTATTGGACAACCGTCATGGAGACTGCGGACAGGTCAGTCTTTTATTCATCACCTTGTGTCGTATCAGTGGTATTCCTGCGCATTTCCAGAGTGGGTTTATGATGCATCCTCGTGCCTGGAACCTGCACGACTGGGCGGAAGTGTACTTTGAAGGGGTGGGGTGGGTGCCCGTCGATCAGTCATTCGGCATGCCGGCTTTCGCCCGTAATGCTGATGAGAAGTTTTTCTTCTTGGGTGGCATTGACTCTTGGCGTATGATTGTGAATACTGATTACGGCATGCCGTTGGTTCCCGAAAAGAAGTATCCGCGCAGTGAAACTGTGGATTTCCAGCGTGGAGAGGTAGAGTGGGAAGGAGGGAATCTTTACTTTCCGCAATGGAGCTACCACATGGAGATTGATTATCTCAACTATTAGGGAGTGTGATGCGTTTTTGTTTTGTCTATCTGTCAGTCTTTTAACAAACTGCAATCGTGCATAAATGCTAATTTGTCAGTCTCTGTCGTTAACCGCTGTTAAGTCCCAAATATTCACTGTTAAAAGAGAACAAAAAAGAGTGACAAGCGGAATAACTGAACGATTTTTGTCGTTATTTTAACGTCAGAATGTTAAATAAGATTTGAATATTAACAATTAAAAGAGAATAAGAGTAGTATGAAACAGACAACAAAAAACATCCTTGGAGTTGCAGCCGTTGTAATTCTTAGTTCAGGAGTGGCCGGTGTTACCACTTATAAGATGCTGAATAAGGAAAAACCTGCTACATTTAGCGAGTTGTTCGAACAGAACCCTAATAATTTACAGTTGGCTGCTTATAATGCAACGGATGCGCAGCCTGTCGATTTGACACAGGCGGCAGAGAATTCGGTTCATGCTGTGGTACATATACGCGCTAAGCAGTTGAGCAAGACTCAAACCGTACAAGGCATGCCTGATATTTTTGATTTCTTCTTCGGTGATGGCCGCGGACAGCAGCGTCAGATACAGACCCAACCGCGTGTAGGCTTTGGTTCCGGTGTGATTATTTCTAAAGACGGTTATATCGTGACCAACAATCACGTGGTTGAAGGCGCCGATGAGATTACCGTAAAGCTGAATGACGACCGCGAACTGAAAGGACGGATCATCGGTACCGACCCTAGTACGGACCTTGCCCTGATTAAAATAGAAGGTGATGATTTCCCCACAGTACCGGTAGGCAATTCCGACGAATTGAAAATTGGCGAATGGGTATTGGCGGTAGGTAATCCGTTCAACCTGAACTCCACCGTTACAGCCGGTATTGTGAGCGCGAAAGCTCGTGCCATCGGCACTACTGCATCCAATGGACAGGCTGCAAATATCCAGTCTTTCATTCAGACGGATGCTGCCATCAATCAGGGTAACAGTGGTGGTGCATTGGTTAATGCGAGAGGTGAACTGGTAGGTATCAATGCTATGCTCTATTCACCGACAGGGGCCTATTCCGGTTACGGTTTCGCAATTCCCACCAGCATCATGACAAAAGTTGTGGCTGATTTGAAACAGTTTGGTACAGTGCAACGCGCTTTGCTGGGCATCACCGGTACTACACTGGGCACGGACCTGCAAATGGACGAAAGACTGGCAGAGGAAATGAAGAAGAAGGCCGATGAACTTGGAGTGAAAGAAGGTGTATTGGTTGCTGAGGTTGTGGAAGGTGGTTCTGCTGCCGGAATATTGAAGTCGGATGACGTTATCATTGGTCTTGGCGGTAAGAAGGTGCATAAGTTCAGCGACCTGCAGGAGGCTTTGGCTAAACATCGCCCAGGTGACAAGGTGAAAGTCAAAGTGGTTCGCGACAAGAAGGAGAAGGAATTTGAGCTGACCTTGAAAAATTCTCAAGGCAATACGAAAGTTGTGAAAGATGCCGGAATGGAACTTCTGGGCGCAGCCTTCAAGCCTGTATCTTCTGAACTGAAGAGACAACTTAACCTGGGTTATGGTTTGGAAGTGACCGGAGTGTCCAACGGTAAAATGGCAGATGCCGGTATTCGCAAGGGATTTATCATCCTCAAGGCGAACAATGTGCAGATGAAGTCGGTGGAGGACTTGGAGAAAGTGCTGAAAGCTGCCACTCAGTCTCCCGATCAGGTATTGTTCATCACCGGTATGTTCCCATCGGGTAAGCGTGCAAGCTATGCGGTGGATTTAACTCAGGAATAATCGAAACAGGTAAATAGGTAAGAAGATTGTAATATTAGCAAAGAAAGACGAAAAAGAGGGTGTTGGCAAATACTTGTCAATACCCTCTTTGTTATGTAGTCAAGGTATAAATAAGGTGAAAAAGTTCAGGCAAGTTTGTTTGTAATAAATAATTTGTCGTAACTTTGCAACCCAAATCTGTATTATAAGAATGAGACAACTAAAAATTACCAAAAGTATCACTAACAGAGAGAGCGCTTCTCTTGACAAGTATTTGCAGG